>Ga0180302_10001177_pt1 | contig 12305 bp, 5 predicted proteins | sample GuaBasSediGuay17_FD_121794 | JGI IMG/M metagenome (GOLD analysis project Ga0180302, IMG submission 121794) | Subseafloor sediment microbial communities from Guaymas Basin, Gulf of California, Mexico - Guay17, Core 4571-4, 12-15 cm | ecosystem: Environmental > Aquatic > Marine > Hydrothermal... | reverse complement strand
GAACTTTTAATTCAAAATGTAAACACTTGGCTTAAAAAACAAGAAAGGAATTTTTTTATAAGGGGACTTTCTGATTCAGTAAGAGCATTTTTAAGTGAAAGATATCGAATAATTGATCATCTTGATGTGCTTTATTGTGCTTTAAATGAACTTCAAGCTCATGAGGCAGAAATAGAGGATTGCTATCTTTCTGAAACTGAAATGAATATCAAGGTAAAAAGCCATAAATTAAAAGATTTTATAAGACATAGAAATGATTTAATTATTGGAGGACTGCTTATTACTAATTCTGAAACAGGTCACAAAGCTTTAAGAGTTGAGCCGAGAATATTTAGAGTTCTTTGTAGTAATGGTATGGTTTTAGAAGATTTTGTGACAAAAAAGATTCATCTTGGCAATGTTGTATTTGATGAAGAAATTTATCTTTCTATTAGAAGGTCAATCAGAGAACTTTTTAAAAGGTTTGGTGAAATTGTGCAAACTTTAAGGGAAAATACCGAAATTAAAATTAAAAGTCCTCAAAAAGTAATTAACAATTTAGTTGAGCATTACCATTTAAGTGAAAAACAAAAAGAGAACATTCTAATTGCTTTTGGTGCTGAACCTGAAAATGATAAATATAGTATTGCCAATGCTGTTACCAGAGCAGCTCAAGCTGAAACAGATTGGGAAAAAGTAATCGAATTAGAAAAAATTGGAGGAAAAATTATTAGTCTTTCAGCAAAAGAATTTAAAAAATGGGATGAAAATTAAAGACAAAAATAAAAAAGCCAACCGAATCCGGTTGGCTTAATTTTTTTAATTTTTGGTTCTCTTAATTTATACTCTGTTTCAAGCAAATAATTTTTTCACTTATTGTTTCTTACTTCCTAAAAATGTCCTTATAAGCTTAACTTTTACTGCTGCGTTGTTAAAAATTTTTAAAATAATTTTTTTCTTCTTTTTTTCATTTTTAGGTTTCTGTGTTTTATATTTTTTATATTAAAGATAAAATTTAAAATAAAAAAGAAAGAATAAGGAGATTAACTTATTTTTTAGAGAGAGTCACTTTTATTTTGAACTCAATAATAAAAATAGTGGAAACCTACGAATGTTATTAAAAAATGAAAGTTTATGCGAGATATATTAGAATTTGCTGGAAAAAGATTATATAATCCTTATAATTAAAGATAAAAAAGAGTGATAGAAATTTTTTTTCCAATTGGATATTATTTGATTGATCAATTTGTTGAATGTTTATGAAATCGTTGGATATTATGTACAAGCAGAAAAAATTAAAATGTGTTAATAAAATCACAAATTAAAAATTCGATATTTTAAAATAAATTTAAGATTGTTGTTTCCATCAAGTAAGTGTATTGTAATTAAAATAAATAAATCAAATGTACTAAATCCTCAAAAAACCTTTCGATTCTTGTGCTGGGATATTAAAAGAATTTAAAAGTAAAAATTTATGTAAAAATTTATTTCACAAAATCTGCTCACCTGAGAATCGAAAAACTGTATAAAAGTAAAAAATTTACAAAAATTCTCTGGAGAGCTGACGCAAAATTTAAAAAAGAGAAAGTATTTCTTTTGACTAAATATTAAAGATCATATTATATAAAAACTATCTTGAGTTTATTATTACTTTGTCTGTAGTGAAGTAGAAATTTATAAAGGATGAATTATATTTGGTAGAAACCTAGTATATGAAAAAGAGAAATTTTGTTTTCCGGAGGTAATATAAAGGACGGGTTAACAAAAATAAATATTTTTGCAAATTCTGAAAAAATTTTTAAATGATAATTTAAAATTCAAAATGAGTATAATTTTAAAATTAACTAAGAAAAGTGATTTTTTTTCAAATAAAGCCCTAAATGTAACTAAATTAAAATTGTTTAACATATTAAGAACAAAATAAATAAAGCACTAATGAGTGTAAGGTGAGCAATGATTAATTGGAATAATTTTAAAACAAAATTTGATGGTAAAGAACAAAAAGCTTTCGAGAGTTTGGCATATTTTTTATTTTGCAATGAACATAATATAAAAATAGGAATTTTTCGGTTTAAAAATCAAACAGGAGTAGAAACTGAACCAATACGAGTTGGTAAAGATATTATTGGCTTTCAAGCTAAATATTATGAAACTCCATTAAGTAGTAATACATCAGACATAATTGATTCTATTAAAAAGGCAAAAGACAAAAATCCAAAACTTACAAAAATTTTTATTTATTTAAACCAAGAATTTGGAGAGGGAAAGAAAGAGAAAGGCCCAATATATAAAAAGAAAATTGAAGATTTTGCTAAATCCTTGGGAATTGAAATAGAATGGAGAGTACCGAGTCATATTGAAAGGCAATTGTTTTTACCGGCAAACAAATACATTAAAGAACATTTCTTTGAGTTAGGGAAAAGCATTATTGATTTTCTTAATGAATTACAAAGACATGCAGAAGCTATATTATTTCCTATACACTCAGAAATAAATTTCGCTGGAAGAGTTATTAAGCTTGATAGAAAAGAAATCATAAATTCTTTATTAGAAGATGATACCAAACAAATTATTATTTTAGCAGGTAATGCAGGTGTAGGTAAAACAGCCATTATTAAAGATTTCTACGAAAAACTAAAAAACAAATGCCCTATCTATCTATTTAAGGCTACAGAATTTAACTTAAATTACATAAACGAATTATTTAAGCGATTCGGTGATTTTACTATTTCAGATTTTCTAAAAGCACACGAGAATGAAAGCGAGAAATATATCATTATAGATTCGGCTGAAAAATTGGCAGAATTGATGAACCAAGAACCTTTCCAAGAGTTTGTATTTGAAATGCTAAAAGATAGGTGGAAAATAGTTTTTACTATTAGATATAATTATTTGGAATTTTTACAACTTCAATTTTTGGATCTTGGCTTTAAAACTATTTATGTTGAGAAAATTTCTGATGAGCAATTAATTCAACTATCTAAGAAATATGATTTCTTTCTTCCTACAGATAAAAAACTTTTAGATTTAATAAAAATCCCCTTTTATTTACAGCGGTATTTGGAACATTATGATCCATCCATTAAAGATATTAATTACTCCGAATTTAAAAAATTTATGTGGAAAACAAAAATACAAAACGCATCTTACATAAAAGACAATCTACATTTAAGAAGAGAAGAATGTTTTTTAAAATTAGCAGAAAAAAGAGCTAATAGCGGGAAGTTTTACATTCCTAATTCGGAAATTGGCTGTGATAATGAAGTTTTAGAAAAGTTAATTGCTAATGAAATTATTCAATATGATGAAAATCGCGGAGGATATTTTATCACTCATGATGTTTACGAAGAGTGGGCATTAGAAAGAATAATAGAAAGAGCGTTTAACACGAGATGCTCTTCTAAGGACTTTTTGAGCAAGATAGGAAATTCTTATTCCATCAGAAAAGCTTTAAGAAGCTGGATATCCGAGAGGTTGCTTTTAAATGATGCAGATATAAGAACTTTTATAGAAGAAATAATTACCGATAGTTCTATAGAAAGCCATTGGAAAGATGAAGTTTTAATATCCGTTTTGTTATCGGATTATTCAGAAAACTTTTTTAAAAAATTTGAAAAGGAATTATTAGAAAATAATTTTCAGCTACTTAAGAAGGTGATTTTTTTAGCAAGAACAACTTGTAAAGAAATAGATGATGAATTTTTTAAATCTTTAGGGATATCTAAAACAAAAATATGGGAATCAAAATATGTTTTTATGAAACCTAAAGGAAAAGGGTGGGAAGCTTTAATAGAATTTATCTTTAATCATTTGGGGAAAATTGGATTAGAATGTATGAATACCATTATACCTTTGTTGCATGACTGGAATAATAAAAATAAAAAAGGAGAAACTACAAGAAATGCATCTCTAATAGCGTTATACTTTTATGAGAAATTACAGGAAAAAGATATTTTATGGAAATACGAAAATAAAAATCAATTAATTCAAGTGATTCTTTACGGAGCTTTAGAAATAAAAGAAGAACTGGAATCTATTTTTAACGAAATATTGAAAAATAAATGGAATTCCTATAGAGATCCTTACTATGATGTAGTTAAAACCATATTAACAACATTTGATGGCATTTTTGTTGCTAAAGCCTTGCCTAAATATGTATTGAAACTTGCAGATTTATATTGGTTTAAAGAAGCCAACAATATAACACCATTTCATTATCGTATTGATGTCGAACAATATTATTGTCTAAATGAGACTGCTCATATGGACTATTTCCCGGCAAGTGCCTATCAGACGCCAATATATTGGTTATTACAATTTTCACCAAAAGAAACGATAGACTTCATTTTAAATTTTATGAATAAATGTGTTGAATGTTACGTTAAATCTGGTTTTGATAGCTCTGTAAAAGAAATCAAGTTGATAATTGATGATAAAACGACTGTCAAACAATATATAAGCAATGCGTTATGGAATATGTATAGAGGAACAAGTTCCCCTGTTACACCATATTTACTTCAATCTATCCATATGGCTTTAGAAAAATTTTTTCTTGAGCAAGCAAAAAATACAGATTCCAAAACTTTGGAAAGCTGGCTTTTATATTTGCTTAAAAATTCAAAATCAGCTTCTATTACAGCGGTAGTAACGAGTATTGTGTTAGCATATCCAGATAAGACATTTAATATAGCAAGAATTTTATTTCAAACAAAAGAATTGTTCTTTTATGATAAACAAAGACAACTTTTGGATATGACGGAAGCAAAGAGTTTGTATGCTATTGGATATGGACTTAATTACCAACATCAAATATATCAAGATGAAAGGCTGAAAACTTGTAAAGATAAACATAGAAAATGGGATCTTGAAGATTTAGTTAGATATTATCAATTTTTTAGAAGTGAAGAAACGAGTGAAGAGGAAGCAAGAAATAGGTTAAAAATAATTTGGAAAATTTTAGATAAACATTACAATAATCTCCGTAATAAGTCGCAGGAAAGTGAGGAAGATAAAAGCTGGAAATTATTTTTAGCAAGAATGGATAGGAGAAAAATGGATCCAAAAGTTAAAGTTAAGGACACTCAAATAGTGATCGATTTTAACCCACAAATTGATTCGGAGTTAAAGCAATATAGTGAAGAGTCTATAAAAAAAGTGAATGCGTTGATGAAATATTCTGCTCTGAAATTGTGGGCAACATATAAATTTGAGAATGACGAAAAGTATAAAGAATATAAACAATATGAAGATAATATTCAAAGAGTTATTAAAGAAACGAAGAAGATAGTTAAAAATTTACAAAATGCCGATGAAACTTACATTCTTTTTAATTATTCAATTCCTGCGTATGTCTGTGCTGTGTTAATAAGAGATTATCTAAACGAATTAACTGATGAAGATAAAGAATTCTGTAAAAATGTTCTTCTTGAATACGCAGCCCTGTTATTAAAAGACAATTCTCAATATCAAATTCATGATGGTGTGGAAGCTGCAATAAATACTTTACCCTTGTTGTTAAAAATTTTTCCTTCTGAAAAAGGAAAAATCAAAGTAATTCTTTTGCTAACACTTTTTGATCCGTACCCAATAGGTAATTATAAAAGACTTTTAGATTACTCTGCAGAAGCAATTACAAGTTATTTGTGGAATATTTCTCCTGAAGATGCTAAATCAATATTTTTAGGTTATTTATTATTGAAGCCCCAATACGATAAGTTGGTTGAGGAAACTCGCCGTGAAAATTACAAGAAAGGTATTTATCAGCTTTCTAAAGAGGAAATTATAAAAAAGTTTCGTGAGAAATACAAATCAGATTTAGAAAGACTTATTAAAAATGAACTTAAATTTGAAGAAATAAAAAACTTAGAGCAGTCAAATTTAGAAATATTAGAAGTGGCATTCACTTTAATTCCAGCAGATATACAGGAAAATATTTACAAAAACTTTATAAAAAGTATATTGTCTATTTTCGCAAAAATTATATCTCAGGATAAAGGAAAAATAGATTATGATACAACACAAAGATTTTTAGAAAAATTTGCTTATTTTGTACTTACTCGTAAAAAGAATGAAATAAAGGAATTTATACAACCCTTCATTGATAATTTTTCAGCATCCCGAGGTATGGTGACCTTTTTCCAAGAGGTTATTTTTGCGGAAGATGTGTTAAATACATATGAACAGTTCTGGATTATATGGGAAAGCTTTTATGAAAAAATAGTGAATATATCCAGAGAAAATTCTTATAATTACTACAAAAACGAGATAATTCGAAATTACTTATTATCAGGGCCATATTGGAAAGAAACAGCAAAAGAATGGCGTAGTCTTACAGATAAAGAAAAATTATTTTTTAAAAAAATAACAGAAGATATAGGACATTGTCCTATTGTTCTTTATTCAATTGCTAAATTACTTAACGGTATAGGTAGCAAATTTATGGATGATGGTATTTTATGGATAAGTGACATGTTAAAGAAAAACAAAAATCTATGGAAGGCTGAGCTTGAAGAAGGGACAATATACTTTTTGGAAAACATTGTAAGAAGGTATTGTATTTTAAATGGAGAAAAAATAAAAAAGAATGTTAGGTTAAAAGAAAAAATCTTAATACTTTTGGATTTCTTGGTAGAAAAAGAATCAACTATTGGTTTCTTAATGCGAGAGGAAATAATTTAAATTTCAAAATAAATAATGTCCACTAAACATAATTATTTATTCAAATTTCTACATTAGTTTTCAAATGTTTGGTATTATTTATAGCTAATTAAATATTAAAAGTTTATACTTCTTATATTTTTGATCTTTTTATTCTTCAAAAAAATTAAACCTTTCTGTAAATTGCTTATGCTATTTTACAATAAAGAAGATATTTTTTACTAATTAAAGAGCCCGTGAGAAATATTAAGAAAAAACATAAACAATTAAGATGTATTTAAAATGTAGAAGCTTATAGAGTTGGACAATGATGATGCGCCGAATATTACAAACGGTTTGTATTTGTGTTAGAAAAAGGGCATTTAAGAAAAACACTTGAAGGTATTTATTATAAAAGATTTAAAAGGATGAACCAATGTTACGGATGGATGAGTAGCAGTATAGCTGAAGAAATAAAAAAGGGGGGTGAAAAAGATATCTTTAAAATGGCAGACAGTTTGGACTATATATAGTTTATACAATTTTCACAATTGCTAAATGCATAAAAACAAAAAGGCGAAAAGAAAAAAATGGAGAAGAAATAGTTATGGGAGGTATTTATAAAATTTTATTGAAATGATAATAAGCATTATTGAGCTTAACAAAAAAACATTATTTTATTTGTTTAATCAGGAATGACTTGCAGAACTAATTTATAAAAATCAAAAAAATATGCTATAATTGAATAAAAGGTATAATCGGATGATTTTTTTAAACTCAGTTATAAGATATTCTTTCAAGGAATCCTCTGAATGAGAATTAGGTTTATTTGTTAATATTTACTTTAAAAATGGTTAGTAAGACTAATCCAACTATTGGATTTTTTGAAGAGCCTAGATAATAATAATTTTTATAAAAATGAAAAAAGGTAAGATAACGATAAAATTGTCTCAAACAGAGGCATTAAAAGAATGCAAAGATAAAGCTGAAAAAAGATTTGATTAAACTTTTTCAAAAATTAGCTGATCAATTTAAGGAGAAGAAGGTAAAAGAAAAATTGCAAAAGCTTTTTAAAAATAATCAAAAACAAAATTTATAACTTAGCCAACAAAAAATTAGAAGAGATTTTTGACACTATGACAGAAATAAAAAAATTTATTTCAGAAAAAGATTTGATTAAAGAAATTTTTCCTGTGGTAATAGGGGAAATAAAGTATGTAGGGGTGTCTAAATTAGCTCAAAAAAATATTACTCCGGATATCGATATACTAATAATGACATATCAAAGTGAAATTGTTGGATACGAAATTAAAATTCTTGGATCTGATAAAGGTGGAAACGTAAGCAAAACAGAATTTTATAAGGGTATAGGTGAAGCTTTAATGTATTTACGATACGGGATAGAAAAAGTAGGTTTAATTTGTGGCTTCAAAAATTCTTTGAATAATGAAAAAATTGAGAATTTTATTCAAGAACTTAAGAATGAAAAAGATCTATTAAAAAGAATTCTGGGGAAGTATTTTTCTTTAGGAATTTATACTTCATATATTGAATGGATTTTTTACGCACAAAGTAACTTTTATAGCGGAGAAAAAAATTTTTTGATGAAAATTATGAAAGAAAAAAGGCTTAGTTATAATAAAAAGTTTTTAAAAGAGATTAATTTATGTATTAAGTAATGAAAAAATTAAAATTAAGAGAAAATAATTAAAAAATTTTTCACTATTACGAATTAAGTGTAAATTGAGTTTGTTCAACACTGGGTAATTAAGCCAGAAGAAATATTAATGTACTTTTCCAACATGAAAAATGACTCCAAAGCTAAAAATATCTATAATGTGCTTGGTTCACGCTAAAAGAAAAAACTTATCGCAAAAAAGAATTTTAGAATTTATCCAGACACTTTATTATATCAATCTTCTTATATCAAATTCTTAAAGGACTGTTATATAGAGAAGCATTAAAAAGCTTCTCCTTCCTCTCTTTCAATTCCTTTCAATTTCAGAGTATTATAAAGTTAAGGTTATGCTAAATCTCTAATTGAGAAAATCATTAATTTTATTTACAGCGAATGTACAAATCAGCTTTAACTTTTTTATCTTCCTTAAAGATATACGGAAGAATTCAAATAAGAAAAAATTAACTCCCATACAGGAACCATTCATTATAGCCATTATTCTAGAAGGAAAGAGATTCGCTGTGACGGTATTGTCTAAAAATCCTACTCAAGCAAAATGAAACTACTACTTAATTTTCTAAAAACTACTCTAACTTAGAAATTTAACACGGAAAAAAACTTTTTTGCTAATAGTATTATGGTAATTTAGAAATAAGAGAGTCTCTTAAAAGATAGAACAAAAAGTAGCCATAAAGGTTAAGTAAGCTTTCAAGATAGAAATAAAATATCTTTTGAGAGCATCAAATGAACTAAGGCAGTAAATTTTATGGGAAAAGAAAGATACTTCCTAAAGCGATTTTTAGATCATTGAAGCAAAACTGGAAAGCTACTTGGGGAAAGATGAAGAAATAGATAAGAAAATGAGACTAGTAATGTAGGTCTTTATAATACTTGCATTATATTTTATCTATATTTTATCTGGTTTGCAAATTTTATTCTTAGTTATTTTTTGAACAGCCTGTATGCAATCTATCCAAGGATTTCTACTGAAAAATTGATTAAAAAAGATAGAATTTTTTTGAATCTTAGAAAAAGCACATTTTTGAATTTTGTAAAAAATCAAAAAATTGAAAATTTAGGAGTATTTTAGTATTTATAAAGTCACGGTTTTTTGTTGTTTATTAAACTTAAAACAAACTTTACCTGACATTATGCGACTATAACTTTTATTTTTTTATTATTTTTGCAGTCTTTACCGGATTTTTCACATTTTGGTAAATTTTTGTTATTGGAGTCAAATTAGCATTATGGTAATAGATTGCATCTTGGATAATATCTTCAATAAGATTAATGGAAAAAAGAGCGAATCTTGTTTCATCCAAAGGACTTTCTTTAATTGAAGATCTATAAAGCCCTTCTTCATTATTGTAAAAAGAATTAATTAACTTTATTAATTTTTTTATTTTTTCTTCTATTTCTCTCAATTCATTTGGTTCAATTTCACCAGGAGGAAGTTTTGCATAAAGAAAATCAAGTGAATAAACTAACATTGCAATATCTTTTAAAGTTAATTTGTCGTTTACATAACTTAAAAGATAGACAAGCCATAAATTTACATTTTCTGGAATTTTATCAAGATGATCCAATATAAAACAAACTTTGAAAAACCCTTCTAAAGTTTTTGGTATGATTTTTACTAACTTTTCTTCATCAATTACTTTTTGCAATTCCTTAGATAACTTTTCTTCCCATATTGAGATTAAATGATGCTGAAAATCTAAGATAGTTATCTTTGCATCTATAACTTCCACAAAAGGCTTTAAAGATTCGTCCTTTTTTAATATTTTTTCAAATCTTTTTTTAGGTATACGATATGCTTGCCGGCTTCCCCAAGCAGGTACTACACCAATTTCTCCTTGTTCTATTATCCACTCAGGCGAAATGAAAGCATATTTTAATGAATTTTTAAGAATATAAAGAAAAATTTTATTTTCATAAGGAATTCTTTTATTTTTAACTTTTTTGGCAACTTTTGAAATTTTAAAATCAAAAAATTGTAAATCTTCTTTATCAGCATATTGAAACTCTATAAATAATTTCCCCTTTTCGTTTATATAAGCAATAAAGTCAGGTTCTCTTGTTATTCCACCTCCCCTTAAAAACCATAAAAATTTATCTCCTCCATATTTTTCAACAACTATATCCTTTCTTCCTAACTCTTCCTTCAACTTGTTTTCAAGCCACTCTTTTATTTCTAACTCCGCTATTGCTTTCTTTTTCATATCTTTTCTATACTCTATATAGGTTCTTGCTTTTATATCACTTGATTGTGCATATACTAATTTTGCATCTATTTTCTTGCTCATATCTTTTTACTTCATAATGATGTTTTGGTGAAAATTTTTGATTTTTCTAATTGCTTCTTCAGCAAGATCCGGATTTATTTCGTATCCTATTCCATTTCTTTTTAAATCTCTTGCTACCACTAAAGTAGTCCCTGAACCTAAAAATGGATCAAGTACAGTTTCACCAATAAAACTGTATGCTTTTATCAATCTATACGGTAATTCATAAGGGAAGGGGGCAGGATGTTCTCTATTATCTCCGCTTCCCTCCGGCTTCATTAGCCATACATCTGATTTTTTAATCTCAATCCAAAATTTTTTTTCGAGTTTAGACGCCTCTTTTTGTTCCTCAGTTAGATGTTCGTATTTTTTATAGTTTTTAGGCGCTGGTTTTTCAAATTCTAATATAAATTCATGAGCGTAATTTATGAGTATATTCCCGGGATATGGATATGTTCCAAAATGAGCTCTTACAGAATTTGTTTTATGCCATATAATCTCCCGCCTAAAAATAAAACCGATACTTTCACAAAGGTCAATAGTTTTACCAACAATATTTAAACTCTTAAATCCATGTTTCGTTCTTACAGGCAAATTCATAATATTTATAAAAGCCTTTCTCCCAGGTTGTAAAACTCTAAAGACTTCTTTCCAAACTTTTCCTATTTCGTTAAACCATTCATCCAAATCATGAATGTTTCCTAAATCACCTTTAATTGGATTTTTTGAGTAAAGCTTAGCATTAAAATAAGGTGGAGAAGTAATCATCAAATGGACTGAGTTATCTTCTACTTCTTTCATATCTCTGGCATCTTTGACATAAATTGTTTGTATAGTTCCATTGATTGATATGAGATTTTTTACCTTAACTGATGTTTTTGTGTTACCGAACAATGTGTATTTAAAACTTTGTATATGATTTTCTACTTCTTTTACATCTTTCAAATTAAATCTATACTGACCACTTGCAGATCTAAAACCCTTAAGCTTTCCTGATTTTAATAAATTATGAACTTCTCTTACAGTAATTCCTAAATATTTGGCTACCTCTATTGCAGATAAATATGTTCTTTCTTTATAATCGTTCATAATTTGCTTTTTATTTTACTTCTTTATTTTCATAGCAGGGATTTTTTTTCCTGCTCTTACTATTATTAAATATTTTACTAATTTCTCAAGGCTCATTATAAAAAGATCTTATCATTATAGTTTTAACTTTTTGTATTTGTTTAAGTTATCATTGTTTAATATTACACAATAAGATATAGCAAAGAAAAGCAAAAATTCAAGTATTGGCAAATTATAATTAATCTCAAATTTAATATTTATATAACAAATAATAAATTAATATCAAAAATTAAGATAACTCATCAAAAATATTGTTAATCTTATAATTATTTATTTTTTGATTCTACCTTTTTTGGGATTGCTATCTAAGAAAAACGCTAAACTTAAGTTAAAGAAATTTGTTTTAAATATTCTTTTACCACTAAACATTCTTCAGAAAAACTAAATTTTATCAGTTGTTCGAAAATGTCTTCTTGCCTGCCCCGAGAGGGACGATCTTTGAACACTTTTTCTAAATCTTCTTTTAAAAGAATGGAAAATGGTGGATTAAGTTCGACTTCAACAATTGATTTATTCTGGACATAAATTTTTTTAAAAATCGCTTTAAGTAAGGCTTTTCTTTGTTCAAAATTGAATTTTTTGTGAAGATATAAAAGCAT
>Ga0180302_10001176_pt1 | contig 12308 bp, 10 predicted proteins | sample GuaBasSediGuay17_FD_121794 | JGI IMG/M metagenome (GOLD analysis project Ga0180302, IMG submission 121794) | Subseafloor sediment microbial communities from Guaymas Basin, Gulf of California, Mexico - Guay17, Core 4571-4, 12-15 cm | ecosystem: Environmental > Aquatic > Marine > Hydrothermal... | reverse complement strand
CCCTGAGGTAAGCGTGTTGCGTGTAGACGACTCTGAAAGGAAGAAGCCTTTAGCCGTTCTGGTTAATTACGCCTGCCACGCGGTTGCATCGTTCGGACCGTTGATCTCGGCGGGCTACCCCGGCTATACATCCTACTTTGTGGAGCAGGCGACAGGAGCGGTCTGCCTTTTCACCTCTGGATGCGGAGGGGATGTGCGGACATACCACCGCAGGGAAACCTCTGAGCTGAAAGAGGCTTACAGGATAGGCCTTATACTATCGACGGCTGTGCTGGAAGCTATGAAGAAGGCTCAGCCCATCGAGAATCCGAAGGTCAGGGTGGCCAGTAAAATCCTCAAGCTTGACTGGAGAGAATACCCGGACCTCTCAAAGATAGACAAGATTATAGAGGAGAAGAAGAGGCTTTTTGATAAGGCGAGGGCTGAGGGTAGGATCTGGGATGCGAAGAAGATTTACGACGAGTTGAGATTTCTCAACGCGGCTAACAGCCCGCTTCTAAGGGAGATACTCGCCGAACGGGAGAGGATGGAGAAGATACCGGTTGAGCTTCAGGCTATAGGGATAGGTGACGTCGTCCTGGTGACTTTTCCACATGAAGTAAGCGTCGAAATAGGCTTAATCATAAAGAGGAGAGCTTGGACCGACAAGGTTATACCGATCACTCTTGCCAACGGCATGTGGATGTACCTGATTATGAGAAAACACTACAAAGAGGGGGGATATGAAAACGCTTATTGCATAGTCGCCCCTGGAACAGCCGAGCTGGAGATAGAGGCTTCTCTACAGCTTATCGAGAGCCTGAAGATGTAGGTTTTGGAGCTATCTGCAAAAGTTAACCGGCAATTATACGGTTAGATGTCTACTGTCGATAACAATAGATAAGAAAGGTAAAAGTTTATTTATGCTACACCTATCTGCCTGAGGAACTCCTCTGTCAACAGCACCTGCCTACTATAACCTTCACCTCATCTCTAAGCCAGCTTCCTAGAGGGCATTTCTGGGTTAGCTTTGCCGCTGTTCTCAACTTACCAGCTCGATCTTAGGGAAACATAATATTTTAAAAATTATCGGCATTAACATAAAAATTGTTTGAAAGGAGCATCTAACCAGGTTTTCTAGCGGTGCTCCATGTAGAATATGCTAAAGGTGTAGAAGATATGAAAAGCCATATCTCAGGTCTAGCTAGGTCTACGATCCAACTCCACTCCTCACCAGAGAGGTATGCGCTTAAGCCGTTTGCAAGGAATATAAGCACGTATAAAACCCCGAAAACCGTTGAAAGCATAGTCGCCACTAGAACATAGGATATGGATTCATATTCGCCCTTAAGAAGCCTCACCGCTGCAAGATACGTTAAGCCTATTACAAACGCGGAGAAGCCTCCGAAAAGGTCGACTGGGATCCATAGGCATGAGAGAGGAGCTCCTCCGAGAAACATATCGAAGAAGCCTAAGATAAACTCCATCAAACCTAGGGAAACGTAGATTACACCAAGCACTAAAGCGTACAAGCCCAAACCCCTCATGTAGTTTCTTCTATCTTTCAAAACAAAACACCTCCCTAGCTGAAGCCTAGAAGGTGACCAACCGAAACGATTAAAAATGCTGTGAAATAGGCTAGCAGAAGCTCGTAGAGCACTGTGAAAAGGGTCCACTTCCAAGAGTTTGTCTCCCTGTAGATGACTCCGACTGTAGCTACGCAGGGTATGTAGATGAGGGTGAAAGCCATAAAGGCGTACCCTGTTAGAGGGGTGAATATATTCTCAGACCTTATAACGTCTGCGATCTCCTCCTCACTAGCCTCTCCTCCAGCTCCGAAAATAACGCCGAACGTGCCGACGACGATCTCCTTAGCTATAAACCCGAAGAAAAGTGCAACAGCGCCTCTCCAGTCAAACCCTAGGGGTCTAAATAGGGGCTCCAACGCACGTCCGAGCACACCTATATAGCTCTCCTCCAGACCCGCACCCCATGGGAAGCTGGATAAAGCCCAAACAACCAGCACACCTATGAATATAACAGTCCCGGCTTTCTTCAGGAAGAGAAACCCTCTCTCCCACATGTGAAGAATAGTGCTTCTCAGCGTTGGAACCGTATAGAGGGGAAGCTCCATTATGAACGCCGACCTTCTACCTCTAAAATACGGGATAACTCTTCTGAAAAGGAGGGCCATGGCTATAGCTAAACCGATACCCATAATATACATGGAGTATATCCCGGCAACCGCGTAGCCTCCTAAAACAGCGCTGCTTATGAGGACGTATACTGGAAGCCTTGCGCTACAGGACATTAGAGGGTTAACTATTATGGTTAGCAACCTATCCTCCTCTCTATCTATGGTTCTACAAGCCATAACTCCAGGTATGTTGCATCCGAAGCCTAGAAGCATGGGGATGAAAGACCTGCCGTGAAGCCCAAGCTTATATAGAATTTTATCCACGACGAAAGCAGCCCTAGCTAAGTATCCACTATCCTCTAGGATGGATAGACCGAAGAAGAGGAAGAATATCGGGGGGATGAAAACTAAAACGCTGCCTAAACCTCCCAGCAACCCATCAGCTATGAGGGAGGATAAAACTCCCCCTCCCAAAGCTGGTTCAACGGCCTCACCCAGCCGGCTGAAAAACATGTCTATAAGGTCTGAGAATGGTGCTGAAACGTCGAACGTAAACCTGAATAATGCCCACCATAAGGCTAGAAATATGGGTATACCTAGATACTTATCGAGTAGAGCTTTATCGAGGAGGTCTGAGAGAGTTATGGGTCTAGCGCCTCTCATAACTTTAGGTAGGACTTTAGATATCCAGTCATATCGCCTCTCGGCGAGAACTATCTCCGGGTCCTCGCCTAAAACCTCTCTAATCCTACTCAACCCAACACCTCCATAAGCTCAGCCTTTACAGGGCTTCTATCTATTCTTCTGAGAACCTCCTCATCGCCCTCAAGAACTTTTATCGCAAGCCACCTTGTCGGATACCTTGATGAGAGAACCCTATCCTTTTTTAAAATCCCCTCTATCGTTGAAATAATAGCCTCCAAATCTTTCCCATAGCTTATGCGTCTAATCCTTCTTCTCCCCCTCTGCTGAGCGGCTTTAATAATGGCTTTTTTAAGCTCATCCATACCCTGCTTGGTAGTAGCTACCGTTGGGACAACAGGTAAACCCAGGATCTCGGAAAGAGCCTTAACGTCTATTTCATACCCCATGTCTCTGGCTATATCCATCTTATTTAACGCTACAACCAGGTTTGCTTCAAGCTCTATCAGCTGAAGCGTAAGATAGAGGTTTCTCTCAAGGTTTGAGGCGTCTACTATGTCGACGACGACGTCAGGCTTCTCCTCGACGATATAATCTCTAGCTATAAGCTCATCTATCGAGTTAGCCGTTAAACTATAGACACCGGGAAGGTCTATAATCTCCATCTCAACACCCTCATAAACGCATCTACCCTCCTTCCTCTCAACAGTCTTACCAGGCCAGTTTCCTACGTGGGCTTTCCCACCTGTAAGGTTGTTGAATATAAGGGACTTGCCAACGTTTGGGTTACCGATTAAAGCTACTCTAATAGCCAAAACCATCACCCTCCTCTCGGATAGACTAGAACCCTCATAGCTACACCTCTTCCCAACGCCACCCTAGAACCCCTTACACCCACTAAAACAGGTCCAGGCGACCCTGATTTCAAAAGAACCACCTCGACACCTGGGGTGAAGCCCATCTCAGAGAGTCTTCTAACAAGACCTCTACCCCCCATGAGAGCAGCTACGGTGGCTCTACAACCTTCAGGCAGCATAGCTAGGGGTATGGCTTCTCCAAACCTAAAAACCCTGAAACGCCCACCCCTAGGTTGAAACATATACGTTATCACACTCCTCCTTTCTCAAGCTTAGGTTGTAGCCTTTAACCAGAAACTCCATGGGGTCGCCTAGAGGAGCCTTCCTAACAACCTCTATGTAAGCACCCTTAACTAAACCCATATCGAGCAACCGCCTCCTCAAAGATGGCGGACCAGTAATCCTTACGATCTTACCCCCTTCTCCTGGCTTGAGGTCGCTGAGTCTCCTCTGAACTTTCCCCCCGCGGCTATCCATAACCAGGTGGAAATTTTAGGTAAACCTAATATTTAAAGATAATTATTGGATATTGCACGGAACGGTCTTAGCCTCAGTAGCCTCTCCATCCTCCAAAGCGTGGATAGAGATCTCTTTCGTTGAGGCTAGTGTATGTTTCCCAACTGCTGTATTTCTGGATAAGCTATCTCCCATACACGAATAGGCTGAACAGGAAACCATATAAACTGTATAACGTAAAAATTCACTTGAAGGAAAAATGGGTGGTGAGCATAGGGCTGAAAAATCCCCTGGATTCCGATAATCCTCGCTACAATCCTATTAAGCGCCGTGGCACAGTCTTGGGTTTTCTTAATGGGACCTATGAAGGCTTTCTACGGGCCTCGGAATAGTCTTATGTAGCATAGCGCTCTCAACATCATTCTACATATACCACGTTCTTCTAGCGGGCATCACACAGCTCACCGGTTCGAAGTGGCTTGGATCTTAAAGTACGCGACACTTAAAATCGGTGGAAGCAAAGCCTATGAAGGATATGGAGTACCAATAGCATCAGGCTTCACTATAGGATTCATATTGATAACTTTCATAGGGGGATCATAGGCATATACAGGTGGTTCTTCCCATTCTAAACCCCCAATTTTTTAAAACATTATGCATGTACGTGAATGTACTAACGGGATTTCATGTAATCTTCCATGACTTCGGCTAACGTCTTCTTGTACTTACCCCACACACACAAAATAATTCTCATAGGTTAAATATTATATTGGAAGACTCTAGCTCAGGATGAATAAGGTTATTTCAATAAGAAACGACCATGTAAGGCTTGACTTCGACTGTGCACGTAACTTCGGGGTTAGAGGTCTCATAAGCGTCAGGTCTGGCGTAGATTTCCTCTCTGGAAAGACACCACGTCTTTGGCGTATTTGCGTTAAGAACAGGCGTCAGGAATTCGCGACTATAGATAATAACGTCAGCTCGGATAAGAGCTATGGGGTTGAACAGGACTCTCAAGGTAATTTAGTAAGCCTTCACTTCTCTTGGCGCCGTATACCTATCGATGGAGAACCTAATGCCTTAGATGTAAGAGTTTCCGTAAATGTTGACGATAAGCTGACGTGTTGGAGAATAGATGTGGAGAATAGAAGTAGCGACTGGGGTGTTTGGGACGTTCAATTTCCCATCTTAAGCGGGTTAATCGTCGAGCCAGGTGACGCTATCGCGTATCCATGGAAGGTTGGGCGTCTCTGCAGAGATCCTCTTTCAAACACACCGTTAAAAATGGTTTATCCAAGCTACACATCCACTATGCAGTACAGTCTCTTTCTAAAGAAGGATGAATGTCTTTACCTAGCAGCACATGATCCCTCAGCGTCGTATAAGTCCTTTACATACGAAAAGGATGGAGAGGGCGAGCTTATATACTATTTAACCAACTACCCCGAGGGTATGGGTTTACCTGGAACCGGGTATACTATGCCCTACGACGCTGTAATCACTATACTAAACGGCGACTGGATTACTGGCTCAAAGTTTTACAGACGGTGGGCGCTTAAACAGTATTGGTGCAGAAAAGGGCCGATATGGAAGAGGAGGGACCTGTCTAAATGGTTAAGGGATATAACCGTCTGGTTCTCTAGAGCTGTGTCTCCTCTTGGAGATTCTAGAGAAAGGGAGCAGACACCAGTTAACATTCTAAAGATAGTTGAACTTGCGAAGTACTTGAATGTCCCTGTAGGATACCACTGGTATTGGTGGGAGAATAAGCCCTATGATACTGGTTATCCTGAGTACTTTCCACCGAAGCCAGAGTTTAAGCCTGGAGTGGAGGAACTTCATAAGGCGGGGATCTATATTATGCCCTACATAAACGCTAGGCTCTGGGATATAGATACCGAAAGCTGGTGGCAAGAGAGGGCTGAAGTTTGGTGCGCTAAAGCTCCGTTCAAACTAATAGATGGGCTTAGAGACTACTATGTAAGCGCTGGATGGTGGAGGGAGCGGATAGACCTCACTAAATATATGGAACACTGGCGTGCTAGGTTCGCCGTTATGTGCCCATATACGGAGTTCTGGCAGGAGAAGATCGCCGCAATCTGCGATAGACTTGTAGGCGAGTATGATGTTGACGGAGTATACCTAGATCAAATATCGTCTTGGTATCCAGTCCTATGCTTTGACCCGGTACACGGTCATCCGATAGGCGGTGGCCACCATTGGGTTGATGGCTACAGGAGGTTGATCGAGAAAGCGTATAGGCGGATACGTAAGAGAAAATATCACGCCTTCCTAACATCGGAGGATAATGCGGAGCCTTACATAGATCTCGTCGGGCTACTAACCTGGAGCCCGTTAATGCCCGATATGATCCCGATGTTTCAGATGGTCTATTCAGGCTGGTGCATAACCTTCGGTAGAAGCTTCCCGAGTAGCGATGAAGAGGCGGTCATTCTGACGATCACCCAGCAGCTGCTCTGGGGTACGCAACTAGGTTGGTTTGACCCTGATGCTATAAACCTACAGAGCCCTGAAGCCAGATATCTGAAAGAAGCCGCATCTGCGTTTAAGACGGCTAAGAAGTTTGTCTTATTCGGTGAGATGCTTAGACCGCCTGTGCTGAAAGGAGATAATCCGATTCTTAAAATCGGTGAGGTTGAAACATCGGCGGTCTTATGCTCGTGTTGGAAAGCTCCGGATAATACTCTAGGCTTAGTGTTCACAAATATTGACACCGCTCCGCATGAAATAACCTACAAAATAGACACCCGCAACTACGGTCTCCCAGGCCAAAAAAGGATCATACTCTCTAGGTTATACAAACCACCGAAGAAACGTCTAGCCGTCTACGATTCGCCGCAAATAATAGGGACTATAAAAATGGAAGGCAGAAGCATTCAAGTTTTAGAAATATCCTTATAGTCTCCCCTAATTTATTAACGCATGCACGAGAAAACTTAACGTTAAAGTGACCTGCATGGTCACCCGTATCGAAGAGGAGTATAGAAGAATTCTTAAGTTGAATGAGCGTGATTTAGCGACTTTAACGTTGGCTGGAATATTCTCTAAAAGAGGTCTTAAAAAAGATGTGATGTGGTCGTAGGATGCTTTCCGCAGACTATGGAGTTTCACATTATACATGAACTCGCCGCGTCTCGGTTCCTCCCCCACAGACGTGATGGTATTCCACGGCTCGGATGGGAGCCTATGTAGCTTCTAAGCAGGCTACGGATGTCGGGAAACCCCGCTCACACGAATATAATTCTGTGAAAGCTAAACCCAGGCAACTCCAACCCAGTTTGAAACGGTCTTACTGTCCGAGTTTCTGCTTAGAAAAACCGAGCCACTTATCAAAAAGCACTATGGTCTTTCCATCAGAGCCCTTTTAATCCTCTTTAGAGAGATTGAAAGAAGCCGCGCCCCTCTTTTCACCGTAAATTATATACACGGTCCTCTTTTTGGGATAGGAGATGAGAAGGGGTTGAAACTTCACGTTCTTCAACCCTATTTCTTCGAGTTTCTCCCTCAGTTTCTCGTCCACACACCATCCTGCTCCAGCTCGTGGAGGCTCTATAATCGCAAATTTACCCCCAGGTCTTAGTACTCTAACCATTTCTCGTAACGCTTTCTCCCTTCCTCTACGGATCATATGTAGGACAAAACTAGCCACTACGATGTCGAAGTAATCGTTAGGATAAGGTATATCCCTCGCGTCAGCCCGTTCAAACTTCACCTTATCCGCTACACCTTCGATTTCCGCGTTTCTCCTGGCATTCCTCAGAGACGTACCGCCTCCTAGGGGTATCCATATGTCGATGCCTACCGCCTCGCACTTCTTCAAGACCTTTGCAAAACCTATCGCTAGTAATCCCGCTCCGGTTCCGACATCGAGAATTTTATCCCCCTCTTTAGGCTGAACAAACCTTATGAGTTCCTCCCTGATCTTCAGCCTCTCTTCAATAGCACTGCCCCTCGCCCATCTGATACCGGAGTATATGAAGTAAATCGAGAGAATAGTCAGCAGTAGAAATAAATAGTGGGCGAACATTGCTCCAAAGATGGCGGTTAACAGTAACCCGACCCCGAGAGCAAAGTTCGCAAAAATATGCCATCCAGTACCACCATAGTTGGGTTTTACCAACGATCGCCACCTCATTAAACCCTAAAACATTGCAAAAATATCTTCTTTTAAAGAAGATTTAAAATCTCATCTAATAAGTTTTATGATGTTCCTCAGTTTTCTCAGTATTTTCCCTAATTGGCAAATCGATATATGTTCACATTAGCTGGAGAGACTTGGATGAAGCCAGCTTGGAATCACATGGAATAAGCTCGGAAAAGGAGAAAAGGAGGAATATTCGAGAGAAAAATGTGTCCAAGATGCGGGACAGAAAAACAGTTTAACTGCGAAATTCTATTCAACATGCGGGTCTGGTTGACTGGGATGTCTATCCCCCTAATGAGCATTCCATAGGGATCATAGTAAATTCATGCTAAAGAAGATTTATCGCTTTCAATACATTCTCCACTTGAGACATAGACTTTTCAGCCTTCAAAACTCCGCCCTCAAGGCATGACTTGAAGATCTTCTCGTCGAAGCCTATTACGCCGTTCACTTCGAGACCCATACCCTTAGCCTTCTCAATAATTATATCGGCTACTTCAGGAGTTGCCTTGTTAAGCACAAGCCAGAACTTCTTTTTGAGAGGCTTAATCTGCTCCTTTAATGTCTTCGCCAAACTCAGGGATTCAGCCGTTGGATCCACTACTGCTAAGACGGCATCGCTCCCCTCCTCAACTCCCCTTCCAATATGCTCTATTCCAGCATCGGTAACTACAAGCACGACCTCATCCTCATCTAAAACTAAATGTTTGAGCAGCGTCCTTGTCAGATAGTTGAGTGGACACGCGCACCCCTCGCTATAGTTTCTGACTTTACCGATTACTATAAGTCCTATTCCCTCAGGAGATTTTGAAACATATTGGTCTGGCAGATTCTTTAATACTACGCCCCTGCCCGCCTTAGATAATGCTCTCACAATATTGACCTCGCCTCTCTTGAATACACTTCCCCTTCCACCTAAATATTCAACCAATGGCTTTGGCTGGGGGGCTCCGAGCATTTCTGGAAGTAATGTATTAGACTCATCTGAATCGATTAGGTATACATTATATTTTCTGGAGAGTATTCTTGCCATGAGAACCGAGATTACAGATTTCCCTGTTCCGCCCTTTCCGCAGATCATAATCTTCAATCCTCCCACCTCCTTTTCACAATCTCCACATAAGTCTTCGTAGTAATTATTATTTAACCCCCCTGTGCTTAGCTTAAGACGACTCCTTAATCCCATACTCTTCGAGAGTCTCCTTCAGCATCTCGGTCAAGGTCTTAGGCTACCTCAAAACCCCCCTTCCTAACAAACGTTCTACAACTCGGACAGAGCATCCAAAGGGATCTCATAGATTATGCGGATATCCCCTATCCTCACCCTGTAGATGTCGGTGTAGCCTCTGATCTTCCTAACGTCATAGTATTTGGCTGGAACAGGTTCTTCCCGAGAATCAGAAGAAGCTCAAGAACCCTTCTCCTGTAGTGTTCGGGTATCCTTCTTAAGGAGTGAAGTGCCATACTACTCTAGCCCTTCTACTGCAGTGTCGACCTAATTGAACTAAGAAGAAAAGAGTATAGGTAGATGGGCTGGAGCCAGGTTGCCGCTCCAACATCTCCAAGGAGATTCGTCACTGTTATCACCCGCCAATCCGGAGGTAACGCAAAGATCAACGGAAAGACTATTCCCAAAACATAACCAAAACTTCCATCAGCTTCATAACATCCACCAGCACACGCAGATTTAACATTTCCCCCAAGCATCAACCGAAAACTTAAAAATAACATGACTCCCTCTCCCTAAAAGGAGTAGATGTATGAAAATTGGATGCGGGACCGTAAACTTTAGGAAGTATTCACTTCAGGAGGCTCTTAAAAGAATTTCAAAAGCGGGCTACAAGTACGTTGAGCCTCAAGCTACAGCTCCATTCTGCCCCCATGTAAACGTTTACAAGAACGATCCTAATGAGTTTAGGAGGCTCATTGAGAGCTATGGGTTTAAAGGCGCTACTGGGCTTTGGTCCCAGCATGGCGCCTTACTAACGGATGAGCAAAGTGTTCCTGATATAAAGAAAACCATTAAGTGGGCGCATGAGGCCGAGATCCCGATAGTCATATGCGGGGATGGAAAAAAGCCTGAATATATGAGCGATGAGAAGGCATTTAAGGTGCTTGAAGAAAAATTGAGTGACATATTGGAGGTTGCTGAGAAGTACGGGGTGTATTTGGCTATAGAGCCACATGGCACATTTAGTCTAACGGCGGAGGGGCTTAAGAGAATAATGTCATTATGCCCTTCTAAGTGGTTGGGGATAAACTACGATACGGCTAACGTTCATAGGGCGTCTTATGTCGAAACGGTGCGAGGAGCTTATTCCTGGAGAATCTTCGGAAGAAAGCAGGATGAGGTTGCTACTTTGACCGAGGTCGTTGATAAGGTTATTCATGTTCATGTTAAAGATGTCGTGAAAGACAAATGCGTAGCTTTAGGTAGAGGCGAGGTAAACATTATAGGGTGCTTAAAGGTGTTAAAGGAGCATAACTATGATGGCGTCCTCTCACTTGAGACCGAAGGCGAATACCCAGCAGATGAGGCTCAAAGGTTAATAGAGGAAAGCCGCAACTACTTGATTAAAGCCCTTAAAAAACTCAACGTTCAAATTAACTCATGAAGCTGTTTTACTTTACACATGTAACGATGGGGATGTGGGTGGACCGTTGAAAGCAAATACCATATTTGCTTGTAGGAGGGTATTGAAGTGGGTGATAGGATAAGAGTTGGAATTATCGGGACTGGTGGCATATTCGAGGGATGGGGTGGAGGAAGTGGGCATTTACCCGCCTACCCTTGGGTTGTCAAAGATGCAAAGGTCGTCGCATTATGTGATGTGAATGAAGAGAACCTTAAAAGGGGGGAATATGCTCTAAAAAGACTTTATGAAAAAATGGCTCGGGAATATGAAAGCTTAGGATATCCAGATTACGTCGAGCTTCTCAGAGCTGATTCTAGAGATGTTAGACTTTATACAGACCTAGACAGCATGCTAGAGAGCGAGGAAATAGACCTTGCGGACATACTCACACCATGTGAAACCCATATGGAGCACGTGATAAAATGTCTTGAGGCCGGATGCCATGTAATGTGTGAGAAGCCTCTCACTAGGACTTGGCTAGAAGCATTGGAGATAGTTAAAGCTGTGAAACGAACTGGAAGATTATTTCAGTATAATGAACAGCAGATATACACTCCTCTCTTCCATAGTATAAGGCAACTGATACGGAAAGGTGAAATAGGGGAGCTAGAGTGTGTATGGATTTCAGATAGCATAGGGATGCCATCATGGAAATATACCAAGGGAGGGGTTGGAGCTCTTCTTGATCTGGGTAGCCACTCGATAATCAAATCTTGGTTTTTAATAGGATTCGACTATATCCCAAAGAGGGTGAGAACGCTTTCACCCGAGGGAATATCCATTAGGGTTAAAGAGGGATATGACCATGGAATATTGAGAACCTTAAAAGTGGAGGATGACGCCCATTTTAACGTTGAGTTCGAAGATCCTTCAACAGGTAGGTGGGTGAATGCATATATAGAGGCTTCATGGAGTTATAGAGACTCTCATGGATTAAGGATAGTAGGTAGTAAAGGGGAGATCAAAGTAGTGAATGACGCAATCGAAGTGATCGATGTTTTCGGAAACAGCCGTAAAGTAGAGCCGTGGCGTGAGAGTTGGCTCAGAGAACCTCCTCCGCCAGCATACAACGGTTTTCCACAAGAGATAAAGGCTATGCTGAATTGCATCAAAGAAAACGCAAGACCTTTGTGTGACGAGAAGATCGCAGCTGAGTCCATAGCCGCACTTAATGCATGCTATCTTTCCGAAGCTAAGGGGAGAACCGCTATCTATCTAAACGAGTTTAAAGAAATGGCCTTAAAGATTATGAAGGAAAAGGGTGAAAAAGCTTATGAAAGCCTTTTAAAAACTCTAGTTGAAGAGGCTTTGGCTAAAAAGCTTTAAAATTCTCGTCTACTCATATCCTTATGAGAGGGAGATCTAGGAAAGCCATACGTGTAGTCATAGTCATTATGATGGCTCTGGATGTAGTGGAAGTCCAAGATCTCTCTTAT
>Ga0180302_10001175_pt1 | contig 12315 bp, 11 predicted proteins | sample GuaBasSediGuay17_FD_121794 | JGI IMG/M metagenome (GOLD analysis project Ga0180302, IMG submission 121794) | Subseafloor sediment microbial communities from Guaymas Basin, Gulf of California, Mexico - Guay17, Core 4571-4, 12-15 cm | ecosystem: Environmental > Aquatic > Marine > Hydrothermal... | reverse complement strand
TGTTCTTCTTCATAAAAGCCTCCTTACAGGTTGTCTATTATCCTCCAGTGAGGGTTCCATTTGCCCTTCCTTTCACCGGAGGGGTCAAGTTTTATGAATCCTCTTGGAAGCAGTTCCTCAGGAACATCTATTTTTATTCCGAGCTGTTCAAGTATGTAACCAAGCCTTGCCACAAGACTCTTTTCCCTGAATCTTACCGCATACTCGATGAGTTTCCTCAGGGATATAAGGGGCAACGCCCTCTCAAGAACATCAAACATGTTCTCCATTCCCACTCCATACTCAACCTGCTCCATCGAATCCAGAATTGCCTTCTCAATATCTGCTATGGTATAACTTATGCATTCCTTTTCCTCCCTGTGATATCCAAAGAACTTGTAGGGTTTAATTGTTACAAACTTGAAAACCGTATTTTCGAATTCAAGCGTATTCTTTCTCTTTGGTGTTGCAACGTAAACCTCGTCTTCCTTTTTTTCGCACAAATCATAATGTTCAAGCGCAGTCCTGAAAGAAATGTAAGATGGGGCAACCGTCCCCACACCAACCATGAGTTCCACGCACTCCTCGTTCTCAACATCAGATACTATGTACTTCCCCTTTTCGACCTCCTTTATATACCCGCCTCCCTTCATCCTGAAAACAACCTGGGCACCATAGTTTGGCTTTATCCCGAAGAGGCGGCAGAGGTCCTCCACGGTAAAGAAGGAAAACCCTTCATCCATTAAACGTTGCAAAACGTAACTTACCGTAAGCCTCATTCTATAATTATCTTTACACAAAATTCACAAAAAGTCAAGGGGTGGGATGGAAAATTTTGCATTTCTTGACTTTTTCTTCTCCATGCATACTATTACAGAATCTGTGTCCCTGCAGAGTGGTGTAAGGGTGGCACCGGCCTTTAACGAGAACATTCTCCCTCAGGGGTGCACAAGGGGAGAGGAAGGAGGAGAAATGAAAAAGTCAATCTGGATGCTTGTGTTTGCAATCCTCTGGACGGGTGGGTGTGATCTTGTTGAGGAGAGTGCGGAGCCGGGAACGATAATATGGGAATACACATTCCCTGATGGTGCTCCCAATATAGCGGATGTTCCCGCACTTTATAATGGAACCATATATGCAACCACGGCTGGAAGTGGGTGCTGGCTGTATGCGATAAACTCTGAGGATGGAACACAGATATGGTGTTTCCATATTGAATCCGCAACCTGGATAGGACGCCCGGTTGTTGGGGAGGATGGAACCATCTATGTTGTCGCGGATAAACTTTATGCAATAAATCCGGATGGAACCGAAAAGTGGGAGAGGGAACCAGAAAAGGGTTATGTATTTACCGGTGAGATAGCCCTGGACAGGCACGGAACCATATATGCAGCCCTGGAGGACCACCTAAATCCCGTCCTTCCCCAGATTATTGCAGTCGCACCGGATGGCACACTGAAATGGGCAATAACCTATGGAGACCTCACAACACACAACGGCTTTCTTGAAATAGGACCGGACGGAACCCTCTTTCTTTTTGCAGAGTCAGGTCACGCAATTTATGCATTCACAGCCTCCACCGGGGATACATCCTGGATTTACGAAATGGAAGACTGTGTATCAGGGCCCGCTGCCCTGGATGAAAATGGGGTTATTTATGTGGGTCTGTTCAATAAAGCAAAACTCATTGCCTTAAACGGCGATGGAATCCTTCTCTGGGAGAGAAATTTTGGAGCAGCACCAGGCTCACCGGTAATAGCCCCTGACGGTACCATCTATACGAAACTCCTGAACGATTCTATCGTTGCCCTGAACCCTGCAGATGGCACAGTTATCTGGAAGGAAAAAATTTACGAATTCGACACCGCGGAATTCCGCACCATTGTGGTGGATGCGGATGGAAATGTTTACATTCATGGGGCAGACTCTTATGGCGCACAGGGCTACACCGATTTTATTTATGCACTGGACAGAAATGGAGAGCTTTTGTGGAAAATACCCGATAAATTCAGTGAATGGCCTCCACTCATTGACTCGCACAATACCCTTTACGTCCAGACCCCATCCGGAATTACCGCAATCCAGGCAGAGGCAGGTCCTGCAAACTCACCCTGGCCAAGACCCTATCACGATACCCGTAATACATCCCACTACTGAGTCTGAATCCCGCTCTGCAGGGGCATATCAACACTTCTTTCAAGATACCTTGCAAATGCAAGGAGGTCGGAGGCTATGAGGAAAGGGGAGCACCGGTTTACAAATCTCTGCCCATATCCTGTTAGAACCAGAACACCCCTTGCACCCACCCTCTCTGCAAGTTCAACATCAGAACACCTGTCCCCCACAACCCAGCTTTCTTTTATATCAATATCAAACTCCCTCATCGCATCCTCAACCATTCCTGGATTTGGCTTCCTGCACCATGCATTCTCCTCAGGTCTGGAAGGGCAGTAGTAAAACCTGTCAATCATCCCTGAAAAAATCTCCCTTATCCTCTGCTCCACTGCAAGAACATCCTCCATCGTGATTATCCCCCTTCCCACTCCGGACTGATTTGAGATGACTATTAAAAGATACCCGAGTTCTTTCATTCGCCTCACTGCCTCAACAGCACCCGGGACTGGCTCAACCTCCCAGGGATACCGCATGAAATTCCTCTCCCTGACAATCGTCCCATCCCTGTCAAGAAATATGCACCTCATACCATATACCTCTCTGCCTCATCCCTTTCCATTGGCTCTGCCTCTATCATCCCCACTCCCTCAAAAATTACCCTTTCCCTCCTTCCAAGATACCTCAAAAGAAGGGATGCAGCAGCCTTCATTTCCTCCTCACTGAGTTCTCCCCGATAAAGCCCTGCCGGTGCGGATGAATGCTCGGGACGGAAGTAGATTCTGTATCTTTTCATCTCCTCGGTCTCCTTTCTATTCCTTGATATTATCACCTTCACCCCATTTATTCTGAAGTGCCTTCCCGTCTTTAGAAGTTCAATATCCTCCAGCGATACCTCTCCATGCTCAATTGCATCCTTCAATCTTCTGGAAAATGATGGGTCTGTCAAAAGGCATCCACCCGCAGGGGTGGGGAATTTTTTTATCCCGTATTTTTCTGCAAGTTCAAACTGTTTATCCCTTTTCCTTCCTTTTATCCCAAGCAAAAGTTCCCTCTTAACCCACCCCTCCCTTTCCGGAAGGGTTGGGGGAAGAAGTTTTGCAGAAAGGGGTCTCAGGGTGAGGTCACCATAACCTGATATTTTATCAACTAAGGAAAGCCCCCTGCGGGTCTGTGAGAATGGTCTTTCATTCAGAACCTCACCGGTTATGATAAAGGATGCACCAAAATCCCCGAGCATGTCCCCTGCCTTCTTTATCATAAAACCATGACAGTCTATGCATGGGTTCATGTTTTTGCCATACCCATATCTTGGATTCAAAACAAGGGAAAGATACTCCTCTCCAAGTTCCACAAAGTGATGCTCCATCTTCAACCGAGCTGCCATTTCCTTTGCATGAAAAGGGGAAAAGAAAGGAGTTAAAAACGTTATTCCAATAACCTCTATTCCCTGCTCCTGAATGAGTTTCACTGCAAGGCATGAATCAAGCCCCCCTGAGAAAAGGGCAAGTGCCTTCATTTTCTCGGTATAAGTCTTATAACTATTCTTCTGTTCTTTGCCCTCCCCTCTGCGGTCCTGTTTGACGCAATGGGTCTGTACTCAGCATACGCTGCAACACACAATCTCTGAGGTGGAACACCTGCCTCTGATATCAGAAACTTCACAACATTCACCGCACGCTGTGCTGAAAGTTCCCAGTTTGTGGGAAATTTCTTTTTCAAAGAACCGGTTATGGGAGAATTGTCCGTATGTCCCTCAACCACTATGTCAACATCCATCTCCTTTATTATCATTCCAAGTTTCTTTAGAATCTTCTTCCCCTCACTGGATATCTCAACCGAACCCGGTGGAAAAAGCCTCTTTCCCGGAACGGTTATGGTTATCTCTTCCTCCTCTTTTTCAACCTGGAACTCCCCCAGGAATTCCCTGAGTTCCTCCTCCATTATCTCCTCTTTTTCAACCTCCGGCTTTTCCGGTGTCTTTTTCCTGTATTCCTCAAGCAAACCGAGCAGATTCTCATTTTCCTTCTCAAGCGCCTCTATTCGCTTTTCAAGCCTTCCTGCCCTTCCCTTTTCCATCCCTGCAAAAATTCCAAGCCCAACAATTATGACAACAAAAGGTATGTACCTCATCTCCACTCCTCCTCTATTCTTTCTATTGGTGTTCTCTCCTTTATTTTTCCACCACCATGGAGATAGCATTTTTCAACCGGTTCATTTCCCTCAATAAACACCTCCTCCCTCACCTTTGGACAGTAAGGGGTTGCAAGCAGTCCTGTCTCCGTGCATATGTATCTTCTAACAATCCCGGGTGGTTCTGGAAAGTCCTGAACCTCTGATGTATCAACCATAGTCCTCATCACATCAACCCATATGGGCAATGCACAGGATGCTCCTGTTGCATTCTTCCCTATGGTCTTTGGAACATCAAATCCAACCCAAACACCACAAACAACTCCCGGAATAAACCCTATGAACCAGGTATCCGTGAAATCGTTTGTAGTCCCCGTCTTTCCTGCCGCAGGATATTTGAATCCAAGCCTTCTTGCATACCTCGCCGTTCCCTCATCAAAAACACTCTTCATCATGTTTATCACCATGTATGCGGTGCGTTCATCAAGCACCCTTTCCCTTTCATAGTCAAAATGGTATATCTCATTTCCGTATCTATCCACAACCCTCTTTATAAAGACGGGTTTTACCCTCACCCCATAGTTTGCAATGGTCCCGAATGCATTAACCATTTCAAGCAAGGAAACGGAAGAAGAACCAAGGGGAAGGGAGAGAACTGGCTGGAGAGGGGAGCGGATTCCGAGTCTTCTTGCGTAGTCTATAACCGTGAAGACACCGACCTCCTTTACAAGCCTTAAAGAAGCCGTGTTTCTTGAGAGGGCAAGTGCCTTTCTCAATGGAATCCACCCCAGGAAAGAAGAATCAAAGTTTGCAGGGGCATAGATCTTATCCTGAATCTGCTCAATTATGGGGGCATCAAGAATGAGGTCCGATGGATTGAAACCATTATCAAGGGCTGCTGTGTAGAGGAAGACCTTGAAGGAGGAACCGGGCTGTCTTCTTCCCTGAATTGCACGGTTGAACTGGGAGTGTCTTATATCCCTTCCCCCCACCATCGCAAGAACAAACCCTGAATCAGGTTCCATCACAACAACAGCAGCCTGAAGATAGGGAGTCATCTCCTTTCCAATGAGGGAATCAGGATACTCACTCTTCGGCTTTATATGATACCACCTCTCTATTCTCTGGAGGTGAACCTCAACAAGGGAATCCACCACGCGCTGAAGGTCCATGTCCATCGTGGTGTAAACGGAAAATCCCTTTGTGAGATACTCTTTTCCAAAAAGTGATACGAGTTCCCTTTTAACCTCCTTAAGGAAGTAGGGGCCGGGGGGTGGCTTTTTCTCCTCCCTTGATACAACACCAAGAGGTGCACGCATTGCCTTTTCTGCCCTTTCCTCTGTTATATACCCAGCCTCCACCATTGCATGCAAAACCACATTTCTTCTGCGCTTCGCCCTTATTGAATCCCGGTAAGGAGAATAATAGGCCGGTCCCTTTGGTATTCCTGCAAGCAGTGCACATTCGGGCAGGGTTAACTCCTTCACCGATTTCCCAAAATAATACCTGCTTGCAGCCTCCACTCCGTAGTTTCCCGCCCCAAAGTATATCTGGTTGAGGTACATCTCCAGGATTTCCTCCTTGGAGTAATGTCTTTCTATCTTAATGGCAAGGAGAGCCTCCATGAGTTTTCTTATAAAACTCTTTTCCGGGGTTAAAAAGAGATTCCTGGCAAGTTGCTGGGTTATGGTACTGCCTCCCTGAACTATTCTTCTTTTTATTATATTCTTTATCGCAGCCCTTATTATTGCCTTTAAGTTTATTCCCCAGTGCCGGTAAAAATCCCTGTCCTCAACAGCTATGAATGCGTAGATTAATGTATCGGGAATCTCCTTTATGCTCACAGGTATTCTTCTCTCCACGTATATCTCATCAATGAGCCTTCCCTTTATGTCGTAAATCCTGGTTGAGAGAGGGGGGGAATAGTATTCCAGGGCCCGATAGTCGGGCAGTTCCCTTAAAAGAAACGAGAAAAATCCAAGAAACCCACCTGCCCCAAAGGCAAGAATTCCATAGATTATCCTCTTCATCCCTTTAGAATTTACCCCATATTTCGGATAAAGTCAATGGATTTATAAAGAGGGAAACCCGAACCCTGCTGTGGAAGCAATAAGGGTTGACTTTTATTTTTTGAGGAGTATAAAAAAGACATGTGGGTGAGGATTGAAGATATAGGTGAGTACGAGGGCAAAGAGGTTGAGATAAGGGGATGGTTGTTCAACTCCCGTTCAAGCGGGAAGATACATTTTATTCTTATCAGGGACGGGACCGGAATAATTCAGGGGGTTGTGGTAAAGGGGGAGGTGCCGGATGATGTTTTTGAACTTGCAGATGAGTTGACCCAGGAGTCCTCCATCATTGTCAGGGGGATTGTGAGAAAGGACCCCAGGGCCCCAGGAGGATACGAGCTTGGAGTAAAGGATATAAAACTCGTTCATCTCAGTGAGTCCTATCCCATAACCCCCAAGTCCCATGGAGTTGCATTCCTGATGGAAAGAAGGCACCTCTGGATAAGGTCTAGGAAGCAGAATGCTATTCTCAGGATAAGGGCAGAGGTTGTAAATGCTGCAAGGGAATTTCTGAATAAAGAGGGATTTTTACTTGTTGATGCTCCCATATTTACCCCCTCTGCTTGTGAGGGAACGACAACCCTTTTTGAGGTTGATTATTTTGGAAGGCCTGCTTATCTTTCTCAGAGTGGGCAGTTATACATGGAGGCTGCCTGCATGGCATTTGGGAAGGTTTACTGCCTTGGTCCGTGCTTCAGGGCGGAGAAGTCAAAAACAAGAAGACATCTTACGGAGTTCTGGCAGATTGAGCCTGAGATTGCCTATGCGGATATAAATGATGCAATGGAGGTTGCAGAGAGACTTGTTGCCTGTGTGGTCGAAAGGGTGCTTGAGAGAAGAAAAAGGGAACTTGAAATGCTGGAGAGGAATACAGAAGTGCTTGAAAAAATAAAGGTTCCGTTTCCCAGAATATCATATGATGAGGCAGTAAAGATTTTGAAGGAAAAGGGAATGGATATTGAATGGGGGGAGGATTTTGGTGCTCCACATGAGACTGAACTTGCAAATTCCTTCTCTTCTCCTTTCTTTGTGCATCGTTATCCTAAAAAAATAAAGGCATTCTACATGAAGGAGGACCCTGACAATCCAGAACTTTCTCTTTCCTTTGACATGCTTGCCCCTGAGGGGTATGGAGAAATAATTGGGGGAGGGCAGAGGGAAGAGAGGCTGGAAAAACTGAAAGAGAGTATCAAAAGGCATAACCTTCCTGAAAGTGCTTTTGAGTGGTATCTTGACCTGAGAAGATATGGAACCGTTCCCCATGCAGGATTTGGGCTCGGAATAGAAAGAACTGTTGCGTGGATATGCGGTATCCACCACGTTCGTGAGGCTATTCCATTTCCCAGGATGCTTGATACCCTTTATCCCTGAGGCTTTCTTATTTTCCCTTTTAAAATCAGAACACCGCAGATGGAGACAAATACTGCCTTTAAGATATCCCCTGGAATGAAGGGAAGGGTTCCGAGAACAAACAATTCATGCAGGGATGGTATGGTTCCTCTTGTGTGGTAAATCCACATTTTGAGATACAGGAGTCCAGGAAGGTGTATGAGGAAAAAGTTGGCAAAGAGAATCATACATAAAAGAAAGAAAAAGTTTTTCTTTTTACATCTTTCACTTATGTGCCCCACCCAGAGGGATGCCAGGATGAATCCTGCAAGATAACCCATGGTGGGTCCTGTAAGGATATTTATTCCTCCTTTAAACCCGGAAAACCACGGGATTCCCAGAATTCCAAGGATGACATAGATTAACTGACTCACACCTCCCCACATCTTTCCCAGAACAATTCCCGAAAGTAATACTGCAAAAGTCTGTCCGGTAACAGGAACGGATGTCCAGGGCAATGGAATTCTTATCTGTGCAAAAAGTCCGGTTATGCATGCGAAAAGGAAAGAAAAGGAAAGTTTCCAGGAGATGGAAAGGGACTCCTTCCATGCAAGGGCATCATACTTTACCTTCATTTCTCCTCCTTTCCAGTCTTTCTTTTATTGCCTCTGTAAGTTCGCTTATTCTCTTTACACTTCTTGGTATTCTTATCCCGTGTCTTTCTAAGTGAAGAATAAAGTATGGAACTATGGGCAGTTCCACTCCACTTTCCTCCACGATTTTCCAGGGGATGGTTTCCGGCGCTCCTGTTAAAATCACGGAACCTTCTTTCATGAGAACGAGTTCGTCGGTGAGATCAAGGACTGGAGAAAGATCATGTGTAATAAGAATTACGGTCTTTTTTTCTTTCAGAATATAGAGCACATCCTTCAATTTTTTGATATTTTCCCAGTCAAGGGCTGAGAAGGGTTCGTCGAGTATGAGCCAGTCCGGTTCAAAGGATAAAACCGACGCCAGAGCGACGAGTCTTTTTTCCCCGCAGGAAAGTTTATAGGGAGGCAACTTCATGAGTTCAGGAGGAATGGATAAAAGCGAAGTAACTTCCTCTATTCTTTCTCTTTCATGGGGCAGGGAGAAGTTCCTTATACCGTATGCAATCTCATCATAAACCGTGTCGCAGAAAAACATCCTTTCAGGAAACTGAAGTAGAAATCCCATTCTTTCCTGGAGGTTTTTCACATTTCCCCTTGGGTATATAATCTCACCTGTGGAGGGATGAATAAACCCCTTTATCACACATCCGAGGGTCGTCTTTCCTGCCCCTGAGGGACCTGTAATTGTATAAAACTTTCCCTCCTCAAAAGAGAGATTTATGTTTTTTAAAATCCTTTTCTCATTTCTGTAAACCTCCACTCCCTTGAGTATAAGCATTCACCACCCCTTTCAGAATCTCATCTCTTCTCCATGCATTTATCTCGATTCCCATCTCTTTAAGAAATGAAACAAACAGGACCTCGTCCGTTCTTAAAAGCCCCCTTTCAAGCATTTCCTCTGTTTTTCCTTCGTAAACAATTTTTCCTTCTTCCATCACATAGACCTTTTCAGCATAAACAACCTCGGAAAAATCCTGGGTTATTATCATGATTCCTCCGGGATACTCCTCCCACACCTTATAGACTTTCCTCTTCCATTCTGCATCAAGGAAAGAGGTTGCCTCATCAAATATCAAAAAATCAGGCTCCATCACAAGAATTGATGCAACCGCCATTATCTGGAGTTCTCCTCCTGAAAGGGTGAAGGGATTCCGGGAGAAAAAAGGCTCTATTCCCAGCTTCTCCTTAACCTTTTCTATTCTCTCCTCCACTTCCTCCCGCGAAAGCCCCATGTTCTCAAGCCCGAACGAAATTTCCTCCTCACAGTTGAGGGTTACGAACTGGGTTTCTGGCTCCTGAAATACAATTCCGACTCTCCCCTCCATAATAACCTCTCCACGCGAAGGAGCAATGAGTCCTGCAATCACTGAAGCAAGGGTGGTTTTTCCGCATCCATTTCTTCCCAGGAGTGCAATTCTTTCCCCTTTTCTCCAGGTAAAGTTAACATTCTTTAAGATAAATTTCCCGTTTTTCTCAATGGATACATCCCGCAGGACAATCAACTTTTCCTCAATAGGTGGTTGGGGAAAGGTCCAGATAGTGATAGGGATTTACAGGTTTTCCAAGGACCCTCACTTCGTAATGCAGATGGGGACCGGTTGTCAATCCTGAAGAACCTATATAGCCTATGACCTGCCCTCTCCTCACCCTCTGCCCTTTTCTCACAACATAACTCCTGAGATGTGCATATCTTGTCTTGTATCCATATCCATGGTTTATCTCAACCGTGTGTCCATATCCTCCCTTCCAGCCAACAAAACACACGACTCCATCTGCTGTGGCGTATACCGGGGTCCCGGGGAGATTTGCAATATCAAGTCCTCTGTGGAACTCTCTCTTTCCTGTTACAGGATGTATTCTGTAACCGAAGGATGAAGTTATTCTTCCGGTTGTTGGCCATATGGAGGGGGTGTGAGAAAGAAGGCTCTCCCTCTCTCTGATTTTTTTCTCCACCTCTCCAAGTTTCTCTTTATCAAACGAAACAAGTGCAGAGATAGAAGTTATTTCTTCATCGAGTTTCCATACCTTCTGGTTAAGAGAGGGATCGGAATAAAGAGGTGTTGGAGCGCGTCCACCGGTTCCCATCTCAAATTCCTCCGGAGGGAGCAGCTCAAGGTTTACATAAAGCCTTCCTGTCTGAATAAATTCAGCGAGGGACCCGATTCTATCCTTGAGTTCGGAGATTTTCCTTTCAACTAAACGCAATCTGTGGAGAAGAGCATGCCTTTTTGTATGAACATAAATAACCTTGCTGAGAAGCGCCCTCTGGCGATACCCCTCCATTCCAACATAAAGAAATGCACTGAAAAATATTATAAGTGCGGAAAGGAAAATCCACCTTCCCCTTTCCGTAAAAACAAATCCCACAACGGGTCTCTCCTCCCTGAGGATGAGAACACTCCACTTTCTCATTGCATCTCTATCATATATGAAAAAATAAAAATTGTCAAGGCTGCGATTTTCCTCCATTATCTCTTGTGGACTTTTTATCCTTGGTTAAAATAAAGTCGATGTGCGTATGTTTTCGCAGAAACTTACCCTTTATCAACCCATGAAAGGCCTCAGCATCTTGTTCTTGTTCTCCATACAGCCTTCTCAGAAAATAGCATAATGCTCCTTCCAGGAAAAATACTGGATGCGAGGTGAGGTGATTAAAAACCCTGATTATCATTCGCACAGGTTATCCACCATAGAACCTCGTCTTTCTTTTCCCAAAAAGACATGATTTGGTATCTTCTGTCTCAAAGTGAAAATTAATCCCTTTGAGGAAGAGTATTTTTGAGGTAAATCGCCCTTGTCAAATCCTTTTTAATTTTGTAAAATAAACCCGTGGAGCATATAAGGAACTTCTCAATAATAGCGCACATTGACCACGGGAAATCAACCCTTGCGGACAGGCTCCTGGAAATAACAGGAACCGTCCCAAGGGATAAGTTGCGTGAACAGTTCCTGGATTCAATGGACCTGGAAAGGGAGCACGGGGTTACGATAAAGGCACATCCCGTGAGGATGGAATACAGAGGATACGTCCTCAACCTGCTTGATACCCCAGGACATGTTGACTTCTCCTACGAGGTCTCCCGCTCCATTGCCTCATGCGAGGGAGCCGTCCTTCTTGTGGATGCAACCCAGGGAGTTGAGGCACAGACCGTAACCCACTACGAACTTGCAAAAGAACACGGACTTGTAATAATTCCCGTTATTAACAAAATAGACCTTCCCAACGCAGACTTTGAAAATGTTGCAGAGGAAATAATAGAACTCACAGGATGCGACCTTGAGGATATCATTCTCATTTCTGCAAAGGAGGGAATCGGGATAGAGGAACTGCTTGATGCCGTTATTGAAAGAATACCTCCACCGCGCGGTGAACCCGATGCCCCTCTCCGTGCTCTTATATTTGACTCCATCTACGATGACTACAGGGGTGCCGTTCCATACGTGAGGATATTTGACGGGGAGATAAGACCCGGAATGAAGATAAAACTGTTCTCAACGGGCAGGGAATACGAGGTTATGGAGGTTGGACACTTCAGACCCCAGAGGGTACGTGCAGATGCCCTGAAAACCGGTGAGGTTGGATGGGTAAGTGCAGGGATAAAGTCAATAAGAGATACAAGGGTTGGAGATACGATAACCGATGCAAAAAATCCGGCAGAGCGTCCCCTTCCAGGATACAGGGAAGTAAAACCCATGGTATTCAGCGGGATATATCCATCCCGGGGAGAGGACTTTGAGGCACTTGGAAAGGCCCTTGAAAAACTTAAACTCAACGATGCATCCCTTACCTTCCAGATAGAGCAGTCTGCCCTTGGATTCGGATACAGGTGCGGTTTCCTGGGATTGTTTCACACGGAGATAGTTGAAGAAAGGATTGAAAGAGAATACAACATCCCTATAATTGCAACAACCCCGAATGTGAGATACCGGGTGAAGACGAAGAAGGGGGAGGTTTTTGAGATAGAAAACCCGGCAATGTTTCCACCAATGGGAGATATAGAGTCGATAGAGGAGCCCATTGTTCGTGGAGAGATAATATC
>Ga0180302_10001174_pt1 | contig 12316 bp, 12 predicted proteins | sample GuaBasSediGuay17_FD_121794 | JGI IMG/M metagenome (GOLD analysis project Ga0180302, IMG submission 121794) | Subseafloor sediment microbial communities from Guaymas Basin, Gulf of California, Mexico - Guay17, Core 4571-4, 12-15 cm | ecosystem: Environmental > Aquatic > Marine > Hydrothermal... | reverse complement strand
CTGCCAGATTAGCTTATCATCCCACCTGCATGCTAGAATGCCAGCTAGAACCCCGCCTAATGCTGGATAGTTCCCAAGAGGCTGAGCTTCTCCTGTTACTATGTCAGCTCCATACTCAGAGGGGGGCTTTATCAGAGCTAGTGATATGAGGTCGACTCCCACTACAGCTAGCGCTCCTTTCCTATGAGCAGCCTCAACTAGCATCTCTGGATCAGAATAAATGACTCCTGTGAACGCTGGGTTTTCAAAGAACAGGGCAGCAGTGTCCTCTGATATGGCTTGTTCAAGCCTATCTTGCGGGATAGATCCTGTCTCTAGGTCGCACATCACCTCTCGAAGGACTATGCCAGTGGGCTCCAGGTACGTTTCTATGACGGACCTAAGCTCCTCTGAGATAGGAGAGACTACAACAACCTCCCTCCTCCTAGTTACTCTCGCAGACATTAGGAGAGCCTCTGCAGTTGCTGTTGTATAGTCGTACATAGACGCATTAGCCACATCCATCCCAGTAAGCTCACAGATAAGAGACTGGTACTCGAATAAAGCTTGTAAAGCTCCCTGAGAGACCTCAGGCTGGTATTGGGTATAAGAGGTATAGAACTCCTGCCTAGATGCCAGCTCGTCTACAGCAGCAGGGACATAGCAGAACCTTGGAATCCCGCCTACAAAGTACTTCCGTGGATCTATATGCCTATTCATGGATAAAGTCTCCTTTAGCTCAAGCAAGACTTCCATTTCGCTTAAGCCAGAGGGGATCTCGACCTCCGAGGAGGCGCCTATTGCACTTGCAAAGAGGCTGCCCAGGTTGCTAAAGCCTAGTTCACGCAGCATCTCAAGCTTAATCTCATCAGAGCTGTTGGGGATCCACTGGTGAGGCATATGCTCACCTTCAGGCTGAAGAGCTAGCTACTTAAGTCTTAGCACAGTTCCCTTGAGGTAGGTTGGAGCACACCCCTCCACCCTTACCTCGCACCACCTCCCTAAGGCAGAGGAGGGGGCATCTACTACAATAGGCTTATAGGACCTAGTCCTAGCAATAAGCCCGCCTCTGGGCCCCTCCTCAACTATGAGCGCTTCGACAACTTCGCCAACATACTGGGCATTCTGCTCCATAGCAGCCTTTCGGAAGACAGCTAAGAGCTTCTTCACCCTCCTCTTGACAACCTGGGGGTCTAGCTGCTTCAGAGTAGATGCTGGAGTCAGCGGTCTATGCCCGTATCTCGATATGTTAAGGACATCAGGCTTAACTTCCTCTATCACAGCTAGAGTATCGTTAAAGTCACTCTCAGATTCTGTCGGGTAGCCAACTATAACATCTGTTGCTATAGTACACTGCAACTTCTCCCGGAATAACCTAGCTAGCTCCAGGAAGTCAGCTACTGAGTAGGTGCGATTCATATCAGCTAGCACCTTATCTGAGCCAGACTGAAGAGGAAGGTGAATGAAATTGTAGACCTTCTCATGAGATACGGCTTCAACCAGCCCATTTAACACCAGAGTGGCTGAGGAGGGGTTCATCATGCCAACTCTTATCATGAAGTCCCCAGGCACATTAGCAACCTCCTTAACCAGGTCTGGTAGCTGATAATGCCTGTAGAGGTATGAAGCAGTGTCCTGTGAGGTCAGCCACACCTCCTTAATGCCATCAGCTACAGCTTCACGCACCTGCTTGAGAATAGAGACAAGAGGTCTCGATAGCAGAGCCCCTCTGGCAAACCTAACACAACAGAAGGAACAAGCAAACTTGCATCCATTGGATATAGCCACAATTTCTATCAGAGGATTCATCCTGAAGGACTTATGAATGGAGATAGGAGAATACTCCTTTACCACGGATATTCCTCCCTTCAGCGCAAGTTCACATGCATAGGGGAATCTACCAATAGAGTGGGGGGTTATAATCGAGCAGCTCAAGTCCTTCACAAGCTTCATGACAGACTTTGGTGAGATAAGATATATGCAACCAGAGACTATGAGAGGCTTCCCAATATTGGCTAGCGCTTTTATTCTGCTGAGCATCCGAGCTTCTGTTGGCGACTTGACAGCGCATGTGTGTACTACAAGAATGTCAGCTTCATTGGGATTGTTTACCAACTCAAGATTCCTAAAGTGCCTTCTAGCTAAGGATATCATCAGCTCTAGATCTGACCTGTTAGCTGGACATCCATAGCACTCTACATATAGCCTCAACTCACCACACCATGTGCGCCGTACTTCCACCAATACACATGGCTAAATCTGAAACACCAACTTGAGATAAATAACTACACACGACGGAAACCTTAGTCAAAAAGTAGGCAGACATAGGTCTACTCCATGTAGCATTATTATTTCATCAAGAGAAGCATGTCATGCTATGGCTGAAGCATAGATATGAGTGCATGTGGGGTAACTATTAGAAATGTTAATCAGTAATCTAGAAAAATGAGATGTATACATTAATAGCTGAGAGTTGCCATAGAAGGGAGGAGAGTTAAAGTAGGTATTACCTTGCATAATAGAAGTGGTGCGTGGGATGGCAAGCACATACAAAATTGATGCAATAGACATGCTAGATATACCTCCGAACATAAGGTACCTCTATGTTGTTGCAAGAAAACTTCTGAAGAGTGAGGAGGAGGAAGGGAGGATAGTAGCGCTGCCAGAGCATGCATTGAAAACCAGGCACATAGTCAAGGTGATCGGTGTAGGAGGGGGAGGATGTAATACTGTGACTAGGCTGGCTAGCCTTGGTGTTAATAATGCTGAGCTGATAGCCTTAAACACAGATATAGCTCACATGAAGAGAGTAACAGCCCACAAGAAGGTCCTGATAGGCCAAGACCTCACTAAGGGAAGGGGGTGCGGTGGTAACCCAGACTGCGGCTTCAGAAGCGCTGAAGAGAGTGCAGCTGAAATAGAGGAACTCATAGGTGAAGCTGAGGTAGTATTCGTTGCGTTAGCACTCGGAGGTGGGACTGGAACGGGAGCTGCGCCAGTGATATGCAAGATAGCTGAGGAGAAAGGGGCGCTTGTGTTTGTGGTAGCCACGCTCCCGTCCCCAAGACATGAGAGAGTAAGGTATGAGAAGAGCCTCCAGTGGATCAATAGGATACGCGAACATGCTCATACCATAGCCTTAGTCTCCAACTCCCAGATATTCGAGCTATTTAAGGAGCTTCCACTGAACGAAGCCTTGAAGCTAGCTGATACAGGGCTTGCCTTGATGGTCAAGGGGCTAACTGACATAATCAACGAGGAAAGGCCTGGCATAATAAACATAGACCTAGCAGATCTCAGGGCTATAGCAACAAAGGACACAGACTCCGTGATCCTGATAGGATATGGGGAGGGGGAGAGAAGAGCAGAGGACGCACTCTATACAGCATTGAACTTCCCGCTGTTCCCTGAAATAGACCTGACAACCACTAGAGCTGCAATAATATACATTAGAGGGCCAGACGACTTGTTAGCTAGCGAGGTCAACTACATTCTAGAGGCGTTCCGAGAGAAGATACCAGAGGACGCTGAAGTCATATGGGGCTACGAGACTGATGCCACAATGGAGGGGCTTGAGCTGATCTTAGTGGTCTCAGGGGTGGCAAACATAGAAGCACCTTCAACTATTCCAGCAGTCCAGTGGCAACTATCTCAGGCTCGTGGCAGACCTCGTGTGAGGGATAAAAGGAGGATACTTGAGGAAGTACTCGACAAGAATGACTGGATATAAGCTGATTAATCACTTATAAATCCCCTCCACCCCGATATTTCTGTGGTTTTGAATGAGTGAAGCTTATACTCCAGTGTCAATAGCCCAGCTGATCTCGGAAGCTGATAGAGAGAGAGCAGGCAAGGCATTAACATGCAGAGTAGCAGGTGTTGTAACAAGTATAGAGGACAAAGGAGGGGCAGTCGAGCTTGTCTTAGATGACGGGAGCGGGTACAGGCTGCCAGTGGTTGCTAGGAAGAGTAGCATATTGCAACCAGAGATAGCAAGAGGCTGCTTCATAGAGGTTCTTGGGAGAGTGTGGAATAGAAGAGGAGAACCCGTAGTATTTAGCGAGCTAGTAATCAAGATAGACGTTATGAGGTTCCTGCTTAGGAAGTTAGAGACCATTAGGAGAAGAAGGATAGCCCCCACAGCTAGAGCTGAGGCTACCGAGGAAGTGCATGAGGTGAAAGTGGAGGCTCCAACTGGAGCCGAGGTAGCTACAGAGCACCAGGATGTAGCTTCTCTGCTGATTCAGGTGATAGGAGACAATGAATATACATTAGAGGAGATAGAGGGAAAGTTAAAAAAGTATGGAGTTAAAAGAGAGGACATAGTGAAAGCAATCATACAGCTTGAGGAAGAGGGCCTAATCTACGCTGTAAGAAGGGGTATAGGCCCTCAAAAGTACAAGGTGTTAAGGAGGGATTAAATTGTCTACAACCGAAGAGGAGTACCTGGCCATGCTAAAAAGGGTGAGAGAGAAGCTCCCCAAGGTTCTCGAGACCTCAGAGAGGTTTGTCATACCAGATCCCGAAGTAGTTCATGAAGGAGGCTACACGCACATCTTGAACTTCAAGGAAATAGCTGATGCAGTAGACAGGGATCCAGATCACATCATCTTGTTTTTATCACATGAGCTTGGAGTCCCTATAGTTAAGGCTGCTAAGAGGCTCATCCTACAGGCTAGAGTGAAGAGGAGGCTTATTGAGGACAAGATCCAGAAGTATATCAAGAACTATGTCATATGCCCTGAGTGCGGTAAGCCTGATACAAAGCTAATAAAGCAGAAGAGGTATGTTTACCTGAAGTGTGAAGTTTGTGGAGCTGAGACTCCTGTTAGAAAGGTCTAGTGGGGTGATGTTCATCGCAAGCAGTAAAGAGAGGAAGAATGAAGCTGAAACCGCTACTGATAAGGAGATGGAGGAGGTACTTCCAAGCCCAGGAGAGTGTGTAGGAGTAGTGTTAGAGCCTCTTGGAGCAGGCAGAATGAGAGTCCAGTGCGCTGATGGAGTCATTAGAGTATGCAGGATAAGGGGTAAGCTCAGAGGGAAGAGGAGCTGGCTTAAGCCAGGTGACGTAGTCCTGGTGTCAGTATGGGAGTTCCAACCGAGAAAAGGCGATATAGTGCTAAAATATGACGCAAAACAGGTCAGATGGCTGATAAAACACGGCTACATCGATGAAAGCTGGATAGCAGAATAGCAGGGGATCAGGATATCTAGAGAAGCAGTAGCTAGGAAGATATTCGAGGAAGGAAGAGTATACCAAGCAGTTTTAGACAGAAGGACGATAAGGAACCTGATAGCATTAGCCAACAGAGGAGTGATAAAGAAAATCGGATGGATAATCTCTGCAGGAAAGGAGGCGCATATATTCTCTGGAGAGGGAGAGCATGGAGAGATAGCCATAAAAATACACAGAGTACAGATGGTGAGATTCCGAAAGCACAGAGTATACATGAGAGGAGACTACAGGTTTGATACAGCCCCACTGTCAGGCAGAAAGATGTATGCTGTCTGGGCTAGGAAAGAGTACAGGAACCTGCTGAAAGCGTATAGAGCTGGAGTCAGTGTGCCTAAGCCGATAGCGATAAGGGAGAATGTTGTTGTCATGGAGTTTATAGGAGAAGATGGGCTTCCAGCACCTCTGCTAAAGGATGCTGAGGTGAAAAACCCGGAGGAACTCGCGTCTAGGATATTAAATGATGTGGAAAAGCTCTATAGAGAGAGCAGACTTGTGCACAGTGACTTAAGCGAGTACAACATAATGTACTGGAGAGAAAGACACTACATCATAGACTGGTCTCATGCTGTTGCAATAGACCACCCTAAAGCCATAGAATTCCTCTACCACGATGTGAAGGCTGTGACAGCCTTCTTTAATAGGGAGTATAAGGTTGAGACCCCAGACGCAAAGGAAGTTGTCAAAAGGATAGTTAGAGGGGGCTGAGATGGCAGAGGAAGAGCTTAGGATCCCAATTGATCGAGTTGGAGCTCTAGTAGGAGCTTCAGGGTGGGCTAAGAGGCTGATAGAGAAGACCCTTGGCGTCAAGCTGAAAATTGACAGCAACACAGGAGACGTTAAGATAACCTGCGAAGACGAGAGCTCTGCTGCAGTCGCCATGTGGAAAGCTAAGAGAGTTATAGAAGCCATAGGCTTGGGCTTTAACCCAAAGAAGGCACTTCTCCTAGCAGGAGACGAGTACACGCTAAGTGTAATCGACTTAAGCGAGTATGCACCCACAAAGAACTCTCTAATCAGGATTAAGGGGAGGATAATAGGAAGGAAAGGTAAAGCCAGAGAAAACCTTGAAAGGTACACAGACACATATATTTCGGTTTATAGAGATAAGATAGCCATAATAGGGAAGATAGAAGACGTTAAGCTGGCTGAAAAAGCTATAGAGATGCTAATAGAGGGAGCAGAGCATTCAACAGTCTATAAGATGCTGGAGAGAGAAAGCTGGAGGAGAAAGCGCGACGAGCTCCTTAGAAAAGGCGGGATCCCGCTCTGGTAGGTGATGCCATGCCTAGAAGAGAAGAGTACGTTGAAATAAGCCCCTCAGACTTCTTCTACAGAAACAAGGACATAGCTGGCTTCGACAACCCTGTGAGAGCAACCTATATGATAGTCCGGGAGCTCGTCGAGAACGCTTTAGACGCATGTGATAGAGCAGGCAGAGCAGGCAACATATACGTAGCATTCAGAGGAAAAGGAAATGGGGTATTCCAGGTTGAAGTGCTAGATGACGGGATAGGGGTACCAGAAGACGAGATACCTAAGGCCTTCGGGAAAGTCCTTTACAGCTCAAAATACGTCCTAAGGCAGAGCAGAGGGACATTCGGGCTAGGAGGAACCATGGCACTACTCTACGGGCAGATAACAACACACGAACCATTTGAGGTATGCTCCTCGATAGGAGACGGCTACGCCGCTAGATACAGGCTGAGAATAGACATACAAAACAACAAACCAATAGTAGAGAGAAAACAGAGGATAAAGGTTCCCCCAGGAGCCACATTCACCCTAGTAAAGCTCACCTTCGAGGGAAACTACGAGAGAGCAAAGGGGAAGATCTTAGAATACCTAAAGCAGACAGCAATAATAACACCCTACATCAACATAGTGTTCAGAGACCCAAAGGGAGCAATATACGTCTTCCCAAGAGCTACAACAAAGCTCCCAGAGGAACCTAAGGAAAGCAAGTACCACCCATATGGTGTTGACGTCGAGGTCTTGAAGAGGCTGATAAGCGAGACAAAAACCAGGAACCTAGTGTCCTTCCTGTCAAAGAGCTTCCAGAGCATGGGAAGGCAGACAGCAATCAAAGTACTGAAGAAAGCCAGGCTAGATCCAGAGAAAAACCCAAGAAAGCTGACTGACAGAGAGCTAGTCAAGCTGGTCAGAGCACTGCGAAGCTACGACAAGTTCAGAGCACCAGACGCATCATGCCTATCCCCAGTAGGAGAAGAAGCCCTAGAGAAGGGAATAGTCAAGGAGCTACGCCCAGAATTCGTCAAAGTCGTGCAAAGACCTCCATCAGCCTACGAGGGGCATCCATTTATAGTTGAGGTGGGAGTAGCATATGGAGGAGGAGTCCCAGCTACAGGAGACATAGTACTCTACAGGTTCGCCAACAGAATCCCACTCCTATACGATGCTGCAAGTGATGTAGCATATAAGGTCATCAGGAAGATAGACTGGAGCACATACTACGTGGATCCAGCTAGGACGCCTATGGCAGTCTTCGTCCATATATGCTCCACCAAGATCCCATTCAAAACCGTGGGCAAGGAGTTCATAGCCGACAAGCCAGAGATAGCAAGGGAAATAGAGCTTGGAATAAGGGAGTGCGCCAGAGCATTGAGAAGCTACATACTGAAGAAGATAGCCAAGCAGAGAATAGTAGAGAGATACAAGATAATGAGGAAGTACTATGAGATAATATCTGAGTCCCTCTCTGAGATACTGGGCCGGAGAATAGACCCAACCCCCGTCCTGAAGAGGATAGCCAAGCCAGCTGGCGAGGAGGTGAGTGAGAGTGGAGAAGCTGACAATAGAGAAAATCTATGAGATAGCTGAGAAAATAGGAGAGATGATAGAGAGGGGAGAACCCCCTCTGCTTGAGTACCCACCAGCATCCACAAGCAACATAGAGTTCAGCGAACACGAGGGGTACAAGTTCGCACCCAAGTACTGGTCTAAGATACTTGGAAGCCACATCAAGAGCGTCAAGACGCTCGCAGGCGTGATATTCGCATTAGAAAGGTGCCTAGACCACATGAAAAGCGGGCTCACAATGACCAAGAGAGACTTCTACTACCTCCATAAAGTCGAGAAATTCAAGGGGACACTATTCCCATCAGATCAGAGAGAAACAGACACCAGAATAGTCCTACTAGAACTCATAACAGGCCTATCCAGAGAAATGCTCTCAATAACATCCGACCCAAGAGGAGAAGTCTATGGTGACATAACCCTAGTCGACAAAAGCGGGAACACCATAAAGCTCAACAAAGTAGGTGAAATGGGCTACGCTGTCCCACCAAACCCAGAGCACATAAAGTTCAAGGAGATAAACGTCAAAGCAGTGCTAGCAGTAGAGAAAGTAGGACCAGCAAAGAACATGATAGAGCTAAAGATCCCAGATGAGTATAACATCGCGATAGCAATGCTACATGGCCAGCCCTCAAGGAGCATGAGAAGATTCCTCAGAATGATCAGCGACAAAGGAGTCCCAATAGCAGTCCTAGTAGACCTATCACCATGGAGCATCAGAATAGCATCCACCGTAATATACAACAGCATCCACTCAGCCCACATACCAGGGCTAGCAACCCCAACAGCCAAGTTCATAGGAATACACTCATCAGACGTTGAAGAAGGAGGGTTCTTCGAGAAGGTAAGCAAAGTAGCTCTCGAACCTCTAACGGAAGAAGACCTAAAGTGCGCCAAAGACAACCTCTCAATACCAAGCCTGATGGGAAAGACGTGGATAAGAGAAAACAAGTGGTTCCTAGAAAAGAAGAAGAAGGCAGAACTCGAGATTTTCAAGGCAATGATAAGAAAATCCTCAGAACTAAAGGACCTATACATCAGATACCTTAACATGAAGTTCGAGGAACATTTAAATCTAAGCTTGAAAGAGTAACCATAGGTGCTCCGGTAGTGTAGCCAGGCCAAGCACGGCGGCCTTTCGAGCCGCTAACGCGGGTTCAAATCCCGCCCGGAGCACCAGCGTGCGGGGGTCGCCAAGCCTGGCCAACGGCGGCAGGTTCAGGACCTGCTCCCTTAGGGGTTCGTGGGTTCAAATCCCACCCCCCGCACCATGTTTCGGTTTCGGGTTGCTTAATTCACCCCACACCTCTCCAAGAATGCTTTGATAATTCGCAGCTCATACCGCAGCCTTAACCTTTGAAGCTCAGCAAACTTAACCTGGGGCGAAACTGTGGCTCTCTCTGCAAGCTCATTCCTTTTAGATGCATCACATATATGTAGTGCAAGAATGCATTTGGCATGCGGCTGCTTACCTCTTCAATTATCTTAGCTGTAAAAATTCCTGAGCCGACACCTACATCCAATATATCTGCATTATCTTTCAATTTAGGAGGGAATGTTAGGAAATTAGCTATGAGCTTGACAATACGATTAATACCATGTATTCCCAAATAGCTTAATACCATCTGGTCTCTCCTTTCAGCTTCCCTTTCAGTAAAGTGGGCAATCTGTCTGGCAATGACCTCTGCATGTGATCACCCGAGTTTTTCACTAGTTCTCGTAGATCAGCTTTTTGATATAGTCCTCGAGATCCGATATCGTCTTCTCATAAGGCGGGGCCAAACTAATAAGTTTAACGGGATGTACTAAGGAGGCTATAGGCTGCTTAAGCTAGAGAAGAGAAGCCTCTAAGCTACGGTTTTATCAGATCACATCGACATTAAGTTGTATAGTGCTCTAGATAGGTCGTAGATGCTTGTTACCTCCTGGTATGCTCCACTACCTGCTTTTGCTAGCTCCAGTGACACTTTAGCCCCCCAGTCTGCTCTCTGGGACTTTGTCTTGATGTGGAGGAGGTGTAGTGGTGTTAAGCGGGGCGCTACCCCTCTTGGGTCACCGCCTACATTGTACTGGCCGTCTGTCAGTAGGAGCGTTAGGCGGTCAGGGGACGAAGCCTTCTTGAGCTCTACTTCAGCTGCTTCTAGAGCTCCTTTTATGTTGGTGTAGCCTCCTGGTGATAGGTCTAGTATCGCTTCGACTACTTGAGTGGGCTGGACTAGCTCGCCCATCCTCTTTACCACATGGGGCTTCGTGCTGAACGCTATGAGGGCGTAGTCTTTGGGTGCTATGCTGCAGGCGAGTACTGCTGTGGCTATGGATGCGAGGACTATTTTCTTCCCGAACATTGAGCCGCTGATATCTAGGACAGCTACTACAGGCCGAGACTTAAGCATGCGTGTGACGCCGACATAGGACTCGTATTTGGTGGCCTTAAGAGGGTTCTCTAGGATCTTCTCGATTGACTGCTCTAGGTCAAAGTCTATGCATGCCTCGCTGTACTGTACTCTCTTGAGCTTTCCTCCTGACGACGCCTCCCTGCTGAGTGCTAGCCCCACTCTAATCAGTCTCCTTGATACTAGGACTCTGAAGGCTGCCTTTAGATCCTCTGAGAGGTAGTGCCTGAGCCTCCGGTATATGAACACGAGCTGGTCGAAGCTAGATGACTGCACTAGGGATAGAACTCTGCTGGGGGATTTGGCTAGAGCGTACACAACAGCATAGGGAGAGAACTTCACGAGCTCCTCTACTAGCGTGAGTGAGCCGCTTGCTAGAGCTTCTTCAGCTAGGCCGGTGAGCTCATCTAGGCTCATCTGGCTGAGAGTTCTGTGAGCTGCTGAGACTGCGGGCAGCACACTACGCTTCAGCTCAGCTTCAAGCCTCCGAGTCATCGAGCGGGCAGGCTTCCCCCCGCTCTCAGCTACGTAAAATTTCCCAGAACGGCCTCGACTGCTCTTCTTATCAGCGTAGAGATATCAACGGAGGGATCCACATCCATCCTCGTAGGAACACACATCTCAGCGGCTTCAATCCACGTCTCCCTAGTAGGCTTCCCACCTGAGTTTAAGCTGCTCACTAGGACAGCTAGGTCTATTGAGGCCCTTATTGACGGGCCCCTCCTCACAATGGGGTTCCCTCTGAGAGCACGCACTATCTTAACGGATGTCAGAGTTATGTCCTCAGAGCTTACGCCGCTTCTGAGCTTCACAATCTCACATTCCTCCTCCTCTGGAGGATAGTCAAGCCTTACCAGCACAAACCTGTCCTTAACTGCCTCGGAGAGCTTGCTTACACCAACATGCTCCTCGGTGTTCTGGGTAGCTATCACCCTGAACTCAGGGCGAGCCTTAACCTCACCTAAATTGGGTATGTACACTATGCCCTCATCTAGAGCTGGAAGCAGGACATTCTGAGCTGATTCAGGAAGCCTGTTAAGCTCGTTGATCAGGAGAACAGCCCCATGCATCATAGCCCTCACTAGAGGGCCCTCGACGAACGCCTCTCTGCAGTAGCCCTTCTTCATGACTATTGGAGGATCCCAGTGGCCGACTAGCTTCGACTCATAGTAGCGTTCATCTCCATCGACACGCACAACCTCACGGCCAAGCCACCTTGCCATTGCTACAGCAATCGTGGTCTTCCCGACACCAACAGGCCCCTCAAGCAGGACGTGGCGACCAGACATCAAGGCCACTAGAGCCTTCTGGAGCTCTCTAGCTCTACCCACAATCCCAAGCCTGCTCTGGATCTCTAATACCGCCTTAGAAACATCCATGTCATTAAGCACCTAGTAAGCTATCACAGCACATGTATTTAAGGCTCGCTTCACATGTAGGAAGCGAAGAACGCAGAGAACACTCTCTCAGCAAGAGATCACAGCACACATCCATGGAGCACGAGCATAAGGCTGCTGGCTGAGCAGCAGACGGAAACACGAGGTAGATGCTGATGAGCTCAGGTGATGGAAGCTAGCTCCCTGTGCACTCGGTCAGCCTCAAGGGCTATGAGCCTCCTGTGGAGCTTAGGTGAAACACCAGTAGCCCCTGGAAGCTCGTCTCCTGAGCTTTAGTATAGCTGTAGAGCATGATAGATTCCACATGAACAGCTTGCATAAGCTAGGCGCAACGTTCTATAACACCAGCTTCAGCAGCCTTAAGAGACTCTCGAATAAACGCTCCAGCAGTCAAGACCATGACCCTCTCAGTGACATTTCTCCTGACATGAACTAAAACCTATCTTAAAGAGCCTGAGGGCATGGTCGTCACCATAGCTCCCAGCTAGAACAAGAGT
>Ga0180302_10001172_pt1 | contig 12321 bp, 11 predicted proteins | sample GuaBasSediGuay17_FD_121794 | JGI IMG/M metagenome (GOLD analysis project Ga0180302, IMG submission 121794) | Subseafloor sediment microbial communities from Guaymas Basin, Gulf of California, Mexico - Guay17, Core 4571-4, 12-15 cm | ecosystem: Environmental > Aquatic > Marine > Hydrothermal... | reverse complement strand
GTAGACCCGAGGGTTCACGTGGTATCGTTCAAGCAAGGCTCTGCCTATAGGGTTTCTCTCGTCAACTTCACCTGCCACGCCGTAGTCCTTGGGCATAACAACCTACAGATAAGCGCAGACTACCCCGGTGCTTTAAACCGCTACGTGGAGCTGCTCACGGGAGGCGGCTCGGTCTTCCTGAACGGAACCTGCGGCGATATAAACCCCCTCACACCTGGGACAGATCTGAGTAGGGTCTACGATAGAAGCGTCGGAACGTTCGAGGATGTGGAGTGGATGGGGCGGATACTCGCCTGCGAAGCCGTTAAAACGGCTGAGCTATCTAAGCCTGAGGAACCCAACCTGAGGATGAGCTGCTCAGAGGTTGACGCCAAGGTCTGGAAACCCCTGAGCCTCGAAGAGGCTAGAAGAGAGCTCGAGGAGTTGAAGGCTTCCGAGGAGCCTTCAGCCGCCTACAGACGCTATATGGCTGAGTTTAAGCTCCGCGTCCTAGAGAGGCTTAAAGACATAGAGTATCTTAAGCTTCCCGTCGTAGCGTTAGCCCTATCGAACGACACGGCCTTAACGCTTCTTCCCAGCGAGGTGCTCGTCGAGGTCGGGCTTAGGATAAAGGAGGGATCACCGTTCAGAAACACGATGGTCGCTAGCTACTGTAACGGGTACGTGGGCTACATACCCGTCGAGAAGGCGTACGACGAGGGAGGATATGAAACGACGTTTCCGACCTGCATAGTCGAGAGAGGTACCGCTGAAAAGCTAGTCGAGGAGTCGCTGAGGCTTCTATCAAGCCTCTACTAACAGGAAAAATACGGGGGAAATGGTCGAGAAACCTAGGTATTACACGGATTCTCTAAGTCTGGAAACGATCAGGAGGTGGGTATACTCGGTATCCATTATCTTGTACACTTCTCTCCTATCCTCTTTACCGAGAAACAGGGTTAGGTTTTGATAGAACAGAAGGGTCTCCTTCTCAAGTCTTAACGCGAGCTCGGCGGCCTCATCCCAGCTCTTAACCTTAGAAGCCGCTTCCTCACCCTTCCTGAGGAATGTGAGGATGCCTAGGCTTTCGAGAGCCTTCAGATGTTGCTCCGCTCTTCTTCTATCCTCACCTGTTGAAATCACGCCTTTTCTCCTAAGTAGATTAACATACGTCTCGGCATGCCTCACCTCGTCGCGGGCGAGCTGACGAAGCGTCTCAACGTGTTCAGGGAACCTATCTGCTAAAACCGTGTAGAACTTTTCGGCAGCCTTCTCGACCTCAGCAGCCATCTCTAGAAGGGTCTCTCTAGAAAAATAAGACTCTGTTCCGCTCATTCTCTCGATGAAGACCCTCAAGATTTCTTATAAACTTATCCTAAAATCGCTCCTTTCTACATCGGTTATGCTCCAGCCTTAGGATGATTCGAGTAAAAAGTAAAACGGTGCCGTGATTTAGAAAGTTATTCTAAAGACTGTACCGCTCTAAGAACGCCTTGCCTTTCTTTATAGACTCTATGACGTCGATCCCCGTCTCATCCTCTATGGCAAACCATCCCCTATAGCCTATCTCCCTCAAAGCCGCTATGTAGTCGTCCCATGGTACAAGCCCCTCACCGACCGTAGCCCTCCGGGTCTCAGGGTTATAGTCCTTAGCGTGGGTGTGGGCTATGAAACTCCCAAGCGTTTTAACCCCCTTCACTACCTCTTCTACACCAAACCTAAGCATGTTCGCCGGGTCATAGTTCACCTTAAGCCCAGGGCTTCCGATGTCTTCGAGAAAGCTTCTAAGGACGTGCGCAGGCTCCATACCCGTCTCTATGCAGAAGACTCCTCCTACCTCCTCTCCATACTCGGCTATCTCCGCGAGGCTCCTCCTTATAACCCGATACCTAGGATTCTGCCTATCCTCTGGGATAACTCCCGGATGGGCCGTAACTATCGGAGACCCCATCTCGACCGCAAGCTCCAAAGCCTTCTTAGTCTTCTCCACACGCTTCTCCAACCCCTCCTCGTCGTCGAGTCCTCCTAAGCCCCTGGGACCAGATAGCTGCGCACAGAACCCCGTTATCTCAAGCCCATAAGAACCTACGAGGGCTTTAACCTCTGACCTGAGCCTACGGTCGCATCTATCGGGGTCTAATACGCAAGGCGATGAAGGGCCGTAATCCACACACCAGAGCTGAACCCCCTCAACACCTATCTCAGAGGCTATCCTAAGATGCTCCTCCAATATCTTGAGGTCGGGGGTTAAACCCAGAGACCACAAAGCTAGACCTATCTTGAGCCTAACCATATGCACCGAAGAGACATAGTCAGCTAAAAGGTAATTATGTATTTCTATTCGTAAAAAGGGTTCACGTATAAATAAGCCATATTCCTGCGACGTTTCTATTACAGGTTAGAATTAAATAATCCACGGTCTTCTGATAATAGATTTGGTGTCTAGGTTGAAGCTTGTGGTTATAGGAGCCGGTAGCTTAGCTTTTACGCCTGGGCTTCTCGCCGAGATGGCTACCTCGGAGCTTTTCAGGGACATCGAGATCGGTCTTGTAGATATAGACGAGGAGAAGCTTAGGATCATGGAGAAGGTGGCCTCGAGGGTTGTGGAGGAGACGAAGGCAGGGTTGAAGGTCGAAGCCAGTACCGATAGGCGGGACCTGCTTAAAAACGCTGATTTCGTGGTAATAACCATAGCCGTCGGAGGGGTTAGGGGGATCGAACTAGACGTCGAGGTCGCTAAGAAGTATGGGATATACCACACGGTCGCCGACACGGTGGGTCCAGCGGGCTTCTCACGGTCGCTTCGACATATAATGCCTATAGTCGAGATATGCCGTGACGTGGAGAAGCTATGCCCGAACGCCGTGGTCTTCAACGAGGCTAACCCGTTGACCACGATGTGCAGAGCCGCTAGGAAGGCTACAAGGGCGAACGTCGTTGGCCTCTGCACGGGTGTTAAAGCCCCGAGATACTTCATACCAAGGGTCGTGGGCTGTAAACCCGAGGAGCTTACGTTCATAGCCGCGGGGGTGAACCATCTAACATGGGTGCTGGAGGCGTATGCAAACGGAAGAGACGTTTATCAGGAGTTTAAGCGTAAAATGCTGGAGCTTAGGGATGAGGCACGTCGGACCGGTAAGCCGTTCCATGCATACGTGTCTGTGGAGCTTATGGAGACCTTCGGGTTGTACCCCGTTCAAGGCGACTCGCACGTAGCCGAGTTCTTCGGATACTTCATCCGCCCTGAAACGGATTATGGGGCTAAATACGGTCTCAAACTTTTCCCAGGAGACACGATATACCGTGAGGAATGGAGAAACCGGGTCTGGGAGATGGTAACCGGCTGGGCTGAGGGTAGGCGGCCTATCAAAGAGCTCGTCGAGCAGCGTAAAGGCGTAGCTGAGCACTCTTTCGTATACGAGCTTATGGAGATAATGGTCAAGGGTGAAACTAGGTTCTTCGAGGGGGTGAACATACCCAACGAGGGCTGCATAGAGGGGCTTCCCGACGAAGCTGTGGTGGAGATACCTGCGATGGTGAGTCCACTCGGGTTCAAGGGGATCCACGTAGGCCGTTTACCTAAGGGCGTCGAAGCCATACTACAGCAGAGGATAGCCCAGCAGGAGCTTACCGTAGAGGCAGCTCTAACTGGCGATAAGCAGCTCGCGGTTCAGGCGTTAGCCCTAGACCCGATGGTCCCAACGCTCGAGGTTGCGAAGAAGCTCGTAGAGGACTACCTCGAAATCCACAAACAGTATCTTCCGCAGTTTCAGAAATAGCTTAAACCTCTACCCTTTCCTCCAATTTCTATTCGTGAGGGCTTCTCTCCTCGACGTACGCCGTGAATAGAACAGCCGTAATGATTCCTAAAACACCGGCTACCCAGAAAGGCACGGTATAGCCTGTTAAAGTATAGCCCAATACATCGAACGACATGGTAGCGCATATTCTCGTGAGATAGCCGCCTGCGATCGAACCTGCGAAAACCCCTGTGTTGAAGAACAACTGCTGTAGCCCGAATATGCTGCCTCTCACGTTTTCGGGGGCTAGGTCGGCTTGTAGAGCTCTCATTATCGGGGATGAGAATCCGAAGATCAAGCTTATCAGCAACCCGACTACGGTTAGAGAGATGTAGTCTCTGGCCAGGGGCATGAGGAAGAACGACGCCCGCCCTATGAAGTAGCCTGCGGCTACGAAGGGTTTTCTCCTCTTCGCCCGGTCACTCAAGTATCCGCCTAACAGCGTCGCAGGTAGAGCTGCGAACGAGAACGCCGAGAAGAACAACCCTATGAACAGAGGGTCCTTCGCTATCTCCTCGATTATGTAGACGATAGCTGCGGTTTGAAGTATACCCATCGCTAAGCCGTTGATCAAACCGTTAACGTATATCACTCTGAGACTCCGAGCAACCTTAGTTGGCAGCTTCCCCAGCACCGCTAAGACTTCCTTAAACCCTTCACTGACGCTTCCCTGCTCCTCCCTGCCGATACCCTTCTTTGAACGGGGAGGTAGGAACAGGAGCATAATCGTCGAAATAAGGCATGAGACGGCTAGAAAGACTATGGGCGATTTTAAGGCTAAAACTACGTCGGCTTTCCCGAAAAAGCTCACGTAAAACTTGTACACCGCGACGCCTATGCTCGGTCCTAAAACCTCCGCTATGAGCATGGAGGATGAGTATACAGAGATCGCCTTACCTCTCGACCACCTAGGCGTTATATCGGCTAAGTAAGCCTCTGCCACAGGCCAAACCATACCAGATGCTGCTCCCTGAAGACCCCTGAAAAATATGAAAAGCAGAAGGTCGTTCGATAGCACGAAGCCGAGGGAAGATGCAAAGTACATAGCCATACCGAGTAGGATAGTCTTTTTCCTTCCTAAGACATCGCTTACGACGCCTATTATGGCTGCCGTGGGGGCTCTGACGACCATAAACACCGCCGTGAGCAGGCCTAGTTCGACGGCTCCTTTATGCGCTTCTATGGCTCCTTTAGTAAGCTCAGGCAGCTCCTTCAAGACGCCCTTTAGGGCTAGGATGAGGTAGGGGAAAACAGGGGATAGCGCCGAGAAACCTAGGTTTATGACGAACGAGGCGGCCAGTAGCAGGGTGACGGCTATCAGGTATCTCCTACCCGTGAGGCTCATGGATATCCCCTGAGTGAAGTGGTTGCGAATATAAAGCCGAGCGTTCTTTTAAGCATTTTATTCTCTAAACTTGAAGCGTAGCACTGTTAAGATAGCCGTCAGCACCCATAATATCGCCGAGGCTGTTAAAAGAGACGTTCGAGACTCATACAGGATGTAGTTTTCCCTCGTGACTATCTGGAACTTCTGATGGTCTGAGGAGGCTACGCTGAAGGGCCTGAAGACCTCCTCGACTTTAACTCCTCGGACCTCTATGTAGGCCGGGTCGCATACGCCGAGCCCATCCCCCGCCGCCATCTTAGTCGTAGGCACCAGCCTAGGGTCGAAGCCCATGATGAGCTCGGCTATGGAGTCTGTGGCAACCGGGTCCTCTCCGACTATTATCACACCCATGTCTACGGGGGTACCCCTGTGCGGCCCCAGCCCCTCCATAGCCACTATGCCGTCGATTATGGTGAGGTTGATCGGTCTAGCCTTGGCCAGGTCTGTTATAGGAGCCGCCATGTATGTCCCCCCAAGCCTACTATCGGCTTCGTGGAGAGCTCCCTTAGGTATACCATATACCGAGCCCGGGGCTATGCCTATGAGGTTCTTCAAACCCAGCGTCACCACAGCGTCGCTGTGCGTCTTCATACACGCAAGCGATATGAAAACGTCGACCTCGAAAAGCCTCTTATGAAGCATCATCGTCTTGAAGGCTCTACCGTTCAGTATCGTGACGTTCACGAGTTCACCGAAGTTCAGATCGAGCAGCTCGACCCCCGTCTTAGACGCCATCTCCGAGTAGCCTAACGCGTCGAAGTTCTCCATCGTACTTCCCTCACCGCTCCCCTCTGCTACCACGACCTCAGAGGCTCCCATGGATTTAAGTAGCTCCACGAGCGCCTCGACCGTGCCCGGGTGTATCGTGTCAGGCGGCTCCTGGAGTCTGACCACGTTGGGTTTAACCATGACCCTAGAGCCTGGTTTTATCAGGTTCTCCAGGTCTAGAAGCTCGAACGCCTCTCTTAAAGCCGCGGATACGTTGCTTCTATCCGCCCTCACCACCGCCACGACGGCCTTGGCTTCACCCCTGAACTTGAACTCTTGTAGAACCCTGCTGGGGTTCGAGACCGTGTATGCGTATACGGTGAGGGACGTTAATATAACCGACAGAGCCAAGAGAATTATGAGAAGTACTTTGATAGCTGCCCCATGCATCTCTCTCAGGAGGCTTAGGACGGTTCCTAATATTAAAGGGTTTACCGCAGTCTTCGCGGCGGGGTTTTGCCAAGCCTTCGCGGCTACGCTTAACTATACTATGATGGTCGTCTGGCTAGGCTCACCCAAGGAGGGCGTATGCCCCGCCCTCTCGATGGGTGAAGGCATATACTATGCTTGGCTTCTCCTAGTCGCCTACGACCTCGTCGAGCTGTTGTTTAAACCCCTCATAAGCCTTCTATCCGACAAGGCTGGGTGGAAAACCTCGCTAGTGGCCTCGACGGTATTCCAAACCCTCTCCCCCCTAGCCTTGACGTGGGAAGGGTTTCCAGGTCTCCTAGCTTCTAGGGTTTTTCAAGGGGTCGCTTCGTCGATCTCGCCTACGCTTATGGCATTGGTTTCAGGCTTAACCGAAGACGGTGGGCGGTATATAGGCCTATACATGGGCTTCAGAGGGCTGGGCTACCTCACTGCTCCATTGTTAATAGCGGTATCAGGAGAACTCGGTAAGCTACATGTTATCTTATTGACACTAGCTCTCGTGCCGTCGCAGCTGTATCCGTTGACCGCCGGTTTAAAGCCGGTTTTCCGGAAAACCGGAGCGCTTAGCCGTGGAGAGTCGCGTAGAGAAATCTACGGCTTGATGGTTTTGACAGCTTTGGCATCTATGCTTCTAGGCGTTAGGTTTACCCTGATACCGGTCGTCATGCTCAGAAGAGGCTTCACGTCTAGGATAGTCGGAGCCATGATCAGCCTAGGCTTTCTAGTATGTCTCATAGGTCAGATGGCTTCAGGCCTGCTGTTGGATGAACGCTACTGGATACCCTTGGCCTTCGTGGGTTTCACGATGTCCGCGTTGGGTCTGGTCTACATGCCCCATGTCGGTAGCCTGCTCGACTTGTTGGGGGTGGCTTTAACGGTTACTTTAGGCTCCAGCCTAACCATGGTTTCGACGAATACGCTGCTCGCGAGAAGGCTTCTAAGGTTGAACATAGCGTCGACGCTGGGTTTGAACGGGCTTGCGCAGAGCATGGGCGAGCTTATGGGGTTGACGGCTATAGCGTCGCTTACAGAGGTCGACCTAAACCTAGCCATAGCGTCGACCGTCGTAGCGGCCCTTACCGGCTCGTTATTCTCGGCCCTCATCCACCGGCGAGCTTCTGTTCGCCTTTCTTCCTAGCCATTCTGCGGGTGAGGGGGTTGAACCTACATTTGATCAAGTGGCACGTCGGGTTTCTGGTCCAGAAGGGGCATCTACCTTGAAGCTCCTCTGGGCTTGGAACCGGTAGCTCGTATCCAAACTCCTCCTTGAAGACGCGAACCGCATGTAGGATCGTTAGATACGAAGACAGCTTGGAGCATCGTGGGCCGCCTTCTTTGGCAAGCTCGACCATTACCTCCCCGGTGTATTTGAGCGCTAGACTCCCCTCCTCCCCGTGGCAGGGTGTGGCACCCGATACCACGCTGACGGCTACCCCGAGCCCTATGGCGGTTCCGCATGCACCTAGAAAGCCGCATGAGCCCTCCGGGATCATCGAGCCCCTTTGAAAGGCCTCGGAGATTTGCTCGTCTGTGAACGGGTAGCCGTTGTTCCTTAGAGCCGTTATGAGGACGGCTGGGACGATCGCGTGGTGCCAAGGCCCGTTCATAGGCATCTTACGGAGGATGGGGGCTCTAGGGTTGGGTGCAGGATGCCAGAACTTCTCGATCTCCCTCATCACGTTCTCGAATAAAACCACAGGGTCTTTCTCCTTCCTAGCGAGGATAACCTCCAAGACCTTCGGCAGATGGTTTCTCCACCGCCCCGGCTTCTTAGAGCCTCTGAACCCGACCTTCGTCGCCCTGTATTCACGGTACCACGGTATCTGAAAATAGCTTATGTCCACGCCCATGAGCGTCTTAAACCGAGCCAGCGTCAGCTTATGAATCCCCGCGGTCGAAGGATTACGACGCACATCACCCATATACGATCCACAAAACAGATCCCGGTACACGCTTTTAAACACACAGGTCTTTTATGTTCTCTTCTCTAGGAGATCTAAGCATGACTTGACTAAGTAGAACATACATCTATTTAGAAACCATATGGTTACCATAAAGTTTAAATCTTTTAGACCGGTAAGTTTACGTTGAATATGAGTTTATGGAAACGTCTGTCTGAGTCACGTAAAAAAGGGAAAATCAAATTCTATATTCATGGTGGACCTGTTGAAGGGGCTCGTTTCATAGACTTTCGAGAGATGGAGGATGAAGCTATCGAAGCCATTAGGGAATACTCGTCTAAACCTCTTGGAGAAATCAGCCGGGAACTTGAGATGAGAGTCTGTGATGCTATTCTGAAATACCTATTGATGAACTTTGGTAACTTCGAAAATTGTGGAGAACTCGCCATTTCAAGGAATTTGGGTATTCCGAGAAGCCGGCTTCGTAGGCTTCTTGCATATATGGAGTGGAATGATATCATCGAGCGTATTGACATAGGTAAGGCATCACCTTACATAGTCAGAAACGTCAGCAAGGCTATGAAGGAGGGCTTTCTTAATCTAACAGAATCCGAAGCCGAGAAACTTGTAAAAATTATCCATAGTATGGGTCTTGCAGCGCCTTACCGGGATCCTAAAACTCTGCTGATCGAAGCCATCCAATCTACGCTTCCAAACCCTGAAGTGTTCACCGAAGCATCTGTCCGTCTCTTTAAACTATTAGAGAGACTGGCTGTATCCGCAGAGCAGGTACATAGACCCTTCAACCCTGGAGCCGTAACTACATATTACAAGGGTTTGCATGATTTTCATCTTGTTCAAAGGTATTTAACATGGCCGTTTCAAGGTACCATAGTCAGAGACCTTCTTCTTGAACTTAATGTACCGGATAAGGTCACAGATAAAGATATCAAGAATGGACTTCGTAGACTAGGTGAGAAGTATCTAAGGTTGACAGAGTTAAGCATTCAACCATTATATGATGAAATAGTTAAATTTGGATATGAAAAAGCCAAGAGACGGATCGAAAAGGGATTGCTTCGCGACAGGCTCTTGAAAACTACCGATGACGTACCGAGAGCTGATGTCTACTGGGATAAGAGGCTTTTGAAAAAATACAGGATCTTACCTAGCTATGGATTGGTTACTCTTCAGACAGAAGAACTGTCTCCCAGTCACGTAAGACTAGCCGCGAACATTCTTCTTGCAGCTTGTAGGTTTGCAGAGTTGGTCGGAGTCAACCCTGAAAGAATTAAAGAATGTGTGCATAAAGCCCAAGTGCTTATTCAATCAGTTAAAGACTTCTCTTGAACGACGTTCAATAGAATTCTGGAGAATATGATATGTCTAACTTAACCATAAAAACTATAGATTTGTGCAAATTCTATGGAGAAAAACACGCTTTATATAACATCTCCTTTGACGTTCGAAAAGGTGAAATTTTTGGTTTACTTGGACCGAACGGCGCGGGAAAGACAACATTAATAAAGATTCTGGCAACTCTGTTGCTACCTTCTTCTGGTAGAGCTCTTATCGAGGGGTTGGATGTTGTAAAAGACGCCAAAAAAGTACGGAGTATTATCGGTCTCTACCTGGCTGAATCAGGGTTTTACTATAGGCTAAAGATACGTGATTTTCTCCAGTTTTTCGGCCGACTGTATGGACTAAGCGGGATAGAGCTGAGGAGAAGAATACAGGAGCTTCTCGAGTTCTTCCAGCTCGAAGATAAGGCAGACGAGGAGATCAATGCCCTCTCCCATGGTATGAGGAGAAAGCTTCACTTAGCTAGGGCTCTTCTCCACAATCCTTCGGTCCTGCTTCTCGACGAGCCGACTATAGGCCTAGACCCCATCTCAGCCAAGGACCTGAGAGATAGGCTTAAACAGCTCTCCAGAGAAGGGACAACGGTCCTCTTGTCGACACACTACATGCCCGAAGCCGAAGAATACTGCGACAGGGTCCTGCTTCTCAATCTGGGTAAAGTGGTCGCCATCGATTCTCCACAAAACTTGATACGGAGACACGGTGGTTTTCAAGTAATAGAGGTTCTCTACGACCAGAAGAGACTTAGCATGGTACCAGATCGTTTAAAAACTCTCGTGGCCAGCCGGTTAAAACGGGAAACAGACGCCTCGATATACGTCCTTAAAGATGGGAGATTGAAGGTTTACTCGAAGAACGCTGATGAAATGTTGCCAGGTTTAGCAGATGCCCTAGTACAGCTCAAGGTTCAAGTTAGAAGTATAACTATAGCAAAGCCCACCCTCGAGGATGTGTTCCATAAACTGGTGGCGGGGATGAATGGAGGTTGAGGCTGAAGACGGCGTTTGTCGTTGCATGGTGTTACTTCAGGATTCAGCTTAAACAGCATGAGCTTATGAACCCTCTCTCCATTCTATCGTCCATGGTCGGCACATCTATATCGATCGTCGTCGGTTTCCTGTTCATCCGGTACTGTCTGGCGGGCTACTTCGACGGTTTAATCGAGTCGCTTGGTTATGGAAATGTCATGGGCTTCGTGGTAACTGGCTCCATACTGGTTATACTTCACCAGGGGTTGCTGAACACTGTAGCTTTCTCGCTCGAAGAGGAGAGAAGGCTGGGAACGCTTGAGCTTCTCCTGTTAGGGGGTAAGCTTTTTCCCATATTTGCCGGTAAACTACTTTTCGGGCTGGTGAGGTATGGGATCACCCTATTCGCCATAATGGTCGCGGTCGTAGCTCTCTTCGGACACATGTTCGAGCTGCACGTTAACCTTTTCACGCTAACGGTATCGATCGCCCTATTGGTCGGGGCGACGTTTTTCCAAGGGATAGTAGCTCAAGGCTTTATACTCCAATCTAGGAAAATAATCCCCCTATACACGGTCACGCTCGTCCCTCTGAGCTGGTTTACCGGCGCCACGGTTCCTCTGAAGATATTCCCCCTCTGGATGCGGAGTTTAGCCTATCTATCACCGTTAACCCCGGCGCTGACAGCTGTAAGACGCTCGCTATTCTCTAACGGGGCTAACGTAGAGACGGCTGTTTTAGCTCTCTCAATTCAACTCCTAACATATCTCGCCATAGCGGCTCTGCTTTCGCCGGTTCTGATGAAGAGGGCTCTGACAACGGGGGAGGTGGGTAGACGTGGCTAGTCGTAAGAACCCCTTTCTAAGTAGCTTCTACGCTACATTTGTTAAAGAGCTGAAGGAGGCATCTATGGGTTCTCTAAACTATCTCCTGATAGTCGTGTTGAGTAATGTTGCGATGGCTCTGTCGACGTTTATCGCACTGTTCTATGTCGGGGTGGCTACTAACTGGAGGGTGAGTGTTCCAAGTCCGCTCTACCAGATAGTGGGTCTTCTACCGCTGGCGTATTCGTCTGGGATACTGTTCAATCTGTCTGAGGCGTTTATTGGTGAGAGGGTAAACCATACTTTAGAGCTTATCCTGAGCAGTCCCTGTAGCAGAGCCGGGTTTGTACTGGGCAAGGCAGTGGCGTCTGTTCTTCTAGAAACCGTGAGGGCTATGATGGCTATGGCCATAGCCGCAGCCATCCTCTTGCTAACCGGACTTCTGCCTCCTCTGAGTCTGAACGTAAACGTTCCATCCCTCATCCTTAGCATAGTACTTTCTGTTCTAAGCCTATACGGGGTCGGCCTCATCCTCGCAGCCTTCGGTCTAGCTAGGAGGGAATTCGCCTACGTCCACTCGATAATAAACACCGGCATCTTCTTCCTATCAGGATACATGTACCCGGTTGACGCACTACCCAAGCTCATCCAAGAGATCCTATACATCTTCCCCTTCGCCCACGCCATGGAATCCATACGAGACAGCATAATCCTAGGAGCCACGCCTATCCAACTACTACCCCACTATACCGTTATGGTTGTATACATAACCTCGATACCATTAGGCTTGATTATATTCAGTTACATCGAACGGAGCGCTAAAAATAGCGGAAAAATCTACGAAGTATAACTATGGATTTTTTCTTATACCATTAAAACTTCTCAATGATAATGTTATTC
>Ga0180302_10001171_pt1 | contig 12331 bp, 4 predicted proteins | sample GuaBasSediGuay17_FD_121794 | JGI IMG/M metagenome (GOLD analysis project Ga0180302, IMG submission 121794) | Subseafloor sediment microbial communities from Guaymas Basin, Gulf of California, Mexico - Guay17, Core 4571-4, 12-15 cm | ecosystem: Environmental > Aquatic > Marine > Hydrothermal... | reverse complement strand
ATGTTATGCCAACGATTATAGAGGCAAAGCCTGATATGCCAATTGTGAAGGAGGAGACTTTTGCTCCAATACTCTACGTGTTCAAGTACTCAACGATTGAAGAGGCTGTTAAGATTCATAATTCGGTTCCTCAGGGCCTATCTTCCGCAATATTCACCACCGATGTGCGAGAGGCGGAGTACTTCCTCTCCCATAAGGGCTCAGATTGCGGGATAGCCAATGTTAACACAAGCACTGCTGGAGCGGAGATCGGTGGAGCTTTTGGCGGTGAGAAGGATACTGGAGGCGGGAGAGAAAGCGGTAGCGATGCTTGGAAGTTCTACGCTAGAAGGCAGACCGTAACCATAAATTACGGGAAAGATCTTCCACTGGCGCAGGGTGTGAGGTTTGACGTTGAGTGAGGTGGTTAGTATGATATGGAATATTGAAAAGCCAAAAAATGAGATGGACAACATCCTTAGTTACTCCACAGGCACCAAGGAAAGAGAACTGCTTATGCGAGAACTTGAGAAAATTAAGGAGAGAACGGAGGAAATTCCCCTCATAATAGGCGGCAGGGAGGTAAAGACAGACGATATGATGGAGGTTAAGGCTCCGCATGATCACAGCATCGTTCTAGCAAGGGCGCACATGGCGGGGGAAAGCGAGTTATTGGATGCTGTTGAGAAGGCTATGGATGCATGGGAAAGATGGGCGAACATGGAGTGGTATCATCGTGCTGCTGTGTTTATGAAGGCGGCAGACATGCTTGCAGGGCCACGAAGAATAAGAAATATTGCCGCAATAATGATGAACATGTCCAAAACACCCTTTGAGGCAGAGATTGATTTAGCAGAACTCGTTGATTTCTGGAGATTTAATGCATATTATATGAAGTACATATATGAGCAGCAGCCTGATCAAGCACCTGGTGAGAAGAACAGGATTGACTGGAGACCTCTTGAGGGTTTTATTCTCGCAATACCGCCCTTTAACTTCTACTCCATCGGCGGAAATCTTCCAACTGCACCAGCGATTGTTGGAAATGTCGTCCTCTGGAAACCCTCAAGATGGGTGATATTCTGCAACTACGAAATCATGCGTGTGCTTATTGATGCTGGTCTGCCAGCCGGTGTTATAAATTTCGTCCCGTTTTCCAGCAAATACTCTGATGTCCTGCTAAGCCACCCGATGTTTGCAGGTCTGCACTTTACTGGAAGCTACGAAACCCTGACACTACTCTGGAGAAAGATAGGGGAGAATGTAACGAAGTATAGAAACTTTCCAAGAATAGTTGGCGAAACTGGAGGAAAGGACTTCATATTTGTGCACTCCTCCGCAGATGTGGACGAGGTTGTTGCCAATATAATACGGGGAGGATTTGAATATCAGGGGCAAAAGTGCTCTGCGGTTTCAAGAGTCTATGTACCGAGATGTATGTGGGATAAAATACGGGACGCTTTACTCAGAGAGTTGCCCAAGGTCAAGTATGGTCCTGTGGACGATCTGAGCAATTTCATGGGCGCTGTTATAAGTGAAGAGGCTTTCAATAAGATAGTGTCGTATATTGAATATGCCAAAGAATACAGTGACGAGTATGAGTTTGTGTATGGAGGAGAGTACGACTCAAGCAAGGGCTGGTTTATAGGTCCGACAGTGATTAGGGCATTGAATCCAAAGGGCAAACTCATGAGTGAGGAGATTTTTGGACCTGTTGTCACAGTGTACGTTTACGATGACGATAAATACGAGGAAACACTCAAACTGTGTGATGAAACATCACCCTATGGGCTCACAGGCTCAATATTTGCCAAGGACCGCGAGGCGATAGTAAAGGCTGAGCAAATGTTGAGGTATGCTGCAGGCAACTTTTACATAAACGATAAGCCAACAGGCGCCATTGTTGCAAGGCAGCCATTCGGTGGTGCTAGAAACTCTGGAACAAATGACAAGGCAGGCTCGTGGCTTAATCTGCTGAGATGGCTAAGCCCCAGAACAATAAAAGAGACCACAGTACCACCAAAGCGGTGGGAAAGAGGTTATATGAAATAAACCCCCTTTTAATTTTTATATGTGGAAGGAAAAATCATTTTAAACACAAACGAGCATATCCCATCCGTATGGAGGCAAATATTATCATACTGCTTGTGAGCGCCATCGTCCTCGCTGTGTGGCTCTATTTTGCAACAAGGCTTATAACTGGCTATGAAGATATTGATATCCTATACGTGGTAAGGCTTTTCATAACAGCAATAATTGTTGTTGCAATAGTGCCGATAATTGCTTCGGTATTTAATTTTGTTGGGGCTGGAGAAATATCCTCAATGATTGTTTTCCTCTCCACAATATACGTTGTGAGGTATATTATTGTTGAGTATGTGGAGGGCGATAATTGGCGCGATAGCATATGGATAGCATTTCTCTCCCTTGTTCTGGCATATGTAATATACATTATTCTGCTGAGATTTTTTGGTGTGAGGATAATAGTCCCATAGAAGGTGAAAAATATGGCTGATATTGGTGTGGAGGTATGCGGAATACGTTTGAAGCATCCCGTGATGTTAGCATCGGGCATACTGGGAATAAGTGCCGAAACGATGAAAAGGGCGGAAGAGGGTGGTGCATCGGCAGTCATTACAAAATCGTTCAGTATTGAGGAAAGGGCAGGGCATGAAAACCCAACAATCGCCCTCTTTAAGCATGGAATTCTCAATTCTATGGGTCTTCCAAACCCTGGTGCGAGAGCCATGGCAAAAGAGATTGAAAAAGCAAAGAAAATGTGCCGCGTGCCGATTATTGCATCTGTTTTTGGGAAAGACGCTGACGAGTTTGTTAAGGCGTGCGAAATTGCAAGGGATTCAGGCGCAGATGCTGTAGAGATAAACCTAAGTTGTCCTCATGTACCTGGGACTGGCATGGAACTCGGTGTTGATCCAAACGCTGTAAAGGAGATAGTAACAGAGGTAAAGTCTTGCATTGATCTACCAGTTTTTGTAAAATTAACACCCAACACTCACGCATTGCAAAAGATTGCATTAATGGCTGTAGAGGGCGGAGCAGACGCAATTGTTGCCATAAATACCGTGCGTGGTATGCTCATCAACCCCATGATGAAAAAGCCAGAACTTTCTACGATTTTCGGAGGGTATAGTGGTCCTGGCATCCTACCCATAGGCATATACTGTGTTTACACCATCTATAGCGCTGTGGGTCAATCTGTTCCCGTGATAGGTGTGGGTGGTATATGTAGGGGGATGGACGCAATACAATACTTTATGGCAGGGGCTAGCGCTGTGCAGGTCGGAAGCGCGGTCTACTATAGAGGTTATTCTGCCTTCTCAGAGATTGCTAACGAAATTGAGACATTCTTGGAAAATGAGGGGGTTAATAGCATAAGGGATATCATAGGAATTGCCGTGAGGTGAGGACGTGCGCGAGGTTGTTGAGGTGCTTGAAAACAACAGGGTCGCAAAAAATGTTCACACGATAAGGTTTAGATGGAAAAGGGATGCCAGGCCCGGTCAATTTGTAATGGTATGGATACCCGGAAGCGGTGAGGTTCCTCTCAGCCTGTCGTATGTGGGCGATATTAAGGGAATAACTGTAAAAGTCGTGGGTGAGACAACAGAAAAAATTGCCAGGCTGAAAACAGGAGAGAGGTTTGGTATCAGGGGACCATACGGAAACTCGTACTCTTACGCCAATAAAATACTTGTTATTGCTGGGGGGACAGGAATGTGTTCTCTAGCTCCAGCCATCGAAATGGCTCGAGTTAATTATAAGGTCGCATTTATAAAGGTGTTTTTTGGAGCAAAGTCAGCGGAAGATTTATTCATGCTCGATAGAATTGAAAAGTTCGCCGACGCCCTCGTAATTGCCACAGAAGACGGATCACTGGGGAAAAAGGGCCTGATAACAGACTTTGCACTCCCTGAAATAAAAAAAGGCTTTTACGACATAGTTTGGACATGCGGTCCCGAGGCTATGATGATTCCTATTGTTAAAAAGTGTCTTGCTGAGGGTGTGAATGTTGAAGCCTCCCTTGAGAGATACATGAAGTGCGCTATCGGGGTCTGCGGCTCATGCGCTATTGGAAGATTTCTTGTGTGCAAAGATGGGCCTGTGTTTGACACAAAAATTCTATCTGAAATTATTAATGGTCTTGGAAAAGTGCGAAGTCCCTCTGGAAGGCTTATTGATTATGCGGAGCAGTCATAAATAACAATCACGTTTTTCCATGATATCCAGTGCCTTGTCAAAATAAAAATAAAAAATAAAAGGGGTCAAGGGCGTTAATAGCCCTTCACTTTTTCAGCGCCTGTGACTATTCTCACATCCACAGAGCAAATCACTCATTATTCTTTGATGAGCAGTTTTGCTCCGCACTTGGGGCATGGGATAAGTAGTGGGCGTTTTGTTGATGTAACCTCTGTTATCGTCCCGCACTTCGGGCATTTAACCTTTACTGGTGCAACCTTTTCCTTTGCCTCCTCCGCTTCTTCGGCTTTCTTCTCTGCCTCCTCCGCCCTCTCTTCTTTGGGCGCCTCAGCTTTCTTTTCTTCCTTCTCTTCCACTTTTTCCTCTCTCTCCTTTGGTATTTCGATTTTTCTCGGAGCTTTCGGTGCAAGTACTTCGGGCATAGCCTTCTTGCCAGGAGCAATAAGTTCGGGCTTAGCTCTCCTCCTAGCAGCGAATAGGAGTATTATTATCCATATTATAGATGCCACTATCAAGCCAAATAGCAGCGGTGTTGTTGCTTCCTTGGATGTTACTTGGTCAAGAAGTGTGGCGCCTGCAACGTTGACCTTAGCCACATCTGTCTTTGGCTCTTCACCCACCTGCACGCTTATTGTGTATGTGCCCTTGCTCTTGGGTGTCCATGTAACCTTCACAGGCACCGTGCTTCCTGCAGGCACGTTCACAGTCTTTGACCCTATCACGGCGTTATTTGCATAGAACACCACGTTTACCGAAGTTGCATCCATATTGCCCTTATTCGTTACATAGTAGGTAAGGGTAACCTTATCTCCAGCCTTTGGCGTTGTTGTAGAGATGGCAAACTGCTCAGTGCTCGGTCTCTCAATCACAGGCTTTACACTCTTTATAACAACCGTTATGCTATCGGTGACTGATGAATCGCCCAGCGATGTTGCCTTTATTTCCATCGTATACTCGCCTATCTCGGCACCAGATGGTGGTGTTACTTTAACATTGACAACGCCCATGCTGTCCGCTGCTATCGTATCTGTGATGGATGGTGTTACAGACCATGCCTGTAAGGCGCCTGTGGAGTTCTTGACAGTGTATGAAAGCATATAGGAATCATCAGTGTTTCCTGTGTTCTTGACAAAGAGGACAATAGCACCCTCTGGGCTCTCCTCGCTCATATCTATTTCAACTAGCACGTTATCTGTGCTGAGTTCAACTCCATACTTGTACTTCTTCTCTATGCTCTCAACGGTCGGTCCAACTTTTTGCGTACTCTCGCCGTACAACTCGCCATCATACGCTACAAACTTGTATGTATATGTGCCCTCGCTCAGGTTTGAAATTTCTACGTAATATGTTGCACCATTTACATAGTCCGGAACCTTATCCAGTAGTATCATGCTCTTGTTCACGACCTCAATTCCATTCTGTAATAACACTGCGTACACCGCTTCTGCAGCATCACCATCATCGTCTTTGTACTCTACTGTGAAGTTGAATACTGTGTCTACATATCCTTTGCTCGGGTCAACCTTTGGATTCGAAAGCACTGGCTTCTTATCAGGTATCTCATTCTCGGCGCTCACCTGAGTATAACTCATCACGTTGCCCGACATATCCTCAATGTCAGATGCAGAAACCATGATAACGTCGTTCCTGTTCATCTTAGTATCAATCTTCAGCGATACGCTGCTTCCAGCGTACGTTAGTGATTTAATCGTAGCCTGCACACCACTCACTACCACAGTAAACTGATCCTTTGTCGGACTTACAATATCCTCGCTAAACTCAATGTCTACAGTATCCTCAGATGTTGCCTTTGCGCTCTCAATCTCAGGCTCCAACCTATCCTCTGCCGTTATCGATCCACCAGACCTTGGATTTCCAGCCTTATCCTTTATCTCGCCTGTGAGGGTCACCACAACAACCTCTCCAGTCTCTATTGACGGCGTGAAGTGTAATTCGACCTCATCATTTCCACTCATGGAAGCACTTGTTACCCTCCTTCCGCCAGAGATTGCAAAGTCGTCCTTCTCTACGCTCTGCGAATCTATAATCTCATCAAATTTTAGAATAACACTTGTGGTTGTGGATGTCCATGCTTCTTCTATTGTAGGCGCTATTTTATCCTCAGCATCCTTTGTTACAGGGTCATTTGCGTTGCCCGCGTTATCCACAACAGCACCTGCATTTATTGTTACAGTGGGCGTTTCATCGGCATTCATAGTGTCGAGCAGCGAAACCTCAAGTACAGCATCAGATATTTGCGTTATATCGGAGATATCGTGCCCATCAACATCTATTTGCTCGTCTCTCACAAGAGTTATCGCCTCGCTGAACTCTATGCGGAGAGTTGTGTAGGTGTGTGTGTAGACTTCCTCAACAGCGGGCGGCATGCCGTCCGATGCCCTAACCTCGCTCTTGTTCTGTGTGTTACCGCAGGCATCGCTTATCTCGCCAACGAGTTTGACAATAGGTGTAGCATCAGTGCTCATATCATAAAGGAGAGTGAGCGTCGCATACTTTGTTGTGGTATTGTTTGGTTCGACATCAACCACGGTATTTAACTCAACTTCAAAGTCTGATGCATTCAAGTTCTCAACAACCTCACTGAACTCCACCTTTATCTTATCCTTTGATATCGTTTTAGCACTCACAATCTTTGGAGGTATTTTATCTCCTGCAACCACTGTGATATCACTCAGCGGGTTGCCCTTAAGGTCATCAATCTCGCCGATTATCCTGACTGTGGGTCTTGCATCGGTGGGCATTGAAGACACTGTGAGCACGACAACATTGTTCGTAACGTTGTACGAAAGCACATCTCTGTAGTCCGTAGCGCTCGTCACATTTATTCTGAAGTCTATTGCGGAGACGCTCCCAGCATCCACGTCTTCACTGAAAACGAGTTCAATTTCTGTTTCACTCTTTGCATATGCCATACTGAGCTCAGGAGGCGCTTTATCCACAATAGTATACTTGAGTGTGGGACCATACAGCGTGTTTCCGCTCTTATCCTTTATTTCGGCTTCAGATGTAAGATTGAGATACAACTCCTTGGCGTCTGTTGGTATTTTGTTCAGAAGTTTAATCAATACCTTATTGAACTCCACAGAAATGCTGCTTATGGTCAGTTTACTCCCTTTATGTGTTATGTAGTAATATTTCGTATTTTCCGCCGAGGTGCTGCTGACATTTTCGCTGTAAATCACTTCAATCTCAGTTGTTGATTTAAGATATACTGCACTTATCACGGGAGCTACACCATCTTTTGCATCAACTTCATCGAATGTTTGTTCGTTGCCATTCTTATCCGCAACGCTTCCAACAATTCTTACTTTTGGCTTGGCATCCGTTGCAAGGGATATGGGCAAAGTAATGTTTACTGCTGTATCATTTATTGGTGTTATGGTGGATGGGTTCATGGTTGTACCCTCGTACATTATCTCTATATCCGACCACGTTATCGATGCCATATCCATGTCCTCGCTAAACACAACCTCAATATTGTATCTGGTTGTTGTTTTTGCGTTTCGAAATTCGGGTGGGATGCCATCCTGTGCCTCATAACTGTCAATGCTCTTTACGTTGTTCGCTTCATCAATCATGTTTTGTACTGTTACGTTGGGCTTTGGTGATGTTGTTGGCAACTCATTAGTTAGATAGATCATTATACTTTGTATATAATCGGCGGATTTGTTGTATTCTAGGCTTGAAATGGCATACTGCGTGCCATCGAACTCAACACTAATGTCATTCTTAGAGGGTGGGTTGATGTATTCGCTGAACACTACGTATATTTCGTTCTTTGCCTTCGCCTCAGCCCACGAAATTTCCGGCTCTATCTTGTCGTCAGCTCTTAATGTGATGTTAATAATGCTGTTCGTGCTTGCGTCCTTAACGCCTGTGATGGTCACATTAGGTGTAGCATCAGTACTCATACTCGGTGCAACCTCTAATATCACAATTTTATCGCCATTGAGCACGGCACTTTTCACAGCGTAGCCTTCTACCGCAAAATTACTCTCATCCTCTGCACTGCTCTGTAATAACTGCTCCGAAAATTCTAGCCTTATATGGCTCTTGTCATAAGCCTCCGCCACTACAACCTCTGGAGGTATTTTATCAGACGCAACCACATAATTCCCTGCAACCAATTTGTTTCCAGCAGCATCGGTCACGTCCTTGGATAAAGTTACAGTAGGCTCAGCATCTGTAGGCAGATCACTCAGCAATACTATCTCCACACATCTCTTATCTTGCGATACATCTACGTATAGTACTTGGTATGTTGTGCCATTATAACTCACATCAAAGTATGTAGAATCCATGTAAGATGCGCTCTCGTCAGATAACGCCTCGCTGAATACAACAGTTATCCTATCCTTAGCAATAGCTTTTGCATCCTTTATTTCAGGTCCAATGCCGTCCTCAGCGGTCACTGTTATCTTAGAATTCTGGTTGGCGTTCATATCCATTAGGGCACCGGCATCTATGGTTATGGTGGGCCTAGCATCGGTAAACATTTCCTGCGTCAGTTCTATGTATACAATATTATTAGTAACACTTACGTCCTTTATCTGATAATCACACGTTATCTTTGACTCGTCAATTATCTGCACATCCTCGGAGAACTCCACCCTTATTGCAGTCTTATTCCACGTTTTTGCATCCTTAATAACAGGTGGTGCTTTATCAGTGGCATTCACCTCCCCACTCGATTGCACATTTCCATTTGCGTCTTCAATTTCGCCCACAAGAGTTATTGTTGGTGTGGCATCTGTATCTATCGGTGCACTGAGGGTTATGGTCACGGTATCGCCCGATGTTGTGACACTATCTATCGGATAACCGACACTAGAGTATTTTACTTCAAAGTCTTCTTTGGATACACTGCCAGCCGATAAAGCCTCAGAGAACATCACTTCTATCGTTGTATCAGAAATCAATTTAGCGCCATCCGATAACATTTCTGGTGGAATGTTGTCGTAAGCTATTCTCGTATATGCTGCTATTTCATTGCCTGCAGTATCTTCTATTGCACCATCACTAAACTCAACCTCGGGCTCCTCATCCGTGTCTATGGATACAGATATGTTCAGCAGTATTGTATCGTTCTGCCCGAGATAGTACGATATTTTGTTGGGATGAATCTCATAGTCATCAAATCTTACCCAGATAAGGCTTAAGTCCGCAGAACTTATGTTCACATCCTCGGAAAACGCCACTTTTATCTGTGTCTTTGTGCTCGTCCATACTCCCGTAACTTCGGGCGGTACACCATCCTTCGCACTCATCTCTATATCCTCATTGTGCTCATTGCCCGACTTATCGGCAACTGCACCAGCCATTATTACAACTTTAGGCATCGAGTATGTGCTCAGCGATTGCGATGGAACAAGCCTTATGATGTTCTCAGTATCGTATGAGGCGGAGGTTGGTGATAGATCATCAATTAAGAATTTGGACGTGTCTAGTGGTCTACCATCCAGTGCTTCCTTAAAGTATATTCTAACAACAATGTTACCGCCAATTTTCTCAGTTTTTATTTTATCAATGGGTGGTGCTATACCATCTTCCGCCTCCTCTATAATAAGGTCCTTATCATTGCTGTTTGCCCCAGCTGTGGAGTTATCCGCTATAGCTCCGGCCTTAACGACGACATTAGGCTTTGCATCTGGATCTAACACAGATGCTGGCTGTAGTAGCAATGTGGTAGCGTTCTTAGACATAATGTCTGCTACATTTTCTCCATCAATTTCATATTTTGTTTTATCTGTTGTAAACCAGCCAAGTTCTTCGCTAAACACAACCTTCACCCAGTACACTCCATCTCTTTCGCATGTCTCGGCACTTATTATCACAGGCGCCATCTTATCGTCGGCGGTTAGTGCCATACTCTCATCGTTTGAGTTCCCCTCATTATCAACAGTTCCTCCTGCTAGAACACGAACCTCTGGTGTTTCATCGGTATGCATTTTATCCGAAAGGTACAGTATAACAACGCTGTTATCATCTGCTGATAGATTCGCATTCTCAATAGTATGCCCTGCAACCACGAAATTATCGCAGAATATAGTACCACTCTTGAGTTCTTCTGTAAAGTATAATTTCACCTTCTGCTCATCCACAGCTTCAGCCTTCTTAAGCACGGGTGCTACTTTATCCTGAGCCCATATCCTCTGGGTCTGCACGTCAGAACCCTTCAGCACGTTGCCAGCAAGGTCCTTAACTTCCTGATCAGTTTTGAGAGTTACTCTTGGTGTTATATTTGTTGTCCCGTTCTCTACTTCTAATATGCTACAGTTAAGCTCCAAAATTACCGTTGACCCATTAACTGATGCAGACCTTATAACAAGGGGTGGCTCTGCAATTACAAAGTCCACATCCTGTACGCTATCTGGATCAAGACTTTCGCTGAAGTAAACCTCAATATGTTTGATGTCAACAATCGCTGCACCATTTATCCTAGGCGGAATACCATCGCCGCACGTCTTTGAATCGTGCTCTGCAAGGTTACCATTTGTATCATAAACATCGCCCACTATGCTTACAGTGGGCTTAGCACCAGTGCCCATCTGGGAGCGATTAATTGTGAGATTCACCTCCTTATCATACACACTTATGTCCACTATTTCCAAGATTATACCGTTGAGGGTTACTCTGAACTCCGATTTGTCTATAGGCTTTTTAAGCGGCTCACTGAAGGTTCTGTTTATGTTACTCGGCTTTACAGTTGTAGCGCTAACCATAACGGGTTTTACCTTATCCTCGACATCCACAATATTCGTTTGCACATCATTATAACTCATATCCTGTATTTTTCCATTTATCGTTATTTTAGGCGTCGCCTCTCCAGGCAAACTGTCTGCCATTTCAAGATACAGTCTATTCTTGTATGACTGATAATACCCAACAGATGCAACAGAATACTGCTGGGAATTCCACTCCACATTGAAAATATTCGGATCTGTTATCTCAAATACATCCTCGCTGAACACTATATGTACTGCAGTACCGTTCTCAGCAGTATACGCCTCGATAATTTTCGGTCCAATACCATCTTTTGATGATGTACTACTCTCAGCAATATAATTACCGCTTAAGTCCTTGACTCCACTTATAGTTATGCTTAATATCTCATCAGACTCTATAACATCATTCAGCATGACTGTAAGAGTCTTATCACTTACCACAGGACTCGACCACGTTATACCAGTGCCATCCTCGTGCCTGATATCTAGGCTTAATCGACCCAAATCGCTACTTATGGGCTCAGTGAAGTTTATTGCGAGTTTATAACTACCATCATACCGAGTTATTGCGTAGTCAAGTTCAGGCCTTATTCCATCGGTGGTTTTCTTTGTTTGCAGTTTTATCTGATTACCAAAGTTATCAAATATCGTACCTACGATCTGGACACTAGGAGTTATGTTTGTCCCTGGAAGTTCTTTAATAGGCACAATTATGTAATCATCGTAAACCTGCGGTTGCTCGGTACTTGTGTAGTTAGTTCCACTATATGTTATTATAAAATCAGATGCTTGAACAGACGTTGCATCTATATGCACATAAGCACCGTATTTATTTGTATCAAGAGCCACTGTTATGTTTATGTAATCCTCATAGCCCTCAGTAGTGTAAACCCTCATAGTCTCCGCACTGCTCATATATGGTTGTACATCGGCACTAAGCCCATCATCTGCCCTTACTTCGCCACTTGACAGAGCGTTACCACTGGCATCTTTGACCCCATCTCCAACTATCGTTACATTTGGCCTATCTCCCGCCATAAGTCCCGTAACGTTCAGAAGAACATTCTTCGATGTTATTTCATGTATGCCCTGTATTGTTCCAATGTCTACAGCAAAGTCTGAAGCGCTAACACTGCTCATATTTATAACCTCAGAAAATACCACTTTTACATAACTCGTCCCAGTATCTTTGTCAAATCCCGTTACTGCAGAGAGCATAATAGGTGCAAGACCATCTTGAGTGCTTGGCCACGGGCTTTGTTGTCCTGCTTTCAGGCTGTTGTTATATAAGTCTTTCACGCACGCTGTGGAATTTAGCACAACATTTGGTCTATCACCAGTGCCTAACTCTTTGTCCAGTGTTAGATACACATACTTACCTGAGACAT
>Ga0180302_10001170_pt1 | contig 12337 bp, 10 predicted proteins | sample GuaBasSediGuay17_FD_121794 | JGI IMG/M metagenome (GOLD analysis project Ga0180302, IMG submission 121794) | Subseafloor sediment microbial communities from Guaymas Basin, Gulf of California, Mexico - Guay17, Core 4571-4, 12-15 cm | ecosystem: Environmental > Aquatic > Marine > Hydrothermal... | reverse complement strand
GTACATAGTTATCAAAGAAGCCGCTAAAAGTACAAAGGAGAGAGCCCCTCCTAAGGCGAAATTAAGAACAGCCTTCATCCTTATGTATATTATATTAGAGAGCATATCAACGAGCCCGCCGCCTAGAATCATCGGAATTACAAATGCCGCTAATGTGATAGCAAGACATGTCGATAATGCTGCGCTAATGCCGGGGAGACTTAAAGGCAGAGTGACGTGTATAAAAGTTTTAAACTCATTTGCACCAAGTATTAGGGCTGATTCCCTAAGAGATGGATCTATCTTTTGTATTGATGGAACTATCGAAAGAACAGCAAAGGGCAAGATTACATACACTAAACCAATTTCGACAGCTAGTTCACTGTGAAGTATTCTTATCTCCTGCATTCCTAAAGATGTAAGGATCAAGTTTATGATTCCCTTACTTCCTAAGATGAGATACCATGAAAGGCCACGACCTATTGTGGAATTAAAGAAGCAGAAAAAAATAGTGAATAAAAGTATTTTCCTCCTAATAGAAGACGTAGCTTTGGCGATATAATATGATAATGGATATGCCATAATTACCGCAACTATGGATGAGCATGCGGCGATTCTTATAGTCCTTATAATACAATTTACTAAATACGACCTCGTAAAAATGCTTATATAATTTTCAAATGTAAACTTTTCTCCTACTTCCATGGGTCCTTTATATGGATGAAAACTCATTATAAAGATTTGAAAAATAGGTGCGGCAAAAAAGAAAATTAAAATGATAAGCGCCGGAAGACATAAGATATATCTCCTTATGAGATTCAAAGTCCCGTGCATTACTTAATCCCTCGGCAAGATCGTGTAAGATAACACACGTATGTATATACGCTGACCGACATTATACGGAGATAGCCCTATCCGTGGCTGGTTTATGATTATTGTTTGACCATTTTCTAATTCAATGAAATATTTGATCAGATGCCCCAAATATTGAAAGTCTAGGATCTTACCGGAGATTAAAGCATCAGCGGTTGGCTCCCTATATATTTCCATATGTTCTGGTCTAATACAAAGGAATACCTTCTTATGTTTAAGGTATTCGGTTGGAAAATCTTCCTTAGCTAGTGAAACATTAAATCCGACATCAGTCATTATCTTAACTCTTGAAGCCGTTATGTCCACTTTACCCTTTAAGAAGTTCATTTCTCCGATAAAATCAGCAACGAATTTGCTTTTCGGTCTTTCATATATTTCCTCAGGAGTTCCTACTTGAAGTAACTTACCCTTGTTCATAATAGCTACTCTATCAGACATGGAGAGAGCCTCTGCCTGATCATGGGTGACATATATAGTTGTTATACCTATTTGCTTCTGAATTCTTTTTAACTCAGTCCTCATATGAACTCTTAATTTTGCATCTAAATTGCTAAGCGGCTCATCGAGCAACAAAACTTTTGGCTCGACAACTAATGCTCTAGCTAGGGCAACTCTCTGTTGCTGACCACCACTTAGCTGATGGGGCATTCTGTTTTCATATCCCTCTAATCTAACAAGCCTTAAAACCTCTCTTACCCTATTCTTTATCTCTCTTTTGTCTAACTTTCGCATCTTTAACCCAAACGCGACATTATCAAAAACATTCATGTGTGGAAACAAAGCATAATTTTGAAATACCATTGACATATTACGGGCATATGGTGGCCAATCAGTTATATCTGTTCCGGATAGGATTACTCTTCCTTTAGTTGGCCTCGTTAATCCTGCTATTATACGTAATGTTGTGGTCTTTCCACAACCACTAGGTCCCAGAAGAGTTATAAACTCTCCCTCTCTTACCTCTAACGAAAGATTATCTACAGCTATTGTATCGTCAAAGACTTTTGTTATCCCTTTTAATTCTAAAATGGTCGTACCAGACACCCCCAAAAAATAAGGGAAATAAGGTGCCTTTCATCTTTATACAGCCTAACCTCCCGTTATCAATGGCGCAATCTCGTCTTCCCAACGACTAATCCACTCTTCCCAATGTTTAGCTTTGTATCTAACATCAGGAGTATAGCCATATTTAGCTACTTCTTCTGGCGACAGGTTCCAGTCGAGGAGTTCCTTATTGTATATCTTCGCCTTAGGATTGTTAGGTATAAAGCCTACAGTATCACAGTATATTGAAGCCTGCTCTGCACTTAATGCGAAGTTCACAAATTCCATTGCTAGCTCCTTTCTAGGACCATTTACCACGGCTATACCATCCCAACCTATAACGACTTTAGGCACATCCTTTGGTTTCTTTACAATGGCTATCGGAATTCCCTCTTTATGTAACGGGTAGAAGTTTCCGGTGATCCCCATTGCAACCCAGGCTTCACCTGTAGATATGACTCTACTTATGGAAGCATCATCATGGACTATCGTCCCAAATACACCAGCTTTTGCCATTTCCTTAAAGAGTTCAAATCCCTTATCAATATGATGTTCGTCTCCACCGTTTGCCAAGGCAAAATATACTGGCCAATTTCCGACACCATACCTAGGTGAAGTAGCAGCGACTTTTCCTTTAAGATCTTCTCTGAATAAGTCTCTGACTTCATCTATCGGTTCTTTAACGTAGTCGGTCCTATATGCAATAACGTAGGCATAAGTGTAGATGCCGACTGCATATGTTTTGCCATCTTCAATCCACTTAACAACGTCAGGGTAGTCTTTCACGTTCGGGACTTTAGCTTCATCTAATGGTGCTAAGATATGTTTCTCCATACATGTAGGAAGATGCTCTAACGAGAGGAATACTACATCGATTGAAGGATTTGGCATTTCTGCGACGATTTTAGGCACCACGTCTCCAAGGAATACATGAAAAGTCGTTAGAATAACCCTAACTCCATATCTCTCTGAAAAGGCGTCTGCTATTTTCTTAGCTGCATCGTGCCAAGTACCACCCCATGTCGCAACTACTAACACTCTTTCTCTTTTAGCTGTCGCTGGAACATACATAGCATAATATACAACGCTCGCCCCTGCAGCAAAGCATATAGCACCTATAAGGATATATGTCAGAATCACCTTCCCTATTGACCGCATCTCAACCCCTCCTTATCTTCATAATAATTCTTTAGAGAAACCTAAAAATAAACTTTTAATCAATTGCAGGAAGGTACTCTATAGAAAACCCTGTTTTGCTTAAAAGCTAGGCACTCACTAATGGCAAATCCTTTTGTGGACTCATTAGCTGTCTTCATATAAAAAGTCTGGATGGATAAAAGCGAGCTTTTACAGCAAAATATGCTTAACGTAATGAAAAAGAGCTCTTGACCCGGATTATAGCTCAAAACTTATTAAGAAGAAACTAAAACTGGAGATGGTGGCTCTCATGAAGATCAAGTGTAATATTATATATGGCATAGTTAAGTATCAAGAATTTCCTCCCTCATTTCAGACTACTCTGAAAAGTTTAGATGATATGGCTAGGCTAGGGTTTAAATATGTTGAACTGGATGTAGCCGACGAAACTCTTAATGATTTCTTGAATGGAAAAGACAAATTGCGGAAAGTATGTCAGGAAAAGGGTTTAATAGTAGCTAATGTTACAGCATATTTCCCAGATTTATTTAGCATCGATAGTGTCAGAAGAGAAAAGGCATTAAAGAATTTTCTTAAGACCGTAGAATTAGCATCTTATCTTGATGCAGATCTTATAATGACGGATAGTTTTCCTCCTCCAATAGAGATGGAGGCACAATATTTACCTGATAAAAATCTTAGCGCTCTGACTCCTAAAAGAGTAAGAATTCCCGCGAATTTCGATTGGAATAAATGCTGGAACACTTTTGTGGAGGGAATAAGACAATGTGATAAAATAGCTGAACAGGAAGGACATAGATTTTGCATTGAACCTGTTCCTGGGCACATAATAGCTACCACTGATGGTATGTTAAGATTAATGGATGCGGTTAACTCGGAAAATTTTGGAGCGGTATTAGATGTTGCATCGGCATACTATCAAAGAGAAGTAGTACCGCTTTCCATTTTGAAATTAGGTAAAAGGCTTTTCATGTTACATGTGTCAGATAATGATGGTATTTTAAACTACCATCTATGTCCCGGTGAGGGAAGTATAGATTGGAATGAAATTGTAAACGCGTTAAAAATGATCCGGTTTGAGGATTATGTGGCCGTCGATGTTAGAGCGCCACCTGAAATTATTACTGAAAAATATAAAAAGGCTAAAGAGTTTTGTGAAAAATCATTCGCAGTGTACTTGGATTAAAGGAAAAGCTACTTTATAACCATAACCTTATTATAATAAAAATTTTCAATACTATTACCTTTTTTGTTCTATTGTTCAAATATATACGAGGGTACCTGAATTCCAGCGCATGGAAACACGGTGACCTTAGGTGATGAACTTACCTTGTTCTTCAGCAATTCCATAACTTCACTCCAATCTTTCACCCATTCCAAAGTCTCAGGGTCAGCTATTTCTAAAAGAGGATCTTTTTCTATGTATTCTGAATAAACTATTATGTCTACATTCTTCTTGTATATAGGTGGAGCTGACCAAAGCATTCCGCCACGCTTCTTACCAAATTTACCGTATAGGTAATGCATGTTCTGTCCTTCAGGGGCATTAGCAATCAAGACAACTATCCCACCTTCTTTCACCGCCTCTATTGCTATACGCAGACCATTCACGGCCTGATTTGCTTTCATATACGTATTAGCTATAACTATATCAGCTTTATCTCTGGGCAATTTCGTTTTATAGATTTGTTTGCCCAATTCTATTCCTCTTTCATATCCTTTAACAAAATCTCCTGATACTAAATCGACTATCTCTCCTCTTTCATTAACGAGGACATCTATCTTGAAATCCAGTTCAATCATTTTAGCGAATTCTTCCATATCTCTACGTACATCATTTAGTCTAGGATCCCTCCAACCAGTTGTTGAAATTCTGTCAAAACATTCATTACCAATGTTACAATGATTATGAATTATGGATTTAATAGACGCAACGCCAGGCATTACTATCTTCGCGCCTCCAGTAAATCCAGTCATGGGATGAGGTATTATGCATCCAATTCCTATCTTAAGATCACATTCCATGACTTCGCTATTAATTTCAACCGGAGTTCCATAAGTTGTTTCACCCACATATGTTAGATTATGAAAAGGGCTGTGATTATATATCGGATATTGTTCAACTATATCTCCTCCAAGTTTTTTTGAAAAGTCGATGCGATTACATGGAGCATGAGCGCCAATTGCACAGATAAATCTGATATGATCGTTCATTATTCTTGCCCTTCTTAATTCCTCTAACACATATGGAACTATGTAACGAGCCTGAGTTGGCCGGGTTAGATCATCAAATAGAATAACAGCCTCTTCTTTCTCCTTTGCAAGCTTTGACAGGCGCTTTTTACCTATTGGATGGTAGATTTTTTGCCGTATCTTATTAATAGTTAAACGCTGAAGATTATAACCATGCATATGGCATACGTTAATTTTCCATTCATCTGGGAAGGTGAGCTTAATCGCCTTATTACCATACCATAATAATGAAGGTACAATGATATCCGTCACACGAATGTCACTTACGGTGAGCTGTTATATAAATCTTAGTACACCATAACGTCAACATTAAGTATAGCTTAAATTTAGGCTCTAATTACTTGGAAGCCGAAGAGGTGATTATATGAGAAAAAGTTCTTCTAAAATTCCTTACATTCGAACAGAGTTACCTGGACCGAAGACGCGAGAAGTGCTAGAGGAAGATAAAAGATATGTCTGGCCTACTCTTTCCCCACATCCGCCAATAGTTTGGGATGAAGGAATTGGTGCTATAGTTAAAGACATCGATGGTAATGTATTCATAGACTTCACATCCGGTGTTGTCTGCACTAATACCGGACATTGTCATCCAGAAGTGGTTAAGGCAATTAAGAACCAAGTGGAAAAACTTATTCATTGTTATGACTTTGCTCACTCTGTTAGGTATAAAGCTTTTAAAGCCTTATCTGAGGTTTTACCTAGTGAACTAAAGAAGATACTCTTATTATCTACTGGAACTGAAGCTACCGAAGCCTCGATTAAAGTGGCAAGGGCATACACTAAAAAGATTGAGATAATATCCTTTTACGGGGCGTTTCATGGCAGAACCTATCTTGCTACAACCTTAGGAAGTTGGAAAGTTCCTGACTACGCTCCGTATGATCACTCAGTTATCCAAGTGCCATACGCATATTGTTATCGTTGTCCTTTTGATAAAACATATCCTGAATGTGACTTGTATTGTATCCATGCCATCGAAGAGGCCATCAAGTATCAGTCTTCGGGTAACATAGCTGCATTAATAATAGAACCTTATCAAGGCTCAGCTGGCAATATAGTTCCTCCAAGGGAATTTCTTCAGTCACTAAAGAAGCTTTGCGACGAGCACGAAGTAATATTCATTGCAGATGAGATCCAGTCTGGGTTTGGCAGAACAGGGAAATTTTTCGCCATTGAACATTTTAGTATAGTACCAGATATTCTATTAGCAGGAAAAGGCATCGCTAGCGGAGTTCCAACGTCTATGGTTGCGACTAGAAGTGAACTCGTGGAAAAGCTTAAACCTGGGTCAATGTCAAGCACATTTGGTGGTAACCCCTTATCGTGTGCAGCAATAGTTGCTACAGTTAAGGTCATGAGAGAAGAGAAATTGCCTGAAAACGCCGAGAGAATGGGAAGGTATGCAGCTAAGAGACTTGAAGAAATGTTATCCAGATATAAGTACCTAGGAGATGTAAGAGTTCTAGGATTGGCGATAGCTTTGGAATTCGTGGAAGATAAACGCTCAAAAAAGCCTGCACCGGGAATAGCCGAGAAAATTGTTTATTCTGCCTTTAAACGAGGATTATTATTACTTAACCCTATTGGTGTGTATAGAAACTGTATAAGACTAGCGCCACCGCTTACAATAGATAAAGAAATCATGGATAAAGGATTGGATATCCTCGAAGAAGCTATAAGGGAAGTATGTTTAACCTCTTAGTGGGTGACATTTAATGATTCATGATGAATTGAAAAAAGTTTTTGAGATCATAGACGACTATAGAGATGAAATAATTGATTTTACCAGGAGGTTGGTTAAAATACCAAGTATTGCTGGAACGCCTATGGAGGGAGAAGCTCAAAAACTAGTTATCGGAAAAATAAAGAATGAGATTGAGGGCGCGACTCTTGATGTGTTTGAACCAAGTATTGAGGAGTTAAGAAAATACCCTCTACATCCGATAAGAATCCAAGAATGGACCTACAAAGGAAGACCCAATGTGGTCAGCATCATAGGAAAAAACAAGGGACGTAGCCTTATATTAAATGGCCACATTGATGTGGCCAGTCCTGAACCATTAGATCTATGGAACTACGATCCATGGGGTGCTGAAGTAGAAAATGGGCGAATTTATGGTCGTGGAGCAGCTGACATGAAGGCAGGAATCGCATGCATTATTTACTCGGTAGCAGCTATCATTAAAGCTGGATTAATACCCAAAGGTAAGGTAATCATTGAAAGTGTTGTAGAGGAGGAAAACGGTGGTGGGGGTGCCATAGCAACATTACTTAAAGGATATACTGCTGATGCAGCAATAATTACGGAATCGACATCCTCTAAAGCTATTTGTATAGGTGCAGGAGGTTCGCGCTTTTTCACTATAAAAGTTCTTGGTCAACCTACGATAGCTCATATTTCTCACAAAGGTCTAAATGCAATCGATTGTGCTATAAAGATCTATCAGTTACTTAAAGAAATTGGAGATAAACGCCTAGAGAGGATTAGAGGTAAATACCCGTTATTCGAAAATGTAGAGATAGACTCTGTTATAGGAACGGGTATTCCCACCAGCTTAGTCGTAGGTATAATGCGCGCTGGTGATTGGCCTACGACATTGGCTGGTTGGGCTGAGATCCAGGGTAGGATAGGCTTTCCACCAGATGAAAGAGGAGATGATGTTGTTAAAGAGATAGAATCTGAGGTTATGAGAGTGGCAAAATCTGACTTCTGGATGTCTAAGCGACCTCCGAAAATTTATTGGTGGGGCCCTAGGAAGGAAGGTTACTTATTAAGTGAAAACGAAGCCATTGTAAAGGTTTTAAGACAAAGCATTAAAGAAGTATTAAGAGAGGAAGCTGTGATTTACGCAACTCCATCTAATAGTGATGGTAACTATTTTGTTAAAAAAATTAACGGGTATGGAGGAATACCAACAGTTTTGTACGGCCCTTATGGGAAGAATGCTCACGCGGCAAATGAATATGTTGAAATAGAAGATATAATTTTAACGACCAAGGTATTGGCTACCGTTATCTTAAAATGGTGTGGGTATGAAAAATTTAAATAAATATGACGTTTTTAATAAACAGGAAGAGGCTGGGAGATCATGAGATTAGGGGTCACTGTTGCATATGCAAGAGAAAAATTTAATGAATTCCCAACTATAGATGATTACAGGAATTTCATCAAATGGTGTTCGCTGAACAATTTTGAAGGCTTTGAAATAGCCGCATTTACTGAAGAACACTTCAACGCCGAATTCTTAAATAAGAGAGAGAAATTGAAAGATTTAGTTAGGTTTTATAAGGATTTGGGATTGGTATGTGATGCTTTTGAGGCAGGCTTTCTTAGGCATATGCTCATAGAGTCATCAGAAGAAGCATTAAAGACTTTAATCGAAAATGTTAAACGGTGCATAGACATTGCATTAGATTTAGAAGCGGAGCTTATATATGCTCATACCGCTCCACATCCAACATGGAAGATTAAATGGGAACGACTATATGACGAATATACGCCGCCAAGTTATATCGCAATCCCGGAAGACTTCTCCTGGGAAAATAGCTGGAGATTATATGTTAACAGAGTGAAGAGAATCGTTGAGTTGGTAGAGAATAATGACTTACTATTTGCCCTCGAGATCAGGCCGTATGAAATTATTTCAAGTTCTGACTTGACGTGTAACTTAATTAGAGAAGTTGATTCAAAAAGTTTTGGTTTGGTCTTCGATACCGGGCATTTCTTTGTACAAAAAGAGATATTACCTTTAGCTTTCGAAAAATTGCATGAAAATGTGTTTTTAATCCACCTTTGCGACAATGACGGATGTAGAGACTACCATTGGGCTCCAGGGAAAGGTAAGATTGACTGGGAGAACTTTCTGAGAGTTGTTATAAAGAAGTTTAAATACGAGCGTTTTGCAAACATTGACGTTGCCGGAAAGTATGCAGACATAGGTAAGGAAATCATTGATGGAAAAGACTTTATCCTAAAAATACTAAAGGAGATAAGATGAAAATCTCTCTTTACTTAGCATCGCCTAGAATTAAATTCCTCCATTCCTCTATGTGTAAGAAAGATCTAACTGACGGTATAAAGCTGGCTGCTAATTGTGGATATAATGGGGTTGAGATCCTCCCAAGTAATTTTAACGAGCTAAATCCAAGTATCATTAAAGATGTGATATCGAGCTACAGAATTGAACTTGTTGTAATCTCCTCAGCTTTTTTAAGAATCAATTATGGTTTAAGCATCTCCGACCCAAATAAAATCCAATTAGCTATTAGGTATCTCAAAAGGTGTATAGATTATGCTTGGAGACTTGAATGTCCTTTCCTATCTATAGGCTTAATCAGAGGAGTACGTATTAAGAATATATCAGATAAGCATGCGTTGAGTCTCATAGTTGATAGTTTAAGAAACTGTGGGAAATATGCTAAGGATTGTGGAATTTTCTTACTTATTGAACCGGAGAACAGATATGAAACCGATTTTATACATACTATTGAAGAGGGGATAAAATTAATAGAGAATATAAACCTAGAAAGCGTTAGACTTATGGTAGATACTTTTCACATGAACATCGAGGAAAGAAGCATAGAAGAAGCCTTAGATATGGCTTCAAAGTATCTCCTCCATGTTCATATAGCTGATAGTAATAGATTAGCACCAGGAATGGGGCATTTTGATTTTAAAGCTTTCTTTAAAAAGTTAAAGCAAATTGGTTATGATAAATACTTAGGAGTGGAGATAACGGCTTTTCCTGATCCTGAAACTTCTGCGAGAAGAAGTATAGACTTCGTTAAGAAGTTTTATAGAGATGCTTAATAATTCATTCTCTCGTTAACGTCCTACATTGCTTCTTAATTATCTTTAATTTATGAAATTCGTTAAAATTTATTAAGAGTTTTTACTCGGAATCATTCGAAATTAAGTGGAGGTGCATTTGAGTGATTGAAACCCCTAGATATCTGGGGCGTCTACCACATCCATCAGTTGGTATAAGAATTCCAGAGGTTTTATTAGAGGGTATATTAAATGCCTATAAAAAGCATAGGGTTGCTGGTGGGCTAGAGCTATCTTACAACAGAGAGACGGCGCCCAAGTGGGTTATAAACGCTCCCCCTGGTGTATACGAAATAACTAGAGGCCATACAGGCACCTCCATTGAGTCTTATTTAACACTAGGTGCGACTTTTGCTAAGAGAAAGGGCGTTATAGTCGAAATGGAGGCAGACCATTTATCAGTAGACATATCTTCAGCTCAGGCTGTTAAAAGAATATCCGGATATAAGGAAGAGGTTAAGCTAACAGAGAAGGATATAAAGCTTGCGATAGATTATGTTAAATCTGAAATCGAAGAAGCTATAGCAACAGGATATATAAACTTTTTTACATTAGATACATGTGGACTCATAGATACTTCCGTCGAAAAACTTAAAGAATCGGAGCTGGAGAAGAGGTTTTATGAGGAGTTCAACAAGACGGGAGCTGATAAATTAATCACACGATACGTTCAAAGAAATTACAGTTTCATAGGATCTTCAGGTCAACTCTTCCGAGTTTCCATTCCTAAGCGAAGATTGATGCAAATCGCTCTCAAGTTTAAGGCAAGCTTAGATATAACCTTCAAGATGGTTAATTATTTAAGGTCAAAAATGAATAAACCCTTTGGCATAGAGATAGCTTTCGATGAAACACCATATGTTACTAGGGAAGATGAACTCTTATTCTATCTTTCTGAACTACATGTCAAGGGGATAAAACCAGATTTCATAGCTCCAAATGTAGGTTTTGAGAAGAAGATGGATTATATTGGAGATCTTAACCAACTTAAGAGAAGAGTTGAAATGCTGTCCGCTATAGCCATGTCTTATGATGCGTTTCTATCTTTTCATTCAGGTAGTGGAAGTAATCCATGGAGTGGTAAGGGGCCAGGTGTATATGAAGTCTTATTAGCCGCTACAGGTGGAAACTTAAAGTATAAGATATCTGGGATATATATTGAATTGTTGATGGAACTTCTATCCTCTTATCCGAAGGGATCACGCCAGAGAAATCTTTATGAAGAAATATTTAATGAAGTTTACAGATACGTTAAAGGGGAGGTTGAAAAACGAGGTCCCTTAGATTCGCCTGCTTTGAGAAGACAATTAGCTGAGTATGAGAAGAAGTTTAAGAAGGCAAACCCTTACAATCCGAGGATTCCGCTATTCCGATATTACTCCTTTATAGCCTTAAACCTTAGAGATAAAGCTGGCAGGAGATATCTTAGGGAAGGAATCGTGGATTTATATGAGAATGATAATAATTTTAGAGCTAAAGTCGACAAAGAAGTTGAGGCTTTAACTTCACGCTTGATAAATGGATTAAAATTCACTAATAACATAATTAAGCTAAAATGATGTTAAGCACAGGAAACATGGATCATAATAAATCATCATCTTAATTTCGCCCCTAACCGATATATGCAACATTCTCATGACTACGGAACTCGACTTCTTCTCTCACTATTGAGGCTGTCTTCTTAATATATGCTTCATGCATCGTGATAGGAATATAGGCATTCCGCTTGTAAATGAAGACCTTAGCGATACAATAATAAGAATTTTTCTTTCTTGAACACCTGAGGTTACTAATGATTTACTTCCAGGCAAGTTTTGAGAGGATTAGGAGATGCGCCATACATTATCTCATGCCCGATGGGAGGATAGTTCCCTTCTGCGCCTTTAACATACTCCCAGAGTGGTATAGAGATCTTGTTCAAGAGATATATTCGATTCCGATCGAGGAGTGGGAGAGGAGGACTGGCCGAAAGCTCAGCGACGACATCTATCGAAGAGTTTTGCCCTTAAAGGAATAGTTATATTTGGAATATAACGCGTAATCCTGAATGAGGCTACCGAGGCTTAGAGCGCCTCCAGAGTGGGGGATAGAGCCCGTCCCCCAACGATTTAGAATCCTCAGGACGATAGACCTCTTCGTCCTCTGGTCGAGTCTAGGGGTTGGGTTGCTCGTGCTCGTCGCAGGCTCCCTCCTCGTCCCAGC
>Ga0180302_10001169_pt1 | contig 12339 bp, 13 predicted proteins | sample GuaBasSediGuay17_FD_121794 | JGI IMG/M metagenome (GOLD analysis project Ga0180302, IMG submission 121794) | Subseafloor sediment microbial communities from Guaymas Basin, Gulf of California, Mexico - Guay17, Core 4571-4, 12-15 cm | ecosystem: Environmental > Aquatic > Marine > Hydrothermal... | reverse complement strand
ATGGGGTTGAGGAGGCCACCCTGAGGCATCCCCCGAGGCTAGCTTCTGAAGCCAGAGAGGTTCTAGCTGAGCTCAGGGAGATGGGGCTTAAGCTAGCTTTGATATCCAACACGGGGCTTACTCCAGGCAGGGTCATGAGCAGGCTGCTAGAGGCTTATGGTGTCCTAGAGCACTTTAAGGCTCTAGTGTACTCTGACGAGGTCAAGGAGAGGAAGCCTTCTGTCAGTGTCTTCACCTTGGCCTTGAGGAGGCTTGGAGCTGAGCCAGGTGAGGCTGCTCACGTCGGAGACGACCCATACTCAGACGTTTATGGGGCTAAGGAGGCTGGCATGCTGGCGATACACCTATCCAGGGGTGAGCTCAGCTATGTGGCTGAGCCGGATGCAGTTATAAGAGAGCTGAGAGAGCTTCCTGAGGCGGTGAGGAGGTGGGTGTAGTGCTGATAAGGTGTGTTGACTGCGTTTACTTCGAGGCCACAGAGGGAGGCTGGAGGTGTAAGGCTGGCCTCAAGCCCAGGGTTCCAACCCCCCTGTCAACATTCGACTGCAGTAGAGGCAAGCCTAAGAAGCTGGCGAGCCAAGCTTTTAAACCATAGCGCAGTGGGCTCGTGGTGCAGGAGCATGAAGATTAAGCTACAGGATGGCAGAGAGGTTGAGGCAGAGGAGGTCGAGTTCCAGCCCATAGCAGAGGGGTGGAACGAGTATAGGCTTGAGGATGGGAGCAAGCTCAGGATAAAGCTCGTCGTGACGAGGGTGTTCAAGCTAAATGAGAAGGACCCGCTTACAGGAGAAAACCAGTATGTGGTGAGGTTCCAGAACGTCGTAAGCGTATCCAAGGGGAAGTAGCTTGGAGCAGCAGACCTCCACAATGCAGCCGAAGTTCACCTACCCAAGCCTAGGTGAGAGCTGGGTCACGTCAGCTAGAGAGCACGAGGCCTACACGGGCAGAGACATCCAGCTGCTCCAGCCCACAGCTACCATCGACCACGCAGCTGTAGCCTCAGCTATCAGAGAGCTGGCAGCTAAGCTGAGCAGCATAGAGAGGAGGTTAGAGAGGCTTGAGCTCCAGGCCAGATCCAGTGTAAGGGAGCTGAGGAGGCTCGAGGATGCTAAGCTGAGAGTCCTAAGGTACCTTGAGGAGCGTGGGGGTGAAGCCTACCCACATGAGATAGCTAGAGACCTCAGGATGCCTATCCCACTAGTCCTCAAGGTCATGAACGCGCTCAGGGAGGAGGGCATAATAGAGGAGGGGGCACAAGGCGAGGAGTCAGAGGGTGGAGGCGAGCCTACAAAGCCTCCAAGTTGATATCTCACAGAGAGCCTCTATGTCCTCTATCGGAAGGTAGTGTGTCACGGTGGAGTCGAAGAGCACGTTAGCAGAGGGAGGAAGCTCCTCGTCGCCACGCCACACGCTGTATACCAAGGGGACCCTCGGGAGAGGCTTGAGCTCGATGGAGGCGTCGCCGTAGCTCAGCTCCCTGCATCCAAGCCTCCTGCCAGCTTCAACAAGCTTCCTAGGGCTGCTCCCAAAGACCCTCACTATAGGCTGAATGACCTCCTTGTAGAAGACCCCATAGCAAGCTGACCCACCGAGCAGCCCCCTGAAGTTCACAAGCCTACCACTAACCCCGATGTCCTCTGCCCTAGAGTACCTCTCGAGGATGCCCAGTATAGCCCTCTTGACATCTTCACTAACCTCCCAGCCAAAGGAGTCCTTGACCTCCATGCTCTCAGGGTCTATGACGTATCCCAGGACGCTGATTTCGCTCCCAAACCCCAGCTTACCCCTGATGTCAAGCAACTCAGCCACCAGAAGCCCCATCAAACAGGGGTTAAAAGCGTTGAATGCAGGCGCACACAGAGCATCCAGAGATCATGGGATGCATTTCAGCTGCTTGTTGGGCTAGACTCCTATCAGAGCTGTTGCTCTCTTTCTGAGGATGAGGTTTGCTCCAACTATCATGGTTAGCTGTAGCATCATAAGCATGAACCCTAGGGCTGCAGGCTGGAAGACTCCTCCAGCTAACCCCTTGTACAGCATGTCGTACATCTTCCATGTCATGGGGGCTGTCCTGTGGTTTGCATCCCCTATCACTATGCCGGTGCTGACCTCTGACATGCAGTAGATGAATGAGAGCATTCCTCCAGCTAGTATGTTCAGGGCTACCAGCGGGATCGCTATGGTGAAGAAGACCCTAGCTCTGCTTGCTCCGAGGTTGAGTGCAGCCTCCTCAAGCTCTAAGTCAGTCTGCTCTAGCCCAGAGTACACAGACCTGACTGTGAACGTGATCTTCCTGATCGTGTAGGCTGCTATCAGCAGCGGAGCCCCGCTCTTCAAGGGTGAGAGCGGTGTCTTCAAGTAGACTAGGAAGAGGCCTGTAGCTATGACTATCCCTGGTATGGCAATGGGTATGGTTACCAGCACATCTACTAGGGTCATCCAAGCCCCCCTCTTCCTGGAGACCAGGTATGCTGCGCTCACGCCCAGCATGACTATCAGAGCTGTTGCTGTAGCTGAGTAGCTTAAGCTGTTTGCTATGGTGTTCACGACCTCTGGGTCGCTTAAAGCCCCCTTGAAGTTCCTCAGGGTGAAGTATGCTGGCAGAATGGTTCCACCCCACTCTCCAGCGAAAGCTAGGAGCGTCACTCCAGCGTGAGGTAGGGTTGCGAAGAAGAGCATCAGCAGGCAGGTCAGGTATATCAGGGATGCTGTGATGAGCCTTATGCTCCTCCTACGTGGCCTCCAGACTCCGCCCTTGCTCAGCATGGCATACCTCTTCAAGCTGACATACCTCCTCACGCCCAGGAATACCACAACGGAGAAGGCTAGGAGTATTAGGGCTAGCGTAGTTGCCTCCTGTGATATCAGGCCTGCTGGAGTGAACATCCTAGTGAATATCTGGAATGTGAGGAGCTTCTCAGCTCTAGTCCCCCTGAACACTATGGGGGTCCCTAGGTCTTCTAAGCTGAGTATGAAGACCATGAGGGCGCCAGCCTCCACCCCAGGGGTTGCTAGGGGCATCGTGACTGTCCTGAAGAGCCTGAAGCCGTAGGCTCCCATGTTCTCAGCTTGCTCCTCCAGGGTTGGGTCTATGCTGATCAGAGCAGTGTAGGTGTTCAAGAAGACTATGGGGTAGAATATCAGGGTCTGGACTGCTACCACAGCTGCTAGCCCAGTGAACTCCACCTTGAACGGCAGGATGTGGAGCACGTCGTAGAAGAGCGTGTTGAGCACGCCGTCTGCAGTGATCATCTTCTTCAAGCCTATTGCCCCAACAAATGGGGTTGAGAGGAGGGGGACTAGCAGAAGTATCCTCAGGGCCTCACACCCAGGGAACCTGTACCTCGCGAACACGAACGCTAGAGCTGAGCCCAGTATGGTTGAGAAGAGCGTTGTGAGCCCAGCTACAGCCAGGGAGTTCAGTATAACCCCTAGATCCCAGCCCTGCACGTACACTATCCTGACCTTCTCCCCACTTGGAGTCGTGTACTCTATGCTCCTATAGAAGTCGAGTGCTGCCCCACTCAGCTTGATGTATGGAGGCTTATCCACGATGTCTACTGGGAGGTAGAAGTTGTCTGAGAAGACGAACTTAAACCAGTAGAGGCTAGGCTTCCCACCATATGTGAAGGACCTCAGGGTCACTGCCCCAAGTGGAGTCAGCAAGAATAGGGAGAAGAAGAGGACTATGGAGGCGAGCTGGGTCCAGGATAGCTTGTCCATCTGCCAGATGAGCTCCCTCAGCCTCATGCCGCTACCCAGGTATCTTCTCAAGGAGCTTCATGTACTTCTCCCTAGCTGCATCCCTCCATATCTTCATCATTTCGCTCGCGAAAGCTGGGTCCCTGAGCTTCTCGTTTATCGAGGCCGCGTACTCCTCTGTGAACTCGTACTCTACCCCATTCTGAACCCACTTGAGTGGAGCACCCATCTCGTAAGCCAGCTTCTCGAACTCCTCTTCAGTTAGCTTGCCCTCCTTATACGCCTTGACCAGCTTGCTCCAGACCTCCACCAGGAGGTCGTGGAGGTCAGCGTAGACTGCGTCAAAGTAGTACCTCAAGGCCTCCTCTGTCCTCAAGGCCCTCTCGTCATCGAAGGGTATCCCTATGTTCTCTACTGTAGCCATGTAGTTCTTGAGGAGGTCTGGCCTAGCCTTCCCCTCTGGGGTGTCGAAGACATCTTTCCTCACAGGCATCCTGTTTATCCTCTTATCAAGCCATATCTTCTGCCCTTCTGTCGAAAGGATGAACCTTATGAAGGCTTGAGCTGCCTCCTTGTGCTTGCTCGTCTTCAGGAGGGCTATCGGGTCCCCGTTCACTATAGACTCGTTGAACGGGAGCACGTACTTTGTCCCAGGGAACTCTATCTCACTGGAGTAGCCGTAGAAGTCTATTGCTATGCTCACAGCTACCTCACCGCTCTCAACTGCAGTCAGGGCTTCGACTGACCCGCCGTAGGGCCTGCCGTTTGCAGCTATCCTAGCTAGGAGAGCCCAACCCTTCTCCCAGCCGAACTTCTGCAGGATTATCTGGTATATCCTGGTGTGCGAGGTCGAGGTGGTGGGCCTGGCGTAGGCTACTACAGGCTTAGGCAGGACCTTAGCGAACTCTATGCTCCCGAGGTCCTCCCATAGCTTAGGCTCAGGTAGCCCATACTTCTCCAGTATGTTGTAGTTTACTATGAAGCCGAATGAGCTTATTGCTGCAGCAGCCCAGACTGGCCTGCCTTGCTCGTCATACCTCACCATTGGGGCTCCACCAACCTCCTTAGGGAGCTCATCTATCACCTTGAGTGTCTCTGGGTCTGTTATAGGCTCTAGGAGTCCCTCCCTGTTGAGTATGTCGAAGAGGGTAGGCCCCCCTCCCCAGGCTATGTCTATGTCCCCAAGCTTCCTTATTGTGCTGAGCCAGAGTGTTGGGTTTGGCCCCATGAACCTTATGTCCACAACATTGTACTTCTTCGCCAGGTCGCTCTTCAAGAACATCTCCTTGCTCACATGCCATATCGTGGTGCTGTGCCTCGTTATCACCTTCAGGACGATGCCTTCAGCTGGAGGCTTCTCCTCCTCTTCAGGTGGAGCCCTCAGCTTTACTGCAGCGAGCACAACTCCAGCTAGGACTACAGCAGCCACAACAGCAGCTATCAGCTTCCTCACGCGAACCACCTGCAAAAAATTGGGCTGGGGGCTCTTCTACTTCCTCCTCCTGAGCACGAGAACCACTGCCACAGCTACAACAACGACTACGATAGCTATCACAGCATACACCATGGTTGGGAGCCCAGCCTTCTCCACAGCCAAGCCCCATGTGAACGCCTGCTTGACGAAGGTTGGCCCCTGGAGGTCTACTCCGTGGTACTTTGTGTAGAATATGTTCCTGTCTCCTATCAGGCTCTCTCCGGTCACAAGCACTTTGCTGTACATGCCTCCACACTTTATCTTCTCTACTGCAGCTAGGATGAAGCTCCCAGTCTGCCCTACTGTCGTGGCCTTCGGGTCTACACCGTCATGGCTCACTACAGTTCCCTTGTCTGTTGTGGCGTAGAGCCAGGTCACAGTCTCATACTTCTTGTCCACCTGCTCGAATGGAACGAACTTCCCGTTGTCGAAGCCTACCACGAAGGTCGGGCCGTGGAACAGGACCTTTGGCGCCCCGCTGGTTATCTGAGCTGCCTCGCCAGCAGCGTTGTACTTGCCTGAAATCACCCTGTAGGGTGCGCCAGCATTGGACTCAGGGTCCTCCACGGAGGCGTACTCTAGCCTGAGGTGGGAGCCTACTGCCTCGAGGATCTTGTTCGGCTCACCAGCCTTAAAAGACGTGTCCTCTGGGTTCAGGTAAGGCTCAACGTAGTCGCTGTCAGCTCCAACCCAGAGGAACTTCCCACCCTGCTTGAACCACTCTGCTATGGCCTCGACTTCATCTGGCTTGAAGGCCCCTCTCTCATCTCGGAGCTTCCCTATCACCAGGGCGTCAACGCCCTTAAGGGTGTCTCTGCTTATCTTGCTGAGCTTCCTGACCTCATATCCCATTGCAGTGAGGTTTCCTATGAGCCAGTTCAGCACAGCCTGGTACTTAGGCTTGTCGACATCCTTCACTCGCCCAGGCGTGAGGTCTATGGCTATGACCTTCCTCTGGGCTCTGACGGCCGAGGAGGCTAATGGGGCTGCTAGAAGGGCTATCAGGAGGAGAGCAGCTAGCCTTCTCACCTCACTCACCACGTTTCAAGTGGTAGCGTTAAAAATATTTGGTGGACAGTTTGACAGGGTTGCGCATGGGGGTGAAGAGGCCCTTTAAGCTGGTCTGCATAGGAGGGACCTTCAGCCCACTGCACATAGGGCACCTCAAGCTCTTTGACATAGCCTTCAAGCTAGGTGACACAGTGCTGATAGGCTTGACCTCAGATGACATGGTCCGTAGGAAGGAGCTTTCATCGAAGATAGAGGGCTACAGGACTAGGGAGAGGAAGCTCAGGGAAGCCCTCGAGAGGAGGGGGTATGCTGGGAGGTTTCAGGTGGTTGAGCTCAGGGACCCACTTGGCTCAGCAGTTTACATCAGGGACCTCGAGGCAATAGTGGCTACTGAGGAGACCCTACCCAACGCCATCAGGATAAATAGGGAGAGGAGGAGGAGGGGGCTTGAGGAGCTCGTCGTGGTGGTGGTCCCATATGCTAGAGATGAGCTTGGTAGGAGGATATCCTCAACGAGGATAAGGAGGGGGGAGATAGACGAGTGGGGTAGAGTCAGGTGCAGCTCTACTTCCTCAGGAGCTTGAGGAACTCACGCATGAATGCAGGTAGGTCAGGCCAGGCTCTGCTGGTCACGAGGCTGCCGTCTACCACAACCTCCTGGTCAACGTACTCTGCTCCAGCTTGCTTGAGGTCTGGTGCGACAGCCATGTAGCACGTCATCTTCCTGCCTTTAGCCAGCCCATAGCCTGCTATCACGAGCGGCCCATGGCATATCGCTGCGACAGGCTTGTTCGCCTCGAAGAAGTGCCTTACTATCCTCTCGAGCTCAGGCTTAGTCCTCATGTACTCTGGTGCACGGCCTCCTGGGATTATCAGCCCATCATACTCCTCAGGCTTCACATCAGCGTAAGCTAAGTCAACCCAGCCGAACCTATAGCCTGGCTTCTCGGTGTAGGTCTCCCACCCTGGCTCGAAGTCGTGGACGACAGTGAACAGGGCCTTCTTGGACGGAGCTGCCACATGGACCTCAATGCCCTCCTCCTTAAGCCTCCAATATGGGTAGAATATCTCCTGGGCCTCGACAGCATCTCCAGCTATGATCAGGACCTTAGGCACGCCTACCACCATGAGCCCCCACCACCTGCTGCTTATATGCTCTGGGCTCTAGCATGTCAGCAGGCCTAACGCAGCCTCATACATGAGGCTGCTGCGAGCACGCGCTCATATCCTGCCTGAGAATATGAAGTATAGGAGCTGGAGGCCGATGAAGACTGCCAGGTGGCCTACTGTGATGAGAGCTAATGCAGCCTCCATGTTGCTTGGTATTACACCTATTGCAGCTAGCATGATGAGGGTTCCTCCAGCTATCTCGAAGATGACTCCGACCAGCAGTGTTAGGAAGGCTATCCTGAGCTGAGGCACCTTCAGGTATATGTACGCCCTAGCTGCTCTGAACCTATCCACATCCAGAACTATGTAGGCCAGCTCTATTACTCCGATGAGTATAAGAAGCCCGAATGCAGCTGAGAGAAGCCTCAGGAGTAGGAGTATGCTGCCCACTGTTAGCCACCTGCTTGGTTGGACGGCCTGCCTCAGTAGGCTTTAATATCTTTGGGTCACAGTTGTCTTTAAAGTACGACAGCTAGGGCTGGTGGTGGAAGGCTTGAGGTGGTGGGAGAAGAGCTGGAGGCAGCTAGAGGATGCCTTAGAGGAGTGTGATGTGGCGGTCCTTCCAGTCGGCTCAGTTGAGCAGCATGGCCCTGCTCTCCCTGTTGGAGCAGACTACTTGGCCAGCTGGAGGATAGCTGAGGCTGTAGCTGAGAGAGCTGGGGTTCCAGCTCTAGCTCCAGTCCCATATGGGGTTTCAGCTCACCACAAGGACTTCCCTGGGACAGTCTATGTCTCACCTGAGGCCTTCAAAGCTTACCTGAGAGATGTGCTTTACAGCCTATGGGAGCAGGGTGTTAGAAAGCTTCTAGTTGTAAACGGGCACGGAGGGAACTCTGCTGCCCTGAGGGAGCTCGCCTTAGAAGCTAGGATAGAGCTCAGCATGACGGTCCTGGTAGCTGAGTGGTGGCATGTCTCAGCTGAGCTCAGTCTCTTCAAGCCGGAGGAGAGGCATCACGCTGGAGCAGAGGAGTCCTCTCTCATGATGCACCTGGCTCCTGAGCTGGTAGACGAGAGCCTCATCGTAGACGGCCCTCTTCCTGAGGCTGCTCCAGTATCAGAGGTGAAGACGACAGGTGAGGTCACGAAGACAGGCGTGATAGGTTTAGCTAAGACTGCTAGCAGAGAGAAGGGCGAGAGGGTGTTCGAGCTCGTCGTCAGCAAGCTAGCTGAGGTTGTTGAGAAGATGAAGAGGGGTGAGCTAGGGCTGCCTTAGGTCAGCGAGGTCTCAGGTCATCACCACTCAGGCTCGAGGTTACTCCTCATCCCACTAGCCTGCCTTGAGCAGCCTGATAAAGCTACCTGCTGAGGTACCTCATGAGGTTTTCTTCAACCAGCTCCTCTGCTTCAGCTAGGCTAATGCCCTTCACCTTGGCTATAGCCTTTAGGCTCTCTCTCACCATCGAGGGCTCAAGCTTCACTCCCCTGTAGACGTAGGGGCCATCGCTTTCAGTCAGCAGCATCTCCAAGCTTGCTTGCTCCAGCGCCTTCATGTGCTTCCTCTGGAACACGACACATGGGTTCACTGAGATGAAGTAGCCTCTCTCCTCAAGCTCAGGCAGGAGGCTAGTGGGCCCAGAGTACCAGTGGAAGAGAGCCCTCTCAGCTCCATAGTGGTCCAGAACCTCCAGGACATCCCTCCAAGCGTCTAGGGCATGCAGGTTCAGCGGGACTCCGAGGTCTATGGCGAGCTTCACCTGTCTCCTGAAGAACTCGAGCTGCTTGCTGAAGCCCTTACGCCTCCTGTCTAGGCCAACTTCACCTATGCACTCCACCTCACCCCTGTAGGCTAGCTTCTCCAGCTCATCTAGGTGAGCTGAGCTTGCACCCCCTACGCTCCAAGGGTGTATCCCCACGCACCTCACTAGGTGCTCGCCTTCTAGCTTGAGGGTCTCAGCTGAGCTCTCAAGGTCGTCTGCTACAGCTATGATCCACATCCCCATGTACTTGGCTCTCTCATCTGGTGGGATCTCATGGAAGTGCGTGTGGGCGTCTACCAGCATGCTAGCCACCTGGCACAACCCTGTACTCCACCTTAAGCTGGATGTCCTGCTGTAAGGCTATTTCAGAGGCCTGCTCTGCCTCACTGAAGGCAGCTGGCTGCAGCTTGCTCAGCTCGCTGATGTCAGCTGTGACCTTGACATGAGCCAGCCAGCCCTGTGGAGTAGGCTCTATGTCGACCTCAACCCTCTCGGGTGGGATCCCTGTGTAGGCTGCTATGGCTTCTCTCACAACCCTGTTGGCCTCGAGCTCAGCTGCAACCTTCCCGAGGTATATCCTCTGATATGCTTCCGTGCTGTGCGCCATCAAGGTCAGTAGGGTGAAGACGAGGAAAGCGTACACAGCTATCCTACCTCTAGCCTTCCAGAGCCTCCTGGAAGACCAGACAGCAACCCCGAGCGCTAGGGCTAGGGTGTATGACGCTGCTACATGGGAGTACATGTGTGCTCTAAGCATGTAGCCTAAGGTAACCCATAGCAGGGCTGCTCCAGCTAGGAGCTTGCTGAGGCTCCTCTTGGAGCCTTGCCTAGCTGAGGAAGCCCACCTCAAGACTCCAGCTGTAAGCAGGGCGGCAGCTAAGGCTATGGCCGGGAAGCTCTTCAGCAGGGGGGCTAGCCAGCTGAGCTTCAGGAGCGCTGCTGCCTGAGACAGCTCAGTGAACAGCAGAGCCAGGGGGGCTGAGAAGAAGGCTGATGCCTCAGTTGATATCAGAGCCCAAGCTGCTACAGCCAGCATGAATGGGGTAGCTAGCCTAGCTACCCTCTCAGCTAGAGCTCTAGCTGCCTTCGTGAAGCCTCTTGAGGCTGAGACCCCCGCTGCCAGCTTGACCCAGAGCAGAGCTAGCTCAAGGAGCTCAGCTAGGAAGACTGCGAAGGCTAGGAGAGCTGAGGCAGGTGGAACCCCCCTGTAGGCTTCACTGACCTCTCTCTTCACTCTGGAGTACATGAGCTCGAGTACAGGGTAAACTATGTACATCTTCGCTGTCAGGTAGCCTGAAGCCAGCAGAGCTATTATGTTTGTTGTAAGGAGGGCTGTCGACCCAAGCAGGAGGCTTGAGTTCAGCATAGCTAGCCCACAGCCCACTGCTGAGGCAGGTGGAACTAGCGCTATGGCTACAGCTGCTCCAGCTAGGGCTTCACCTCCACGCCTGCTAGTAGAGGCTATGCCTCCTCCGAGCCCAGCTCCAAGAGCTATCCCGAAGTCAGCCAAGTTGGGTGCAGCTCTAGCTGAGAGCTGGCCTGTGAGCCTGAGTGGGACAAAAGCCTTTGAGGCAAGGGCTGTGAGCCACGATATGAGCACCACTACCGCCACGCCAACGAGCCCAGCTCTGAGCCCAGTATAGAACACGAGCTCGCCGCTGACCTCGCCTTTCCTGAAGCCTACCAGCGAGAGTCCTACTGCTGCAGCTATGAAGACGCTCATGAGGGGAGCTAGGAGCATCGAGCCTATGACAGCAGTTATGTTGTCAGCTAGGAGCCCGACTGTAGCTAGCACAGCTGCGACAGCGTTCATGGAGAGCCCTCTGGCATCTAGGCTCTCTGATGCCTGGGAGTACGCTAGCTCGAGCGCGTTAGCAGCTCTCTCCTCCACAGCGGACACCACCTCGATGCTATCGATGTCCTCGCCCTTGCTGGCGAGCTCTCTAGCTACCTGGATTGCAAAGGTGAGGTGCCCTGTGGAGTAGAGTGGGAACAGCACGACTAGCGCGATCAGGAGTAGGGTTGAGGCTGTAGCTAGCCTAGCCCAGAACCTGAATGCCACAGCTGGGTTGAACTCCAGCGACTCATCTACACGCCTAGCTATGCTCCAGACTGCAGCTTTAGCTCCACTAACCTCCTCTACCTCCTTCTCAAGCCTCCTCACATCCTCCTGCACTCTAGAGTAGAGGGCAGCTGCCTCCTCAGCTTCCCCGCTGGAGCATAGCTCAAATAGCCTGTGGATCCCGCTTAAGACAGAGCTCCTGAGCTCAGCTAGCCTCTCAGCCTCAGGATACCCGCTTAAAGCCTCAGCAGCCCTCTCAGCCTTATAGGAGGCTACAGCAGCTCTGGCAGCTAGCTCAGCTACATCTTGGAGAGAGGGGGCTACAGCTAGCTCAGCTTCACCCTCAACCCTGAACCTCTCACCTAAAGCCACCACAACAACCCTATAGGTGCCAGGCTCAGCTCCACTAGGGACTTCTAGCGTAAGCTGGGCTATACCGGTCAGCGAGGTGGCTGTAGCTCTGGAGATGGCCTCCTCACCACAGTAAAGGTAAGCCTCGAATATGGCTGGGAGGCTGGGGGAAAGCGAGGCGGAGACAGTGACGTTACCGCCAGGAAAGACGCTGCTGGAGCTCAGGTCTACTGCAAGGTAGGGCTGTAGTCCAGCAAGCAAGAGCACTGAGAGCACTATGGTTTTCAAGCAGACCCCTAGCACCACCCTGCCCAGCAGTTATAAGCTTACTCAGCCAGCAGAAGAGTGCTTAAATCCCGCTAGAGCTGCTTTCTCTCCTCTCAGCTTCCCTCAGCCTAGCTAAGCCAGCTGTGATCAGGAGTACAGGTGGAGCTCCTAGGCTTCACACCTGTCTCGCAGTGAGCTGCAGCTGAGTTGGAGGCTGAGGGCCTGCTGCCCTGGATGCTGGCTACGCCAGCGGGCAGCTTAGAGCTGAAGTCAGCTACTGCATGCACCTGCATGCAGTGTACTGTAGCTGTACTCGAGCCTGTGCTCCAGAGCTTCTCCTGTGTTCACAACGCTTATAGGAGGAGCTAGGGTGGCTTCATGGGGCTGATGTTGGATAGGTATGATGCCGCTGCTGCTGTGCTTGTAGCTAGCCACCTTGCTCTGCTGGCGCTAGGTTGGAGCAGGCTTCCCTTAGGGCTTGACACGCCATACCACCTGCTGATGGGGAAGATGTTCAGTGACTATGGCAAGGTGTGTCTTTGGGACTACTACGAGTATGCTCCAGTTGGGAGGCCTAACCTGTATCCTCCGCTTCTCCATGTGCT
>Ga0180302_10001167_pt1 | contig 12353 bp, 16 predicted proteins | sample GuaBasSediGuay17_FD_121794 | JGI IMG/M metagenome (GOLD analysis project Ga0180302, IMG submission 121794) | Subseafloor sediment microbial communities from Guaymas Basin, Gulf of California, Mexico - Guay17, Core 4571-4, 12-15 cm | ecosystem: Environmental > Aquatic > Marine > Hydrothermal... | reverse complement strand
TTATTATCCCATCATCGACCTCCACAGACTCTCTAGGCCTTCCAGATGCAAACCTTATATACAAGGCATCAGCCTCCCCATCATAGCTAATAAACATGAACCACACCAACACAAACAACCAACACCAATACAGTTAGATATTTCACAATTTAAAACGATTCCTACGACATATTCTCAACTTTTCCCTACGGCTGGCTGTTGATGATTATAGGTGCGAGTCTGGGTTTCGGCGCAGCATTATTAGCTATTTATAGACGTATTAAGCGGACTCAAAAATGATCCCGTTTTTCTGCTCCCGGTAGCCTACCAATGAGCAACCCACCATAAAGTTGGGCTAATAGATCAATAGTACTATAGGAAGAGATTACCCTTTTTTTAGCTTCAGGATATTGGTTTAGGTAGGGCCATGGAAAAATATCTAAGGTTGGGACATTTTTTCTATACCTTTTGACTAAGTCGGATTTATCTGGTAGAACCTTCCACGAGGTTGCATCACAGCCGAACATATAGTTGCTGGATTTTTCAGCGATCAAAGGCTAATTAATGTTCTTGAGAAGACCGTGAAAGTATGCCGCAATCCCAGTTGCTGAGGTGTCTTAGGTGTCTGGATGGAGAAGAGGCTCAATGTTGTCTTTGACAAAATATGCGGAGCCTGTCTTTGTTCCATGCATATTTATGGCCATGGCGTTGATATGGCTATTTCATAGTAGTCTTCGCGGTAGCAGAACCGCCCGCAAAGTTGTGAGCTTCCTCCTTGTGCTTGGCGTTTTGAAGATGATCGTTACAGTGATCATGGTGTTTCATGAGGTCGTAGGCGCATACCCGGTCGCGCTCCGTATATTGATCGGCGATATGATCGCTATCCTTCTAGGCGCACACTTAGGCTTAAAACTGGAACACCATCAGAAACTATTTAGGTCTCAGAGCCTAGATTGTTTAGTGGAGTAAGCATGGTCCAAGTCTTCAGATTCAGCACGAAGAAAACGCTCTCAGAACTAATAGCTGCTTTGAGTTGCCTCGACATAAACGATGTTATGAGATTTGAGGAAATGTTTGATAGACAATATCATGCATTGTCACACATGTATGACGCTCTGAGCGAGCCGAGTGTCTTCCTAGGACTCATCGTTCTAAATGCCTTAGTGTGCTATCAACTGAGCTGTGGAGGCGAGGACTACTGGTGGGAGTTTTCTGAGCATTTTTCTAGCAAGCCGCCTCACCTAAGCGATGCGACGCATAGATTAATCGAATTTGTAAGCACCTCGAGATGCAATGGGCGTCTGAGGGATCAGAAGAAGAGGAGAATTGTTAGGGCTCAGGATTATGTATGGAAGCGCTGTGCTTCTCCGGATAGTCTGATTGGAGAACAGCTGGAGTTCATAAGGGGGCTCGCGGGGAATCTAAGAACATCCATGAGGGCCAAGACGATTGCATTTGCTGCAAAAATACTAAACTATGGCCTGAGAATCATTACGAAGAAAAGAATACCAGCCCCACAGGAGATAGACATACCGCTAGATTCTAGGATAATAAAAATATCGAGGGCCCTAGGAATAAGAAACCCAGTACTATTCTGGAGGGAAGTCGCCAGAGAAATAGGCATCCCTCCGTTGCACATAGACTCCATTCTGTGGGTGGGATATAGGCTGGTCAGCACGCCCCAGAAAAACATCGGCGGAAACATGGACATAGTGCTACGTATCCTTAGGAATGTCCTCGCACAGCACGCATAACCTCCAAGTATTTTTTCACCCATAGTCGCGAACCTGATCTCAGTGTTAGAACCTCGGCACGATTGGTGGCTCCTACGGCGATGATAGCTATCCATGTATGCTTCGTGGACTTTGTGATCCGAACTTCTAGGGAATCTGCTCTCCGGGGGTATTCTCTCATTTGCTAGTATTATCCCAGTACACTTCCCACCAACATGAGCGATTTTTCTCCAGATTTTTGGAGTATATTTGAGTTCTCGATATGACAACAACTCCATGAGCATGTCTGGCTACAGTAAATACACTTCACTATATAATGTTTTTCTATGACTTATCGGGTGATTCATTTGGGACTAGTGGAGGCCGCCGTAGCGATCATTGTTCCATTCGTACTTCTATGGATAATATACTCACTGGGGAAGGTATCCAAGAGGGAGACGGGAAGAGAGCCCTATGTTAGTGGTCATCAGTTTCCGAGTACATGGATCCCGTATAGGCCCGAGTGGCTCTACTACATATCCTACTTCATACTGTGGGATATCATTGTCATATTCATGCTCTTTACTTGGTCGGGCTTCTCGCCAGTATTCATGGCGACCCTGATAATATTGATTTCTGCGATGCTGCTAGCAGTTATAACGCTTCTGCCATACCGTAGGAGGGTGATCAGGAAATGACGTCGCTTATAGATGCTGCAATTTTTGCCGGAGTAATAGCCTTATGGACAGCTTGCACGATATTTCTAGCATTTATAGCCGAGTGGTTCTACAGGAAGATGATGGGACACATACAGCACAGGGTGGGTCCTAAGCTTACTGGGCCTGTAGGAATCCTTCAACCACTCGCAGACTTCATAAAGCTAATGAGCAAGGAGCAGATATCTCCCAGAGGGACAGACGAGAGTTTTGTTGATTTCCTCGCGATATTTGGCGTGTGGCTCATGATAATAATGTCTCTATTCCTACCAATATTCTCGACGCACGGAATATTTAGTTTCCACGGAGACGCAATCTTTCTTCTGAGCCTATTTGCTGTTGGGAGCATAATATATATTGTGACACCATACCTGTTCCCCTCACCATATCCGACAATAGGGGCTGGGAGGAGGGCTGAGCTCTATCTAGCATACGAAATACCGATGTTTCTTGCTCTCGCAAGTGTCCTATTTGTCATGAGATCGGCGACTGTATCCGAAATAATCGCCCTGCCTCTAACAAGCATCAGAGGGGTTCCGGCGGTGATAATACTTATACCAGCACTGATAGTAACACTCCTAGGAGTCATGGCTAGGGTCAAAAAGCTACCATTCGACATACCAGAAGCCGAGACCGAAATAGCGTCGGGGTGGGAAGCCGAACTATCGGGCAGGAGACTAGCGTTCTTCAATCTCCTGACTGACCTAAAACTTCTCGTTGGTTCTGGCATCATAGTGACGTTCTTCCTTGGGGGACCACTTGGCCCAGTATTTGTTGTTGAGGGACTAGAATGGCTACTAGTGCCACTGTGGCGATGCTTCTGGTTCACTCTGAAGACATTCATTGTTATTCTCATCATAACGATAATCTCAGGCTCGGTAGCTAGGTTTAGGATAGACCAAGTACTAAATCTTTTCTGGAGGAAAGTCCTACCGCTCGCGGTGGTTCAGGTAATAATAATTGTTGTGGTCTACGCTCTCTGAGGTGAGCCCGATGGACAGCCTGCTTGTAGCATCATGTATCCTTGGTGGGGGAATAATAGTGTTTCTCCTACTATCGGTTGCTACTAGGAGGCTCTGTAGGATGCTGATATATTTCACCATAGCGAACCTATTCTTGTTTGGGCTCTTAGCAGCGTATGGTATGGGAATAATAGCATCAATAGTGCTCCTAGTAAATCTCGGCGTTGTCGCAGTGTTCATATTCCTAGCGATGAATGTTGGGGAGGTCATGGAGGCGGAGGGGAGAAGGGCTCTCGGTGGAATAATAATGTTCATAATACTGGTAGGAATACTCACGATGATACTTCTGAGAATACCCACCATAGGGATATCAATCGGCCAGTACTCGTTTAGCGAGTTCCAACAACTTGTATGGCCGGTATATGGCCTAATGATGCTGGTGATCGCCATAATAAGTTGTGTTGTGCTTGTAGCTTCGGTCTTCACGTTTAGGCTATCTGAGGAGGTGAAGAAACGATGCTAGTGCTCCTTCTGGGTATTTCTCTAACTGTTGTTGGGATAGGTCTCCTGGGCCTAATGACGCAGAGGAATCTAATAAAGATATTGCTATCCATAGAGATAATGTTCATAGGCGTCATGATGGCAGTAGCTTTCCTAGCTCTTGTAGCCTCCAGTCCTATTCTTCCGCAGTTTGTAGTAATAATAATAGCATTCATAGCCGCCTTAGAAGAGGCCGTTGGGGTATTCTTGGTCTGCATGGTGAAGAATATTACTGGCAAGATCGATGCTGAGACGCTCTCAGAGCTTAGGGGCTGATTTTCTCTTTTTTGGGTGGAGATAATCCTGGCTGGAGGTAAGCCTCTGGAATTCACTAGAATCGGCAGTGAGGCAGAGTTTATTGTTCTCTCTAATGATTCGAAGATGATGAGTTTAGGTCTGTCTCGCATAGGACATCTGTACGAAACCTTGGGTAAAAATGTTTTCGGATATATTACACAAATTTTATTATTGGGGGTTAGACAAGATAGGGACGCTATCTTCAATATACCTGCTTTTTAATAATTCGCTATATTTAGCATGCGTTATTATTGCCTGTCCATTGTTGGACATTTCGTTGAATGGGGGCAGGTGAAAACTCGCGGAACAGACAGAACAGGCAACATCAAAGCTTAGATTTAACAGGAATAGCCTCAGCGAAGAATCAAATTATGTGTGCTATGAAGTATGTGAGTATGTTGCTCTAGAGGCGGGCTACGCTAAGGATATTTCGGACTCTTCATCCTCTTTTCCGAGCCGAAGCCCTCCCTGAATGACTAGGACTCTTATGAGGATTCTCCTTAGTTTAGGCTCTATTTTTTCTAGCGACTCGATTACATCCTCGTAGTACTCGACCCTAGCCTCGTTCATCAGATCTCTCAGCATCTTATATAGCGAGAGGAGCATCTCTCTAAGTATGGTACAATTTGCGCATCTCCTATTCCTAGCCCTCTCAGAGCAGGCCTCTGTGAGTTTTTCTATGTATCTGACGATGCGCATCCTATCCATCCTTATGGCCTCCCTATATGTGTAGCATTCCTTGCATAGCCAGAGCTCTGTCATGCAGTCAGAACATACGGCTCTTCTGCACCTAATACATATCATATCGGCGGGTCTCTTCCTGCATAGCTCACACATCCTACTAGACAATGTGCCTCACCGCATATTCCTTTGATCTAAGACTCGAAGCTGTGCTAGGGCTTCTCTATGTCTACGATCTTAAGAGACATGTCGACGAGATCTGGCCTAAGTGTTATCGCACTCGTCGATATGACATCTATGTCCAGCCTAGCATAATCCTCCACGTTCTCCAAGGTTATCCCACCAGAAGCCTCAAGTATCAGTCTGTCCCTAAGCCCCCTCCTTTTGAGCTCTTCTATAGCCCTTGCTATCTCGTCTGGGGGCATATTATCGAACATTATTATATTAGCTCCGGCCTCAGCGGCCTCTATGGCTTCTCTGAGACTTCTGACTTCTACCTCGATCAGTTTAGTAAAACTCGATGATGACCTAGCAAGCCTTACGGCCTCAGATATCCCCCCAGCAAGCACGATGTGATTATCCTTAATCAGGTAGCAGTCGCTAAGGCCAAATCTATGGGTATCTCCGCCTCCGAGTTTTGCAGCCTCCTTAGACGAATACCTTAGCCCGGGGATTGTCTTTCTCGTGGTTGCGATCCTTATCTTGGGATTTATGCGCCTAACCTTCTCAGCAAATCTCCTAGTAGCCGTGGCTACGCCGCTTAGATATATTAGGAGGTTCAGCAGAAGCCTCTCCAAGATCAGGACGGTATGCGAGTCCCACACGATTTCCGCTATAATGTCACCGACTTTGATTTCGTCTCCATCATTAACGGACTTATGAACATCTAAACCATAACGTCTACAAATCCTCTCAACAAGCCATAGGCCAGCCACTACCCCCTGGCTCTTAGCAACAATCTTAGCCCTAACATTTCTCCTAGGAATAGGGGCCGTAGTAATGTCGCCATATGGTGCGTCCTCCAACACCCAGTAGTCTATCAAAAAGTCCTCGAGGGGCATAAGCGACCTCACCACACGGCAAGCAGGGCCACCAATAATTCTATTCTGCATCACTAAACATATTAACAAAAACAAGCATTTACCTCCCAGAACCAATATAAAGCTAACCTCACTGTCAATGTCTGCAGGGGAAAAAGCCTTGGTCTTATTTCTGTTGATTCTACCCCCGGGCTGATACTGTCAGTGGTGTTTCGCATTAGCGCTTGAGCGCAAGTTTTATAATAGGATGCGGCGGGGGTATATTGTGGTGGTGGTCTTGGGTTTGCGCTTTTTGGCGATTGTTGATGAGTCTGGGACACTCATAGATCAGCACCCCGTAGACTTTATGAGGCATGGCCTACTCGTCGGAGGGTTCATAAGGACGCTAGAGGCTCTCGGGAAGCTCTCAGGTCTGGAGACGATAACGCTTATTTCTGGTCATAACTTTATCGGCATGATAAGAGAGCTCAGAGAAAAATGTAGGTGTTTGGCGATCTTCGATATCCCCCCAAAGCTTAGGAGAGCAGAATTCCTAGAGCCGATAGTGGGGCTCATAGTAAGGACGCTTAATGATGCTCTTCGGGATATCAGAGTGACCCCTGGTCTGGTTGATGGAAACATAATTTCTGTGATTAGGCCAACACTGCGGCTTATTTTCGATGCGGTCAACAAAATTCTGGCTGAGGTGAGCGAGATTGATGCCTCATTTCGTGTAGCCATAGACTCATATGGTGGCTCGGAATACATAGATGAAGCAATCTGTGGCGGCCTAGCAGAATATGTGTCTATGGAGAAAGACGGCCTATATCTCCTTAAGATCCCAAGCATCGGTGCTGTTATAGACATTCTCGAAACTCTGAAATCAAGAATATCGAGAATCACCAGCGATATAAAGCCAGCGTCGTTGGAGGCTGATAGAGCACTTGGTCTCGCACTAAGAGATCTTCTCAGAATCCTAGGCGACGACCTCGATGGGCTCATAGCCTCATTACTCCTATGCAGGCACATCATAGTTTTCTGCCATCCACGCTTCAGGGAGAGCATCATGGCTGCCTGCGCCGCCCTAAGTCCGCTTCCTTATGTCTGCACAGAGAACCTAAATCTATTCCTCAGATGCAGAGCACCATCAGTTCTCTTGGCGAGGCACAGGGAGCCATCGCTGGAGATAATACCCAATGTTTCGGTCATAGATCTCAGACGTGGCGAAGTAATAAATGCCCCAGATCTTTCCATCAGTAGAAGAATAGGGGATCTCATCAGGAGGTCTGTGGCCAGAAACGAGGCACCCGAGGATCTGAGCAGGCATGTGAGAAAGATTCTGGACGACATCAGGGTCACAATAAATCTGGTGTGCGATGTCTCGGAGTCAAACATAGCCCCATCATACCAAGAAATACTCACAGATATACTCTCAAGGTACGATGATGTGGATATTGTTCGGGTGGTGTTTAGGGCTGCGGCAAAACTATTGCCGGGGCTCAGAGCCAAGATCTATGAGCTCTATAGGCAATGCGTCCGCAGGCTTTTCCCTCTAGCTACGTTGGTGGAATAGGTGAGGCGTCTAAGGATTCTGATAATGAGGCACTCAGCGTTTGTTATTGGAGAACTCATCAGCATCATTATAGCATTAATGGTTCTCTTGTGGCGTCCAAGTGTTCCCCCAATTGGGACACTCAGAGGTACATATTGCTTGTTCGCTCTTGCCAGCATATCCCTAGTATCCCTAGTCCTCATAGGCGTCCACATTATATCCTATTGGTATTCTCATGCTAGGCAAAATTTCTCCTTACTCTTGTGGGGGCTCGGCTTTCTGATATACTCATCCCTATTTTTAGGGATATGCCTCTGTGCGGCAGGCCTGTCTTGGGCAAACATGGAGGATCCTGAGACGTTCTTCATGTTCCGTCAAACCATGATATTGTTCCTTGTACTGAACTGTGCTGGTGTTGTGATAAGGATCACAAAAAACACATGGCTTAGAGTTGGCGTGTCATTATCCATAGGACTGTCTGGTTATGGAATCATGATCTATGGGCTTCTGATAAGGCGTAGCATCGAGCTGGCGATGTATCTGTTCTCATATATACTACTGATCCCCGTCTCCGTGTTCATGTCCTATACGTTTTATCTTTTCTCAAAATATAGTGGCTTCTCGTCAGCAAAAATAATATCCATATCATGGATATACTACGCAGTAACCTATGCTTTCTGGGCCCCACTATACCCAGAACCTACTAGGCATCTGTGGTTTATAGCGTTCTCACAGTTTGTGTTATCGATCCAACTGATGCTCCTAGGTCACATGATGCTTATACCTGAGCTCAAAGCCGAGGCCCTCGCCGAGAAGATCGAAATAATGTACCCATAGGTCAGCAAACCGAGAATACTGAAAGAAACAACCATATTTGAGTGGGGCCCAAATTTGAGAAAAATCTACTTTTTCTTCTAATATGGTTTTTGGGCAATTTTTAGTAATGCCATGTTTATGCTCTGTATATTTTTTGTCTACAATATTGTATACATTTATATATGTTTTTAGCATTTTAGTGTTGGGGGGTGTGTTGTGGGTAAGGTACTGTCTGTTCGCGTTCCCGATTGGGTTTATGAGTGTGTGGAGAGTTTATCTAAGAAGTTAGGTAGGAAGAAGTCTGAGGTTGTTTTAGATGCTATAGTCGAGGGGTTGAATATTCTTAATCGTAGAGTAAGCCAGTTGGAGAGAGTTGAGATGATACTTGATGCTCTTAGACGCTCAAAACTGCGGATAAGGGGTCGTGTGAGTATAGTTGATATAGTTTCAGGGGAGAGAGAATGAGTGTGTACGTTGATACTGGTGTTGCATTGGCGTATGTTATAATTAATGATCCAAACCATGATAGGGCAGAGTCTATAGTGGCGAGCCTACAGGGTAGCAGGTTCGTGTTGTCTGAGCTTAGTGTCGTTGAGATGTTTTCTGTTCTCTCCAGGAACATCGAATTTATAGAGATACCAGGTGTTGAGATAAGAGATAATATGTTTGAGGCGATAGTCGCTATTATCCTCTACATCATAGAGATGTTAGGCGCCGAGGTGAGATTCATACCTATTAGGCGGAGAACACTAGGCCTACAAAAATTGGTGCTTGACATAAACGATGTATTTGCCGAGGCTATTAGGCTGGCGACAGAGCTAAAGCTAAAAACGCTAGATATACTACACCTAGTGTACGCCAGAAGAATTGGGGCCAAGACCTTTCTAACATTAGATAGGCAGATCATAAGGAACCACAGAACGATAAATGAGCTCATGAACATAGAGATAATCCCTGAGAAGATAGAGTAGCCAGACCAGCACCTAATATATACCTCAGAAGCACCATGCAACTCATTTTGGAGTTCATAAGGACACCAATATTTTGCAAGCTTAATGCTAGCGACCTAGCATTATTACTCCTCTAGGCTCCCAGAAGTCACTTACCCTCCACTTGGTGCTAATTCTTCTGCCGTTTTTCTGTCCATGGCGCCTATGTACTTTATTAGCCTTCTGATGAGTTCTTCGACTCCTCTAGTGTAGCTTGGGAAGTTTTTCTTCCTTATGAAGTTATGGTAATAGCTAGCATGCATTTTTTCCGCTACGGCGAAAAGCTTCAATAGATCCTCATCCTCCGTCTCAGCAGAAATAGCCTCCATGATTTCCCGGTAATCCGAATGCTTATAATGATCCATATTCCTCAGCTCACCCACTATATTCAATAGGGAGGTCACGGCCCCCAGTACTTCTCGCAGGCCTGGGGAATGTTCCCCTCATCAGAATACTTCTTGCCTCCAACAGATATTTCTTGAAGAGCTCCACATAGACCGCTATCCTGTTCCTGGATCCAAATCCCCCAAGATTTTCATGGCGAATATACTCCTCAGGCGTAAAACCATGCTTCTCTGCGGTAGACATTACTGCCTCGGCAATCCTACCAGTTATCACAGCGCTCATCAATGAAAGCCTCAAGATATCCAACAGTATATGTATAGATGTCTCCTAATATAAGTTAATGCGCAGATGACCATGGTTCCCATGTAGTGGTTCGTTGGCTAGTTGCAAGCCCATGTGCACGCCTCGTAGCTATGGGAGCATGGAATGGCCAGCTAACCTTGTTTCTATCCGATCCTATCAACGATCTCCGCTATCAGCTGAGCGAGTTGATCAGCCTTCTTTGCAAAGACTTCGATAACCTCCTCCTGTGTGATCCGTTGTTGCATGCCGGCAGCATAGTTTGTTATGACGCATATTGTCGCATAACATATGTCGAGCTCCTTAAATAGGAAGACCTCAGGGGAGTTCGTCATCCCTACGACATCTCCTCCTATCATCCTGAAGAACTCTATCTCGGCCGGTGTTTCAAAGCGGGGCCCCTCGGTACAAATATATGTTCCTCCGTAGTGTATGTGTATCCCCCTAGACCTGGCGGCCTCTAGGATTATTCTTCTGAGACTCTCGCAATATGGATGCGTCATGTCCGCATGATACACTCCGCCTCTTTTTCTACCGTCTCTTAGGACTATACTGAACTTTCCATCGAAGAACGTATATGTTCTGCTCTTCGTAAAATCAATTATCTGGTCGGGAACGAGGAGATCTCCAGGCCTATATTCTTCCCTAAGTGATCCGACAGCGCTTGTCGCTACAACGTACTCGACGCCAAGCATATGCATGGCGTATGCGTTCGCCCTATAGTTTATCATGTGTGGTGGAACACTATGCTCTCTTCCATGTCTAGGTATAAACGCGACATCTCTTCCTCTAATTTTGCCGAGATACACTCTAACCGTCCCGAATGGTGTCTCTAGGAGTTTGGTTGTCTCCCCAGACATGACGCCTATTTTGTAGAATCCACTACCACCAATTATGCCTATCTTCGGCATCGCTGTTCCTCGGTAGAAGCCATCAAAACTCAAAGGTGTACGTGGTCAGCGTTATCTCCACATCACACTCACTCATGAAGAACTCGTAGAGTATTATGTACTCATGATGCCCCCGCACGTTTACGGTCTTATCAATAGTTAGCCTCTCCTCACGCAGAGAGACCTCCTGCCAAGCAAATACGCGATCCCCCATGGGGTCGGATATTGTTATATTTATTATTCCGACCAGCTTGATGCTTATCCTTATCCTGAGCCTCGTCTTAAGGGGAGGCACGTAGAAACATTCCTTAATTGTCGATGCCCCAAGACTACTCAGGTGCATGCTTCTCGAGTACACTTTTAGTGGCAAAACTAGGTACACAAAGAATATGAGCAAAAGTGTCACTATGATGTAGCCTTTCTTCCCCACAGGCATCACCCAGCAGTATTTTTGAAATCCTGATAAAAAACCACACGCATGTCAGAATAATCTATGGTGTTTTGGGTCTTCTTCTACCAACAACGCAGATCACAGCATCCTTGGGCTTCAGATACTCTCTGGCTACACGTCTAACGTCATCAGGTTCTAGCCTCTGTATAGTCCTAGCCACGCTCCCATAGACCCTCAGGGGGTCGCCAAAGAAAAGCTCTCCATGGGCTATAACCCCAGCAAGCATGTCCTTGGTGTCCGTTATACTATATAGTGCTCCGAAGAACATATTTTTCATATCCCTAACCTCTGACTCTTCTAGCCCTTCATCCAGAACCTTGTGTAGTTCGTCAAGTATCGCATCTATCACTAAGTCTGTCTTATCTGGCGCCGTCGCCGTGTATATAGTAAAATATCCAGAGTCCACAAACGAGACATTCGCCGCGACCACGTAGTATACTAGTCCCATCTCAAGCCTCAGTCTGCGATACAGTCTGCTCGTGGGGAATGCTGTTAGGGATGATGCTAGTAGGTCTAAGATTTTGGACTCAGGACGGCCCCTTGGTGGGCTGGGCCACCCGATAGCGATGAAGCTTTCCTCGTAGTCTCTTTCTTCGTAGTGTATACCTGACTCCGGCCTAGGGCTGAGGCTCCTAGTTCCCGCTGGGACGCCCCTCCACTCCTCAAGCATGTGGAATAGATCTGGGTTTACGTCCCCAACAACGCCCATCACCGCTGAGCTTGGCGCAAGTTTTTCAGCCTCACGCCTTAGATCCTCCAACTCTACACTCCTAAAAGCCTTCTCAACGTCCTCTGGTCTATGAGTCCCAGGTGCGCCTTCGCCGAAAATTTTTCTCCGGACAAATATTGCGGCGTATGTTTTTGGGTCGCTATAATTGTTGGCTAGCTCTCTAAGTATAATTTGTTTTTCCCTCCTGAGCATCCCGTCGGTCCAGCGTCTCCTGTTCTCCATGATGATATCCCTAACCGCATCCAGAGCCTCTCTCTGAAAAACCTTCGGCATGCTCCAATATATCCCAAACTCGTCCATGGATACGAAACCGTTGATATCACCACCGATTCTCTGAAACCTTGGGAACACTGCCTCCTCCGGCTTAAACATCA
>Ga0180302_10001166_pt1 | contig 12360 bp, 1 predicted proteins | sample GuaBasSediGuay17_FD_121794 | JGI IMG/M metagenome (GOLD analysis project Ga0180302, IMG submission 121794) | Subseafloor sediment microbial communities from Guaymas Basin, Gulf of California, Mexico - Guay17, Core 4571-4, 12-15 cm | ecosystem: Environmental > Aquatic > Marine > Hydrothermal... | reverse complement strand
CGTCAACAGGCGTGATCACCATATACAGCTGTAATAACGTGACCATCTCGAACTCGACGTTAGGCGGAGACGCGACATTCAACAGTTATGGGAGGGTCACGGACTACGTGTTCTCCTCGGTATACCTAGATTACTCAAGCCTAGTCACATTGGTCAACAACACCCTCTATGGCTCTCGATACGGCTTGTTTGTTGACAACAGCTATGACGTCACGTTGAGGAACAACACGTTCTCTAGGATCCTCGATTGGTCGATAAAGGTTGAACCATCGGGCTCGCTCGACGTGGACTTGAGCAACGTGGGCTCTAACGGCAAGCCCATAATGTACCTCGAGAACGCAGTGAACACCGTGATAAGTGGGGAGTACTCGCTCATATACATCTACAACGGGGAGAACATCACCATAACCGATGTGCTCTTGAGTAACGACTTTGGGCAAGACGGCGTCTACTTGGACTCCTGCACTAACGTCACTCTAGACAACGTGAGTATGGCGCTCTGCAGAGGAGTCTACGCGAAGCTTTCGATCAACGTGTCCCTCGTCAACTGCAGCATGGTGAACTGCATAAAGCCGTTTTACGCTACCTCCTCAACGCTCAACTTGACCCACGTCTCAATTAGGAACTGGCTTGGCAGCCGCGAGAGCAACTACTACATGGAGTTCCAGAGCTCAGAGCTTGACGTAGAGGACTTGTACGTAGAGATTAAGGAGGAGCAGTACCGCTTCGCTCCACAATACGGCATGTACTTCAAGTACTGCTCATACACTCACCTCAAGGACGTCGCCTGCGACATCGATAGCTACCTCAAAGTCTTAAAGTTCGATTACAGCAACTACGTGACCCTAGAGAACCTCACGGTTCAGGCTTTTCGCGCTAGCTACGTCTTGTACTTCTATTACTCCAGTCACGTGACGATAAAGGACTTCACGGTAAACTCCTCCACTTCAGGCTTCTGCGACTATGGCCTTTACCTCTACTCCACAGATTACGTCACAGTTGAGAACTACTACGCGGATAGAGTTGACTACGGCGTCTACGTGTATAGCTCCGACTACGTAGACGTCAAGAACTGCACGGTCAAAGCCGGTCACGGCAAGACTGCCTTCAAGATAAGGTATAGCAACTTCTGTAACTTCACGAATTGCCACGCAATTCCCTACTTATACTCGTGGCAGGTCTACTCGTACTATGAGGGCTTCTACCTGTATGGTAGCGACTACTGCAACTTTACGAGGTGCTACGCGGAGAATTACGCGTACGGCTTCTACATGTCCTCCTCAAACTACATAGACTTTGAGAACTGCTCGATAAACACGTGCTACTACGGGGTCTACGCTTATGGCGGCTATGGCGGCACTAACATAGAGGCTTCTTTCTGCAACTTCACGTCAAGCTACGAGTCGGCCATGTACATCAAGAACGCTGAGAGCATCACCTTGTCAAACTGCAACTTAAGCGGTAGTGGTGCTTGGAGCATTGAGCTCTACGGAACCATTACATCCATGTCGCTCACTTCATGTGTTGGCAGGTTCAACAAGCCCATAGTGGTCTACGAAGGGCTCAGCACCTTAAATCTGGAAGGTGACTTGAGCAGCTACGCTGAAGTGATAGTTCTGGACGTTGAGAACGTGATGGTGAAGAACGCCACGATGAGCTGGTCGGAGGGGCTGTGGCTGTGCGACTGTAGTGAGGTCTTGGTTTTCAACGTGGAGCTAACAAACTCCACGGGCATTGCAGCCACCTCATGCGAGTCATTCGACGCCTCTAACGTGGAGATTAAGAAGTGTGTAGAGGGCATAAAGCTATACGACGTGGAAGACGCACACCTATCCAACGCTAGCATTGAGAGCAGTGAAGGCATAACGCTGGAAGACGTCTCAAACATCTACATCGTGAATTTGGAGGTAAAGGATCCCGGAGAGTACTCGCTCTACGCGGATGTCGTGTGGGCTTGTCACATAGAGAACTGCTCTGTGGACTCGAGCTACGATAAGGGCATGCTGTATATGTGGTGTGGAAGCCCATCTGGAGTTGAGCTGGTAAACGTCAACGCCACATGCCTAGACGTGGACGCTGAAGTTGTGACCATTGAGAACTCGACGTTTTACGGTGAGGTCGAGCTCGGGTGCTACAACGTGATCATGAGCGACGTGGACTTCTACGTAACTGAAGCCTCCTGGTTCTACGCTCCCCTCTATATCGAGAGCGCTGGCAATGTGGTCATGGAGGGAATCTCCATGACCACCACGTCCTCACTGGCCCCCTACACGATGGTGGACATGTACTCCTGCAGTGGCGTGTACATGAGGGACGTCAACATAACGCTATTCGGCTCGGTCGATGACGTCATCGACTTCACTTGGTGCACGCAGCTTGACGTGGGCGACGTCAAGATAACCTTCGCCTCCCCATCGGCTACGGTATACTACGACTGCTTCTACATATATGGCTGTAGCGACTGCTACATACACGACGTGGAGGTTGGGAGGGGTGACTCGGGCTTCTACATTGGTGGTGAGTCGAGCGATGTGGTGCTTGAGAGGTGTAAGGCGACTAACTGCACTTATGGCTTCTGGATTGATGAGGAGAGCGAAATCACCGCCATGAGGATGTGCGAAGCTCACTCAAACGATGTGGGCGTCCTGATAAGCGATAGGGGCTACATAGAGCTCTTCGAGTACAACAATCTAACTTACAACAATGAGTGGTCGATTAAGCTTGAGGGTGACTCGCCCTATGCGGACAAGTTTATAGAGAACTTCGGGGAGGGCAATGTGGCTGGCTACGGTCTGCCGATACTCTACATAGATGACGTTGAGGATTCCACGTATAGTGGAGGACCCTATAGCTTAGTGGTGTTACACAAAGTTGACAACGTGACCCTCGAGGACGTGACTGTTGAGGCTTCAGGGCAGGATGGCATCTACATGTATGACTGCCTCGACCTCTACATAAAGAACTGCACAGTATCCAACTGCTACCGCGTTGAGCTAGGCGCTTACGATTGGACTTGGTCAGAGCTATACGTTTCGAACACCACAATTGAGGGGATGAGTGGTGCTGGCCTCTACTCCACGGCTGAGGACTCCGACATATACCTTGAGGACTGCACCTTCAAGGATGCCTATGACGGCGTATGCGTGTACGGAGACTCCATAACGCTCTACATGGCGAACTGCAGCATTACCCACTCGTCATGGGGCTCCAAGGCTATAGAGGCTGGAGAGGGCGACGTGGAGATATTAGAGTGCTTGGTGGCTAACTACAGCGAGGCCATTAGGCTCTTCGCATGCGACGCCTATGTGACCTCCTGCAACATAACTGACTGCACCTACGGCCTCTTGCTCGAGGACGTTGAGGGTGACATCTCAACGCTGAAAGTGGCCCACGCCGTGCAGGCCATTGAGCTTTCTAAGTGCGACGACGTCACCATGACCGACGTCGACGTCACGGATACCCTCTACGCTTTATCAGTGGAGTTCAGTAACGACGTGCAAGTGACGAGCTTAAACGCTCCAGACTGCGAGATAGGGGTTGAGGCGAAGTCCAGCGACGTCGAGCTGAGCAACTGCAACCTCTCAAACTGCGACATTGGCGTTAAGGCGTCGTGCTCGCCAGTTAAGGCCGTTAGCTGCGATGTTGACGGCTGCGCCAGGGCATTCCTACTCATGGACTCCAATGTCGAGATATCCGATGCGGATGTCGAGGGCTCATGCATACCGATAACCTCCTACTACTCCTCAATCCAAGTGGCTAACGTGAGCATTGAGGGGGCTACTGTCGGCTGCTTAATCGACGGCGGGTCGGCTTCCTTCGCCAACGTTAGCGTCGTGAACCCCGTTAGAGAGGCCTTCGCGATATATGGAGGCTCCGTCACCCTGGTTAACTGCTCCGTCACCAAGTGGATGGGCGACTTGGCCCCAGCTGTGCTGTTAGTGTGCGACAGCTCCTTAACCATAATAGGGAGCTACATAAACGGCTCTACGTGGGGCCTACTAGCCTACGACGGCCACCCCTACCTCCTCTCAACAACTCTAGCCAACTGCTCTGGTGGAGCCATAGTGCTCTACGGAGACGCTATTGCTGAGTGCTCAGGCTGCACTATGGACAGCTGCAGCTGGGCTGGGCTGCTCTACGAGGACTCAAGCCTCTACGCTGAGGACACAGTGGCCTCGAACTGCGGCTACGACTGCTTCGTCGCTTACGACAACGCTTACATGTACCTCCACAACTGTACACTCGAAAACCCCACGTATACAGGCGTAACGCTCCACGACTCCTCAGTTCTAAGCGCGCTGGAGCTGAGGGTTGAGGATGCTCAGATAGGACTTGTAGGCCTAGACACCTCTGTAGCCCACGTCTACAACAGCACGTTTGAGGGGTGTGACTGGGGCATCTCGGTTTTAGGCAACGCCTACCTCAAAGTTGAGGGCTCAACTGTTAAGTTCAGCACCTACGAGGGCATTGTGGGCTCAGGAGGCTCCACGCTGCTCATAGAGCGCACAACAATATACAACAACTCTCGCAACTGCCTGCTCCTCATGGATCAAGCCTCAGCCACATGCTTGAACTGCACGTTCGCCAATAGTAGTGAGGCAGCTGGCGTGTGGCTTGCTGGCTCCTCATCGTGTAGCTTGGCGAACTCCACGGTGACTCTAAACACTTGGGGCATGGTGACAATCGATAGCTCTCAGCTCACCATAAATAGCAGCGACGTCTACCAGAACGTCCACGAGGGCCTTGTCACGTACAGTAGCTCAAATGCCTCGATATACGAGGACACATGGGTACACGACAACGAGAGAGGTGTCACTATTAGGGACTCCTCGTCACTCGTGTTCGACGGGCTCATAGTTGAGGACAACCAGTACGACGGCATAGTCCTATGGGGATCCTCAACTCTCAATGGAGTGCACGGGAACTTCACGGGCAATATGTGGGGCATAGTGTCCTACGAGGATTCAGTGGTCGAAGTCCACTACTGCAACTTCTGGGACAACGTGGGTGAGGGCGTCTACGGTGGAGGAACCATAACACCCAACGCTGAGTACTGCTGGTGGGGTGACCCCAACGGCCCATTTGGGCCTAGCGGAGATGGAGTCTACAACACGGACTACGACCCATACCTCACGTCGCCAGCGAGTTGGTGACTTTTCTACGATAAACTCAACATCTTCTTTACTTGATTTCAACTTAAGGCTTGGTGATACACGTCCTTGAAGGTAATTGCTGCAAAGCCGTTGCCATCACCTTAATGGTTGGAAGAGCTTCTAAAGGCTTTGGGGGGTGAAAGTAAATTTATCCCTTTTTTTACACTACTTAACTAGGCTGTTTGGAGGATTAGGATATGGCGCCTCAGACATCAAAGACGGCTCGTTGCCTCCTCATAGCCTTGCTATGTCTATCGGCCCTCATGATGGCGTTAGCTTGTGTTTCAGCCTACACAGTTAGAGTTGCAACAGATAAACTGGTTTACACTCAAGGTGAGAGCGTAGAGATATACGTACAAATACTCGATGGTTGGGTGCCAGTGCAGGTGGACTTTGTCGGCAGAGTTATCCCTCCAGGCTCTTATCCAGGTGTGTACTTTGATGAGTGTGACTTCTCCTACAACGGGACGTGGTATGTTGGCTTCAGCTTCACCATACCGAGCTACTACCCCGACGGAACCTATGAGATCGAGGTGACTGAACAGCAGGAGTATGGAGTTGGCACTAAGGAGTTCTACGTAAACGTTGAGCCGCCGCCCTCATCTCAAGTAGTTACTGTAGGTCCTCCAGGCATAGGGGCTGACTTCACCTCTATAGGTGAGGCTGTGTCGTCACCAGATGTCAATGACGGAGCCACCATACTAGTCATACCGTACACGTACTACGAGGGCATGATAGTGGTGGAGAAGAACCTGACGATAACGGGTTATGGTGGTAAGCCCGTAGTTGTAGGCTGCTTTTACGCTAGGAACGTTAGAAGCTTCTATCTCTCTAACATCGAGGTTAGGGGCTTCTCACTTGGCTTTATAGCTGCTTTGAGCAACTGCTCTCTATACAACGTAGAGGTTGATAGGTGTACTACAGGTGTTTTAATTCTAGATAGCACTGTTGAAATGTCAAACTGCGTGGTTTCAAGCTGTAGTGGTGAGGGCATAGCCATATACGGTCTGGGAGATGTGGATATTAGGGATTGTTCCCTTAAGGATAACGGAGCTTCTCAAACACCTTCCCCCAACTTGCTCGTAGTTGGAGATGCCAATGTCTCTCTAGAGAACGTAAGCATAAGTAGTGGTGTCTGGGGTGTCCTCTGTAGGGACTCTGAAAACTTAACTCTAAGCTTAGTCCGCATGGAGAACTGCAGTAGCGCGGGGCTTGTAGCTGAGAACTCACATGTGGAAGTTAGTAGCTGCTGGTTTGAGCTCAACAATTGGGGGTTGCTGCTCTACGGCTCTTCTCAAGTCGAGCTTGAGGGGTGCAACATCAAGGACAACAACTACGATGGAGCTGTCTGCTACGACACGTCAACTCTAAGCATCTCGAATAGCTTGATTGAGGGCAATGGCTTTACTGGGCTAACCCTCTACGACGAGTCTCAGCTCCAGCTTTCAGACTCCACGCTAAGGGACAATCAGCTAGGACTACTAGCACTTCACTCATCAATTGCAACTCTTAGTGGCTGCACTGTGGAGCTTAACGTATGGGGGATCATGGAGCTCAACGAATCAACCATATCCATATCGAGCTCTTCGATAAGCTCAAACGTGAATGAGGGTGTTGTGGCTCTCGGAAGCTCAAGCTTAATGATTTCATCGTGTTCCCTAACAAACAATGGCTTTAGAGCCATCTTGATGTCGGACTCCTCAACAGCTACCATAGCGGGCTCAACGATTGAGCTCAATGGAGTTGGAAATGACGGCTCAGCTGTGTGGCTTACGGACAACTCAAAAGCCTTGATAAGCCGCTCCACCATAAGGAGCAACAACTGGGGTGTGGTGCTTCAAGGGAATAGCTACGTCACGCTCCTGTACTGCACGATGACTCAAAACGATAAGGAGGGCTTGATACTATACGACTACTCCCATGCAGATATCAGCCGATCTGAGTTGACGCAGAACTCGTTTGGAGTCATAGGCTATGGGCTGAGCTCAGCATCTGTAAACACCACAGTTGTAAGCTGCAACACGTATGATGGTGTCCACTTAGAGGGTTCTTCAAGCTTCACGGGCTTATACCTCAACGTCACGGGCAACAGCTGGGGCTTCATAGTTAAAGACTCAGCTTACCTAAACGTCTCCTACAGCAACATATTCGAGAACACGTGGCTCGGCGTGTACACATGCTCAAGCTTAACAGCCTACGCAACTCACTGCTGGTGGGGTGGCTCTGAAGGCCCTAATGGCGCTGGCGGTGATGGAGCTGGCAACGACCCAAGCTCGACGCTGATAACAGAGCCCTACGAGACAACACCAATATACTGGTGAGCCTACACCGCTACATAACCCTAGAAGGTCTACGCCCCCACGTAGTTGGAGGACAATTAGTGGAAGATTTTATATCTATTTTTATGGCATAAAGTTTCCTTGAGGTTTTAGATAATGAAACGTCTTGAGGTATCAGCTTGTATAGCTGTAGTAGCGTTGCTGCTGCTTTTGGCTCCTCCAATGGCTGCTCACGGCACTAGCTATTCTACGTCTCTAGGCTCCATAGACATTTCTAAGGTTCTAGGCTCCATAGACTTGACTTGGGTTGATTTGCCCTGCAACTTGAGCTTTACCATCGACCTCAGTGGACTGACGTTGACCTTCTACAACCAAGACTTAGGGATCCTACCAGTAATTGATGGCTTCAGCTACCAGCTCATCCCAGGCAAGCCAATAATGCCTGTGAAGACCGTGGTGCTCAAGTTATGCTACTATGCTGATGTGATCGGTGTGAACGTAGATGTAGTCGAGAGTAAGCTGGAGGGCTCATACAAGCTGATGCCATCCCCCGAGCCTAAGCCCCTCACAGGCTTAGTGAAGCCTGAGCTGCGTAATGACTCTATAGCTGAAGAGCTGTGCTACGAAGGTTACTACCCAAGCTCGTGGGTCTCTTACGAGGTTCACAGGGGGCTTGACCCCGCCTCCATGCGTAGAGTGACTTACCTAGTTCTACACGTGTACCCAATTAGGTACTCGCCTTCAGAGGGTGTCTTGGCGAAAGCCGACAACGTCAAGCTCAACGTGGAGCTCACCATTAAGCCTCAGGAGCTTAGAGGTTCCAGCAAGCTTACTGATGGAACAGTAGACCTGCTGATAATAACGTCTTCAGCCCTTGAGAGCAAGGCGCTTCAACTGGCCTCTTGGAAAGAGTCTCAAGGGATTAGCACCATGGTTAAGACAACCGACTGGATATACTCCAACTACGATGGGGTTGACGAGCCTGAGAAGATAAGGAACTTCATTAAGCAGATGGTTCAGGACTACGACGTGAAGTTCGTGCTTATACTCGGCGACGTAGACCAGGTGCCTGTCAGGTACGTCTACATCCCGGATGGCGCTGAGGATGACGACCCATCGGTGGATGGTGTTCTCGTGGAGACAGACCTCTACTACGCGGATCTCGACTACACTTGGGATGAAAACGGCGATGGGCTGTGGGGTGACTTAGACCACGACTGGGTGGACGGCGTGCCAGACGTCTACGTCGGTAGGCTCCCAGCTAGTAACGAGACCGAGGCTGACATCTTGATAAACAAGTTGACGTCCTACAACCCAGACAACAGCTGGTTCACTAAGTACCTGCTGATAGGCACTGACACCTTCGGCGGTAGGGAGGGCGAGATCCTCAAGGACTACATACGCTCCAACGTCATGTGGAGCAACTTCTCTTCGAAGGCACTCTACGAGAGCTATGGCTCACTAACGGTTTCCAGCGCGGTCTCAGAGATAGATAAGGGATACGGCTTCGTGAACTTCGCTGGGCACGGCTACTACAACCTGTGGTACTTGGGTCGAGGAGGCTACTACACGTGCTCTGAGGCCTACAGTCAGGCCAACGAGAACCTATCCGTGATATTCGCAATGGCATGCTTGACAGCTAGGTACGCAGACTACGACTGTATAGGTGAGGCTTTCCTACTCAACCCCGATGGAGGCGCCATAGCGTATTACGGGTCTTCAAGAGTGGCTTGGGGCTACGTGGGGGAGTACATAACTTACGGCTTGGCTGGAGAGATGGACTGGATGTTTAGCGATGCCCTCTTCCACTGTCTAGACGATTCAACGCCGGAGGAGCCCTACGCTGGGGTTATTTGGGGTTTAGCCTTAACTAACTACGTAGCCGAGAACCCCATATACACGTACTACGACGACGGCTACTACTTGGACTGGAAGACCGTGGCTGAGTACGGCACCCTGCTTGGAGATCCATCACTGCTCTTGAGAGGGACAGGCTCTTACCCGCCACTTCAGTACAAGGTGTACGGCTACGTGAGGGATGTCTTCAACGGCTCTCCCATTGTAAACGCTATAGTCAAGCTCGTGGACAATGAGACTGGCTTTGTGTACAATCAAGTGGTAACGGACTCCCAAGGCTACTACGAGCTCACTGGAGATGTGACTAATCCAGGTGTTCAGGTCTACGTTGAGGCGTGCGCGGAGGGCTACTTCAACTACACATCTGAGGTCTTCGGGCTCTACCCAATGGAGGTGGTGCTCAACGTCTACATGGCGTCTAACGTCACGGCTGACGTGCTCATAGTCTCAGATGACGATGCTGGAGGCGGGACTTCAAGCCTAGACCCCTGCTCCATAGCGAGCATCTTGGAGTCCCAGGGCTTCACGGTGTTGATTTGGAATGAGAGCATGGGCGGCAGGCCTAGCCTCGACATCCTGCAGTTGGCTGACGTGGTGTTCTGGCACACCAGCTGCGCTTATGGTTGGGCTGTGGATAGCATCGACGCTGAGACTCTGATACAGTTTGTTGAGTCGGGTGGCAAGCTGATACTTGAGGGTGAGGATATAGGCTTCGACCACGAGGACGACGAGTTCATGGTTAAAGTGGCCCACGCGATCTTCTCGGTAGACGACACTGAGATATACGTGCTGAGCGTGACGGTACCTCAGCACCCTGTGACGAGCGGCCTTCCATCAGACTTCGCCTTCTCAGAGATACCTCCATACCCCGACGGTGTTGAGCCCACTAATGGAGGCTTGGAGGTCATAGAGTACAAGGACTCACCATACTCAGCTGTTGTGGTATACAACGGCTTGGACGAGGGTAAGGGCAAGGTTGTCTACATGGCCTTCCCCGTGCTGTTCTTGGAGAGCTCCTCGAGGGACACGTTGATATTGAACTCCGTGAACTGGCTCATGGAGAGCGTGGCTCCACTCGAAGTCAACGCCTCAACCGATAGGGTTTGCTACGCGAGCTACGAGGACGTGGTCATCAAGGCCCGTGTAACAGATAACTCGACGCCAGTCCTTGGAGCCACGGTAACTGCGACTGTGTACGACCCAAGCAACGGCGAGTACGCTGAGGTAACTCTCCTAGATGATGGTAGTGGAGCTGACGAAGCTCCAGATGACGGCATTTACACGGGTGTTCTACCCGGAATACCCGATGACAGCTTAGAGGGCGTGTATCGAGTTGAAGTCGTGGCGAGCTTGGGCGCTAGGTGCGGCTCTGCAACGACTTACTTCACGTTTGTAGGCTCGAGCAACCTAGTGGTTCAAGTGCTCACTCCATCTGGAGAGCCAGCTGAAGAAGCCTCCATAACGCTGCTGAACCTCGGTAGTGGGGATGTGGAGGTCTACTCTCACGCTACGGACTTAAACGGCATCTTCTTCACAACGGTTGGCGACGGCTACTACGCCTTAGCCGCATACATGGGGCATGGGGATTCGGAGCTCGGATTCATGGCTTGTAACGACAGCGCCTACGTTCAGAGCGGAGCTGTAACCTTCGTCTTGCTAAATGCCTCTCAAGGAATCCCCCTCATCGTTAAGACCTACGACAACGACTCTCAGCCTATAGGTGGTGTCTCCATAGACCTCTATAGGAGGGTTGGCGACTGGCCTCTTCCAACGTCGAACCTTGACTTCACTAATGAGAGCGGTGTGACCACTATACTCGTAACGCCCGGCGTCTACCACGTAGACGCGAAGCTTCAGGACTCGCCCTACGACTACGGCTATTACCTATATGCTCTCAACGTGTCATGCACGAGTGAGCGAATCGTGGAGTTCAACCCAGCGTTAAACGACACTTCACTGCTGCGAGGAGACCTCCACACACCCTCATCAAGCAACACCTACGAGGGCTTGCTCTACATAGCGCCTGTATCCCTCAACCCCTACACGCTCTACGGCTTCTGGCCCGACGAGATAATGGTGACGCCTGACCTCTGGTACGTGGCTCCGTGGATCCTAGTCACGGAGGAGGGAGGCGGCAATCACGCGACTTACTTAATCTTCGAGACCAGCGTGGTGGATCTAGGGGCTCCGAGCTCCACTCTCAACATCAGCTTTGGAGGATCACTAGCGATCCACGTGTGGACTGATGAGCCCACCTACTACCAAGGCGACACGGTTAGCGTGTGGTGGAGTGTTGAGGACGAGTTTGGCTGTGAGCTTGTGGACCTCTACGCCTACGATGGGGACTTCAACCCCATCTACCCCACCGTCGAGATATACGGCCCACACAACAACCTCCTGTTCTCAGCAACTGGCTACGTTAAGCCTGTGAGCTACACAATTCCAGGCGATGCCCCTGACGGCGTCTATAGGGCTGTCGTGGTGCTAGACACAGACCTATACCAAGGCGATGTGAGCAATGAGAGCAGCTTTGAAGTCGGCAAGATGATGGTTACAGTAGGTCCACCAGGCAGTGGAGCTGACTTCAACTCTATAGGTGACGCACTTGCCTCACCAGACGTGACGGACAAGATGACAATACTCGTGGAGCCAGGCTTGTACAGTGAGGGGATGCTGAGTGTCCAGAAGAATGTGGCTGTCGTCGGTAACGGAAGCGGGGTCTTCATCGTGGGAGGCTTCTACGCTAATGGCTTATCGAACTTCACGCTCGCAAACCTGACGATAATGGAGTTCTCCATAGGCCTACTGGCGTCTTCAAGTGCTTGTAACGTGTTCAACGTAACCTTCGACGGCTGCTCTACTGGTATACTTGTCGTTGACAGCGACATGCACGTGAGCGACTGCACCTTCACCAATTGCAGTGGAGAGGCGCTAGCAGCCTACGGCTTGGGCGAGGTCACTGTCTCCAACAGCGTGTTCAAGGGCAACGGGGTCTCTAGATCTCCTTCGCCAACTGTGCTGGTCGTGGGCGACGCCAAGGTCACTCTCAAGCGATGCGAGATATCGGATGG
>Ga0180302_10001165_pt1 | contig 12365 bp, 11 predicted proteins | sample GuaBasSediGuay17_FD_121794 | JGI IMG/M metagenome (GOLD analysis project Ga0180302, IMG submission 121794) | Subseafloor sediment microbial communities from Guaymas Basin, Gulf of California, Mexico - Guay17, Core 4571-4, 12-15 cm | ecosystem: Environmental > Aquatic > Marine > Hydrothermal... | reverse complement strand
GCTTAATACTCCTATCTAACTCCTTGTCAATCCTGTAAAATTCTAAAATGTCGTATATTTCCTTGGGAATCCTAATCTGAACAGTTTTTTCCATACTCATCTTACCCCCAGATAATTTATTAACGGCTATTCCTTTATGTATTGTCCTCCAACTGGAACAAACCTCTTCGGCTTAATCGGCTTCTCATACTTTTTAATGTCTTCAAGCTCTATTACCATCCAAGGTTTCTTCTTTTTTGAACCTTTACGTCCCCATCTTTCCTGAGATTTAACATACTCTTTAAGCTCCTCTTTAGTTAGAAATACCCTATTTCCATACATTTCAAAGACTTTCATTGGATCGTCAATTAGTTGGATATTTTTAATTCTGGCTTCTCCAACGAATCCTGTATCTTCTCTCGATTGATAAAATACAAACTTCATACCTGGCTTTAGTTCCTTCCATATTGTTGCTGGCTTGATAAAAACGTCTTTACCCTCCTTGAAAAATCGATCCATGAACTGCTTGGGAATTGGGAATGCTACACCCACAATTTTCGCCATCAAGGACACCTCACAAACCCTCTATAACCTTTCTCGCTTTCTCATACACATCAACGCTTAACCACATAACATTTGCAAGCTTTTCTAAATCTTTCAACCCTTCCTCTTTTGAAATCAATCCTAATTTAACCGCTCTAATTATAATACCTACCGAACCTACAACTTCTAATCCTAAGCCCAAAGCGAATTTTCTAGCATCTGAATCGTCTAATAACACTGGAACGTTTAACGATTTAGCAAGTAGGATTGCACAAGCTTCACCACGATGTATTCCAACCTTCTCAGCTAACTGATCTGCATTAGATGGATCATCTACGATCCTGATCCAGTTAACAGCGTCGATCAAGAATGCATCGGGCTTTCCCTTCTCCTTTCCCTTATCAATCACTTCTACTTTAACAGTTTCTGGAATTATGATTTCATTGAAGATATTTTTAAGCAGATTTAGTCTTCCAATTTTGGCTAAATGAATTAGTGGACCAGCATTGCTGACTGCTGTCATTTCGTAGCCCAGCTTACATCTGCTTTTAGATCTTCTAAATCATATCTAAACGGAATGTTCCTCTTCTTTAGCTCTTCTAATGCTTCTCTGTACGTTATCCCTGCAATTTCAGCCGCTTTCCATAACGAAACTTTACCCTCTCGGTATAGTTCTAAAGCCCTCTTAATCTTGTATTCTCTGAGCGATTCTGCTATAAGTCTTCTAATAAAGGTTCCTTTGTCTATTCCTTCCTCATTGCTCAATTTCTCAATCTCTTCAACCATATCTTTAGGCAGTCTAACTGATGTAGTCACCATCTTCATAATTACATCTTGTTACAAAGTATACTTAACATTTGTCCATCTAAAGCCATCTAAAGTATTGACTAACAATAGTAGTTTAGTTTTATCAAGAAATCAAGATGATGAAGTTTTAAGGTCAAATCTAAGTACTAGTGACTTCATTCATTATTTTAGGGGGAAATGTCTTCGTCGAATATCATTAGTGGAAGATAATTGAGCGTTATTGTCGCAAGCTGTTATCCAAGCATTTCTAAATTTATGTATAATTCGAGCAATAACTGAGTAGTTTTCCCAGAGCCTGTCAATTACATTTTTAGGTAAAACTAACACTCCGTAATGATTGGGATTACTTACATATAATTCATTTAATAGATCTCTAATTAATGCCCTAGTTTGTGGAATTTTATTATCTAAAAAATTATTTATTATAGATACAACTTTTTCAATATCTGTATTAGGGTCAATATTTTTAAGATCGACAAGAAAGATTTCAAATCTTCTACTATTATCCCGGCATCGGATATACATAAAATCACAGTGCGATATGCCTCTAAGACCTCTTAAATTGCTAAATTTCTCAAGATTTAAGATCAAATAAGGTTCATGGTCTCTTATGACACTCTTACAATTGTTTTCCTCATATACTGCACTAACTCTAGCCAACTTTTTCACCTCCTAAACTTAATGCCCATGAAGCGAATTCGTCAATAACATCAGTTAGACTCGGAACTCTTTTAATAATCTCACTGGCATCTTTCTTTGAAACTTTGACACCTTCTTTAGTGGGCTCATAGTAATAGAAATTAATCTCAAGATCCTTTGCTTTTAATGTAGCTTTAGCTAGAGGTTCTAAGAGAGTTTTTGTAACTCTTATTTTCTGCATTTTGAGAATCTTTCTTATTAGTTCCTTAATTTCTTCTTCGCTCGGCTTGTACTTTTTAATATAAGCTAAAACAAGAGCAAATAAATCACTATGTGTACTAAATACTAGTTTATGGTTATACTCACTTGATAGACTTGCTAAGGTTAAAGCCATTAATATTTGGGCAGAGTAATGTAATTGAGACTCTGGCTCCTCTATAATTATCATTGACTTCGAAGGGGTAGCGAGTATTGGTAAAAGAATACCTGTAACTTCTCCAGCTAAAGCTGAAGCCCATCTAATGGGTATACTATACCTATATCCTTTATATATAAGACCTATTATCTTATCGTAAGTTAGCTCACCCTGAAGTACTGGTTTGAAGAGTTTGATTACTTTTTCATCGTACTCCTTCTCTGCAAGTTTTGCTCTACCCCTGCTAAGCCATGATATGTACGAGTATAGCAAGATATCCGAGCCGTAAAAAGATTGCATAAAATCTTTAGTTCTTAGGAATGGTTCCTTTGAAATGTACTCTAACTGACAAATAATTGGACTTCTTCCGAATGGGATAAAACGTACAGCTTGTATACCGAACGAGTCCCTATAAGCTAGTTCAAGAGGTTTACCAATTGATTCTTCTACAAATTTTTTAACAATCTTACGTACAGGTTCTATAATTTCGAATCTTTGCAAAATGAGGTATCTTAAATGAGAGTAAACATCATGCCAGTAACGATCTCTAATGAGATCTTTAATTATAGCGTGAAAATCTCTAGAATCTAGTAATTTTTTCAATCTTTTAACTTTAGCTTCCCTTAAGCTTCTTTCTAGTATAGGACTTTTCATATTACATGATAAAGTGATTTCACTTGTAACCTTTATTGCCTCTTTATGTTCTGATTTGAGTGATACACTAAGTCTCAAAGCTATGCCTTGTTCATCGTCTTGGAACATTCTTTCGAACGTATACGGTTGTTTTAGACTTTCGAAGATTATTTCTGATAATTTTAGCATTGGCAAAATGCCCTCGATTTTTATTTTAGTATCGTGTTTCAACGGGAGGATATTCCATAAAGTATTCATTCTTGTCCTAAGACTCTCACTCAAATTTACACTCACACCACTCTTAAGAGTTACGAAAATATTGTCATTTTCAACGCGCCAATCAACCGTTTCCACGCCTGTAATTTTTTCAAAACTTTTATGAAGAGCTTTGACTTCGTCAGGTGTTAAATTTAAATTCATTTTATAAAACATAGCAATAATACTAAGGACATGGATGGCATCGATTAATGATGGATACGTAGGTCTCCTTGCAACTTCTTCTAGATCTCTTTGAAGTTCGAACTCTCGTGCAGCCTCATCAAGCATGAGGGTTAGAGCATATAAAGCCTTCAATGTATATGACTTACCAGTATTTGGTGGACCAAATATTACAGTTATATCTCCAACTTCTAAGTCTGCTGCCCTTATTGGTCCTAAATTCTCTATTCGCATCTTCACGGGAAACACCTACTCAATCCTTATACTTCTTGTAGTAACTTTAATTAAAGCTTTACGAAATTAAGGAAGGTTAAGCATTTTACCTGAGATCAGCCGAAAGATTTGCGCAAACAGTACCTCAGATGATCATGACATTTGTGAGATTTAATATTGTCGTTTAAGGTAAAAATCTTTTCCAATCTTCAATAACATATCTGTATTCGACCACAGGTACTCTCTTTACGACTTTTCCAAAAACCTTGACAGGATTTTGAATTGTCGTTATCTTAGGATCGTCTAAAGCATTTTCAACGACATACAGCCAGTAATAATCTCCCATTCTTGAAGCTACGATCCACTCGTTACTCGTTAGCTCTATGGCCCCAGTGGTCTTAAAGGACTTAACCTCGATAACCCTGTCAAAGGACTCTATGTCATATCCCCTGAATTCATGCGAAACATCTCTTATCTTTGCTCTCTCCTCATCGGTTTTAGCTCTCCTATATTCGTATTCAAGTACAGCCCTCATTCCAGCAAGCTCTACAGCTCTCCTTGCATCGTAACCCCTTTCAGGTATAACATAGGCAACTCCAACAAGTTCATAACATGGCTGTAGCTTGTAAATTTCGTCAATCTCTCTTAGTTTGTCTTTTAATTCCTCCTTCAGCCTTTTAATCCTTGTTTGAGTTCCTTTTATTAGCCTACTGTAATGTGGTGCCTCTGATAGCCTCTGTTCATACTCCTTCATCCTCTCGCTGAGCTTAGCTATCTCGTTAGAGTAGTACGAGATTACACTCTGCTTTGTTTTCTCCTTTATCTCCTCAAACTTCTTAGATGTCTCTTCAGCAATCTCTGATGCCAGCTTAGAAACGCTTTCCTCTGCCTTGCTCATAGCATCATCTATCATCGATGGAGGGGGCAACTCTTCTTTCTCGACAGGATCAAGATCCCAGATAATTTTTGGATCAACTACTTTACCTTCCTCAATTATACCAACGAACTTTCCAAACCTCTCCTGTCCCTTCCCGTCGAGAACCGAGATCTTATAGAAGAATATTAATCCCTTAAAGAATGGATGCCTGAATACTGCCACACTCTCCTTCATCGATGCACGAAGCATAGCCATGATAATCTTATTACCCAGCGCCAAATAAGGATAAGTAGTCCTCAATGCAGTCTTTCTTGAAAAGGTTCCAACGATTACTCCTTTATTCAACTCTTGTGCAAGCTCTCTTGGCAAAACGACCTTATATATCTCATCGCTTAACCTCTCAATCTTACCACCCTTGTGATTGACGAAAACTTCTACGAATCTCTTAACCTCTTTCTCATCCACAGCTTCTCTTCCTATCTTTCTGATATCCTCAAGCTTTGTTCTGTCAAGCCTGTAACCGGCTACTAAGCGGTCAATCTTCTCAAGAATACTCCTTCTCTTTTCAACGACATCTTCAATTCTCCTAACCTTTGACTCCCAGAACTCTTTAGGAACTCTTAGAAGTTCTTCAAATAGCTCATTTAGATCTTTTTCCGTTATCAGAGTTCCTATAACGTCGTAAACCCTATCGCTCATAGCTTCCTTAATATTCTCGATCTTTTGCAGGAGCTTTGATAGGATGTATCCGTCAAGAGTGTCTCTGATTACAAAGTTGTAGTAATACACTTTCCTCTCCTGCCCGATTCTATGAATTCTACCCATTCTCTGCTCTAATCTCGTAGGATTCCAGGGAAGATCGTAATTTATCTCGATGTTGCAGAATTGCATGTCTATCCCTTCTCCGGCAGCATCGGTGCACACCATTACATCTGCACCGCTTTGATCTCTGAAGTGTTCGAGAGCTTGTTTTCTCTCTTCAAGGCTCATAGTTCCATCTATACCTGTAACTTTGTATCTTTCAGAAAGTCTTCTGATAAGATAGTCTTTCGTGTCTCTGTATTCTGTAAAAACAACAATCTTAGCATCCTTGTCTGCTGATTTGATTCGATCGATCATTTCAAGGAGTTTCTCGAATTTAGAGTCCTTATCCCCAAGCTCTTCAATCTTTTTGACTATTTCAACAATCTTCTTAACTTCTTGCGGTTGTATCATCCTGTTAAGAATCTCTTGCTCCCTTCTTTCCTTCTCAGCTTCATCGAATTCCTCCTCAGCTTCTTTCAGCTTCTTTATTAGTTCCTCAACGTCAATCGACTCATCGAAACTCAATTTCTTTATCCTGTTTTCAAGCGAGGTTTTTAGAGCGTATAGGGAGGAGGATGCTCTCTTTCTAAGGATTATTCCCAAGAACCTCGCGGAGTTTATCTCCTTCTTATCTCCACTTGCTCTCGCCTGTTCAAGCTTTTCAGCTATGAATTCATCAAGCATTTCATGGATTTCTCTCTCATCCTCGGTAATTGGGACATCAATAGTCCTACTCTCTCTTGGCGGAAAAACCTCCTTGCCATCAAGATCGATAACATCATCCTTCAAATTTCGGATGACAAGGTATCTCGCTGATTCGACATCCGTAACATAGGGATCGAGCAACTTCATTCTTGCAATATAGTCTTCATCATCTCCTCTGTGAGGAGTGGCAGTTAGGAAATACAGAAATTTAGTTCTCCTTGAGAGGACTTCGCCAAGCTCATATCTATCTGTTCCCTTGGAGAACTTATGAGCTTCATCTACAACAACAAGATCGATCTCAGCATTCTCTAATAGACGTAAAAAGTGATCCTGCTTTAAAGTATCCATAGATGCTACAAAGCAGAACTCTTCTCTCTCAAAAGGATTCCCATAAACCTTGAGATAAGTCGAATTAAGAAACTCAGCATTCATCTCAAATCTTTCACGAAGTTCGTCTATCCACTTATCAACCAAGGATTTCGGAACTACAAAAAGTAATTTCTTTACGAGGCCCCTTGCCAAAAGCTCACTTGCGACGAGTGCCGCAACTATCGTTTTACCCAAACCTACTTCATCCGCAAGCAGAATGCGGGGTCTGTCGAGCATTAGCATAACTTCATCTATCTGATGAGGGAAGATTTCTATCTTCGTTGAAGATGCGAGGACATAGGGATTGAACTTGTATTCCGTGTGCAATCTGTAAGCATCCATAGACAGGATAAAGTCAAGGGGATCGTCAAGATCTCCTTCGATAAGCCTGTCAACTATTTTTATCTCTTCTAACTCGCTTAAAGGATACCAGAATTCTTCTCCTTCAGAGACTATTTTAGCAAATCCATCTCTAACTTCGAGAACTATCCCTTCTCTATTTCTGCCTTTTATTCTGACCTTCTTGAAGAGCATTTGATCACCCTTTGATGCAAACCTCTCTATAGTCCTTGTCTCTGTTAAATTTGTGTAAGAAAAACTAATATTTTATGGATGGTATGGATTTTGTGAATAATGTAATTTATGACCGCTCAATGATGTACTTTCTCAATCTTTTGATTATATAATCCAATGTCAAGATCGAAGCGTAAAGAATGTATTGAGCATCTATACGTTCTGGGTATGCTTTGTATGTTCTCCTGTCACCTTTTCTAGTCGAATGCATTGCTATATTTCCACACATATCTTCGAGACTGCTAAGTATGCTTCGTAAGCTACCTAAGAATCTCTTTGCTTGATCTTTACCAGCTTCTCCTTCAAAAGTTCCAAGTTCAAGATATAGCTTGGATATCAAATCGTCCATGATATTTCCAATCTTTCCAGATAATTGATCCTCTGCTAATCTTGTATGAGTTAGGACGTTTCGATAGTCTCGTGTTGTTTTAGCCTCGGTAAGCTCTTCTAAGGCTTCGATAAGGAATTCTAACTTCTCCTTCAACGCTTCTGCTAATGGTTTTAGATCAGGAGGCACTTTATCAAGGTAATCTACAGTTGGTAATGTAATCTCTATGAATCTCCTTTGGAGTCCATCTACTGGTTTTACGACCTTCTCAACGAAGTCTCTACGAGAAATTTTGGATTCATAATGTGAGTATTCCTGTAACCAAATAGGGCCTATTATTCCAAATTGCTTCATCTTTTCCTCTTCAGGGAAGCATAATGCATTTATGCTCCACGCAATTTCAACATCATGTTCACATAACTTTTCATCAATCTCGCAGATTTCCTCGGGCTTCAGTTTAGCTACTAATTCGATTACACTATTAACGCCTACATGCCAAATTCCTTTAATTTGAGCTTTTATCTTAATCTCCTTATTCGAACGTTCTTTTCTAAGCTTGATGTATGTATCGTAACTTGATAATACGTAAAACCCAGTAATTCTATGTTTGAGTTCCTCTGGATCTAATGTGGTAATTTCATCATCTCTCTTGAGTAATACTGCTCTTTCATACCATAATTCCAAGAATAACTTTAGTTCTTTTGGATATGTTGATTCATTATCTTTCTCAACTTCTAAATTTCTAAGTTCAACATTCACTAGCTTAAGCTTAAAGGACATAATCAAATGTTGTTTTGCTTTTTTTAAAATATCCTTGAATTCAGACTTCACATGAAATCTTCGAGGGTAGTTTCATCAACCCTTACGAATTTACCTTTCAGAACGTCTTGCATACTCTTAAGGATCTCTATCTCTTCCTTCTCCTTATTGCTAAGCTTTACACCTTTATTCTGCTTTATTGCGTAGCTCTTGAGAAGTAGATCAACAATTCTCTCTATTTCAGTCGGCTTGAAGTTGTCATATCTTTGTAGGATCGTTTTAACGGCTGAAACTCCAGATTTAGAAGCTACTCTTTCAAGGAATAGCAACTGCTGGTAAAGGTTGTCTCTGCTGACATCCTCTGGCTTCGATGGTAACTTTGCTTCTCTGAAGCTGAGCAGGGTTATTCCATCCTTTCCTCTCTTTAGGTAGTTCCTCAGAGCGTCTATCTTAACTCCATAAGCTTTAGAGAGCTTTAGGGCTTCATCTGATGGAAGTTTTCCACCGTAGAAGATTTTAGCGACGAGAAGGAACGACGTCTCTGGTCCCAAAGCTTTCGGTGATTTACCAGTAATTTTCTTAACGAGCTCTCTCAGTATGAGATCTCTCGCATCCTTTATCAAACCTTCAAAATCAGGCTTGAAGTTCGGATCGTAGCTCTTTATCTTCGTGTATTGTGTGAGGACTTCGAGAACCTTCCCGCATGTCCTTATCAGTAAATCTGTTATCGGAATTTCGAGGAGTTCGTCTTCGCTTTTTATCCTGTCGAGGATCTTCTTTATCTCCGACTCGACTTGAGGAATTAGACTCTCGTAGTATGCTTCGTTCTCTTCCGTTATCTTTCTGCACGCTACGACTATAGAGCTCATGAAGGATGTTTTTCCTTTTGCAAGGACATTTGCTATACTTTCTGTGTGAACTACATAGCTTGAAGTTATCCTGAATTTTGCTTCTCTTAAAATTTCGAGGAGCATGTTCCAAGCTTCGGGGCTTGAGTGGGCAAAGATTACAACAAGCAAACCATCATCTTTTAAGGCGTCGTAGATGTTCCTAAAGGCTTTCTTCATTCCGTTGATGTAGAAGGCTTTTGCGAGCTTAAGATCACCAAACCTACCCCAGCTTACGCACAAATCTTCATCTATAGGAATCGGTGGTGGAAGTTCTGGATAGTACTCTTTTAAGGCTCTGTAAAGCCAGACATAAAAGAACTCACTTACTTCAGCATATGGAACGTCATCGAGATACGGTGGATCTGTTATAATTATATTAACCTTCGGATAGTCGTTTGGATTTAAGGCTGATCCAAGCTTTATATCTGGGTTGTTTCGAATTCTCCCCCTTGCAACGAACTCGATCCCTTTTATGATACCACTAAGTATGTTAGGTAGAGAACCACGAGTTTCCTCAAAAGGATTTAATTCAGCAAAGTTGTAAACGACACGCGGACGTCTAAACGTTAGGGCGTGTTCTGATGTAAGGTTTATTGCATGCCACGGATTGCCCACACAGTTATTATTCACATGATTACAGAGCATTAAAGCCAGATAGGTCGTAATAACCCTAGCATACTCCTTATCTTCGATTTCTTCTACGATCTCACGGATGTTCTTTAGCAAAGTCACCATTACAAGAAGCTGTCTCTCTGTAAAGATCTCATACCATTTTTTAATGCCATAATACCAAAGAGGTTCTTCACGTCTGTGACTTGCTTTTATTCCCTCAGTAGGAATCAAATCACTCTCCAAAAACTTATCCCAATTTTCCTTAAGGTAACTAACAGCTTCCTCAAACGCTTTCCTATCTTCTTCACTCGGAAGCTCGAAGACCTTTCCCTTCGTGCTTTTAACGACAACAGCAATTAACTCCTTATCTTTTCTCTCTGCAATATCCTTGGTCATGTGCTCGTAGCTTATTGTGTTCCCACATCCTCCAAAAGCCTTCTCACAGATAGCACTTCCACCCTTCTGTGTGAACTTATTCCCTTCTTCCTCGGAGAGTTGCCTTATTTCGACCTCGAAGTCCTTATCTCTGAACCTGAACCAGTATCCTATCTTCCTATTCCTGTCGAGCCACATGTGGTTCGTCAATGGCACTCTCTGACCGCAGTAGGGACACCTTATACACCAGCACCAGATGTAGTTCAAAGCCTTCCTACCGCTTCTCTCGTAAAACCTTCCTATCTCATCCTTAGTCCTTTCAATTAACTCTTTACCATATTTTTTGACGTCTTCAGCTAAATTTGGATACTTCTTCGGATACTCAAGAATAGCTTTCATCAAAATGTATGCAACGGGATTGTAATCCATAGCAACGGCCTTAAGGCCAAGTTCGGCGATCTCAAACATCAGGTTTCCCTGTCCAGCGAAAGGATCCATCAATACAACGCTCGATGGATCGAAGTCTAACAACCTCATGTAACCTTTAACATCTGGATAGCTCTTGTAAGCTCTTTCATTCGAATTCAGTCCAAGTAGTCTTCTTACTTCAGCTATTACCTCTCCCAACTTCTCAGCATCTTTCGGAGCAGGGATCGTTGAGAGTAAAGCTAAAGCTCTACCAACTACCAAAGGTTTTCGAGTCCACCAATACAACAGTTTATTTATCGGTGGTGTCACAAACTGTGATCTTTTCTCAACCCTCGCTTCCTCACTTATATCCTCAAAAAGCTTCAACACCTCAAAATCTTCAATCTCTATTAACCTCTCATTCTTCATACATAGCCCTCCAAGCCTTATCAGCTTTTTCACGATCACCTAAAAACTTACTCGCCCAAAAGTGAAGCTCAAGTTTGTTTAACCCCTTAACGATGTTTATAAACTTCTTAGCCTCCCATTCATCCTTAGATAATCTTAAAGCGTTCAATCCAACAAAAGCCCTTGCAACTTCATCGTTCCAGCCGTTAGATTCGAAGCTAAAGAACTTGTACGCCAAATCAGCTTTCCATCCGTGAACCTTAGCCAGGTAAATCCTCTTAGTCTTTCCATTCTCCTCAAATTCCATACAGAGATAAACAGTTTTACCACTCTTGCTTTTCAAGAGCACGTGCCTGTATTTCCTCATAGAGCACACCTTCTCACTTGCAGACATTTATTCCTGAATCTTTATCACCACTTCCTTAAGCGGTTTGGTTTTTATTAAGGCGGATGCATTTATCATCTCTATCCCAACGATTTCACCGTTTTCACCGTAATCGATCAGAATTCCTTCAGCAACCTCAACAGTATCGACTATCTTTGCATCTGAGAACTTTAGATACAGGACATCATGTTTTGGATCGTAACTCACCTTCATACTTTCACCTCAAATATTTCTCAACCTTTGAAGTCTTATACGCTGTAATCACAATTATCTCATCTCCATGCCTCTCATATATAACTCTCAACAACTTCCCATCGATAAGTTTTTGGGCAACTTCTCGACCTCCATACCCTTTTCCAACGTAATCCGGCTTGCTTATAGCGTTTATCACTTCATCCTTTGTAATCCCTCTTTCCTTCATCCTCTCTAATGCGTGCTCGATGAACTTTATTTTCATCGAGTTCTCACCTGAGACCGTAGCTCTTCAGATCTTCTGATAGATCCTTCTCAGAGACTATCTTAAGTTCTCCAGAAATCTGGATCTGACCATAAGTCGATCTAATCGATTCGATTAACCTCTTAAGCTTGTTTATATCGCTTAAATCGCTCTTAATCGAGATATTATCCCCACCAGCTTCGATCGTTACGGACATGCTGCATTCAATATCTTCTGAAACTTTCAAGATTAAAATCGCATTTAATGCAGTCGTTAGCCTATCATAACCGTCTATTGAAATCTTATATGTTTGCTTTGTCGGAGTGACAGTCTCTTCAACGGGCTTGGGCTCTTCCACTGGTTTTGCTATTTGCTCTACTGGTTTAACAACTGATGAAGGTTCCGGCTTAGGTTTTGGAGCTTCAATATAAATGAGATCTTTTCTTATGATGTATCCATCCCATGATGCCTTTACCTTCTTTCCTATCTTCGCTTTGAACTTACCATCTATCTCTTCGAGTTCATCTGCATAGCCAAAGATTTCTTTCTCAACTCCACTCTTGACAGCTTCGAGTATAGTGCTACCACTCAAAATGTAAGGCAACCTTCTATCCTGCCTAATCGCCTTATAGATCTCCTCAACTTTAACGTATCCCTTTTCGTTGAATTCTTTGGAGATAGCATTAACCTGCTTGATTACCTGATCAACTATTGATTCTGGAGAAATTGATTCGAGAAGCTGCTTCTTGTTCTTCAAGTACTTTATTAT
>Ga0180302_10001164_pt1 | contig 12375 bp, 15 predicted proteins | sample GuaBasSediGuay17_FD_121794 | JGI IMG/M metagenome (GOLD analysis project Ga0180302, IMG submission 121794) | Subseafloor sediment microbial communities from Guaymas Basin, Gulf of California, Mexico - Guay17, Core 4571-4, 12-15 cm | ecosystem: Environmental > Aquatic > Marine > Hydrothermal... | reverse complement strand
GCGTCCGCGGAATCCGGGGGCCTACCAGCCCCCCACCACCCGCCCCACGATGCCAGCACCTCCCCGACCTTATCCCCTTTGGCATCCAGCAGGGGGGCCGACCTCGGGGCGGTAAGGAACAGGACGACCCCAGCCGCTATCGCGGCCAGGATGACCGCGAGTATCAGCCTCACGCCACCACCTCCCTACTTCTTCTTCCTCTTCCTCCGCTTCCTCCCGACCAGGAGGAGACCGACGAGGCCGCCCAGGAACAGGAGGGGTCCCACCAGGAGCTCCAGGGGGACGATGGCCACGCCGTATCCCAGGATCGCGTGGCCCGGGATGGTCAGCCAGTGAGCCCAGGGCCTGTCGCTCGGGTCCCCGCGGACCACCTCGTAATCGTCGCACATGGGACCGCGGTCGTACCAGGTGGCCTGCTTCTTCGCGTACTCCCTGGCCTTCTCGGCTAGCATGCCGTAGATCCCGTCGCACTGCGTGTAGAGCCACACCCTACACTGCTGGTCGTCGCCCACGGCCACGGCCACGGTCGCCTTGATCAGGGTGGCGCCCGTGGGGGTCTTCGGGTCCCAGGCGATCCACCACCACCTCGCCCCTATCACGTTCCCGTTCTCGTCCCTTATCGGCTCGCCCGAGATCTTCTCGGGGAGCTGTCTCCTTATCTCGTCGGGTACCGTGGTCGTGATCGACACGCCGTAATCCCTGGCTAGCTCGCAGTTGCTGACGTTCCCGGTTATGCCCGCTAGCTGCCAGCCCCACCTCGCGGCGTACCCGCGGGCCTCCATCTCGGTCGAGAGGCCCCCGGGCCAGAACACCTGGACGATCGGGGTGGGTATCCCGCCACCGACCTCGTGAACCGCCACGTCCTCCGCGTTCACCACGAAGGCCACGGCCACCTGGTGGTCGGAGTAGGGCCGCCCCGGTACCGCGCCCCCGTGGGAGCCCTTCCTCCTGACCTGGACGGTCACCTCGACCTGGAACTCCCCGCGCTCGATGGGCTCGGCCTCCGCGGCCTTGCTGAGTATCCCGCGGATGTCGAACCGCTTCGAGAAGCTCTTCTCCTGGCCCTCCGCTATGTTGCCGAGGTCCTGACGGCCGAGGAGGACAGTCACTCCCCTCTTCAGCTTCTCCTCGACCGCCGAGGCGCTCGGGCTCTTCCAGTTCTTCATGAAAAGCCACCTCCCCGCCGTCCTGACGCTCGCGAAGAAGTACACGGCCGCGTCCGGGAGGTCCTCGAGCGCGCGGAACCTCCCGTTTATCTCGACCTCCTTTAGCGATACGTCCCCGGAGAACGCGACACTGTGCGGGATGAGGCCGTGGAGCTGTATCCTCCTACCGTCCGACGTTATGAGATAGACCTCCAGCTGCAGGGGATTGGCCGCGGCGGACGCCAGGCCGAGCCCGGTCAGCAGAGCCCCAGCTAGCATCAAAAAAACGAGGAGGAGGGGGAGACCCCTCCGCTTGGCGGCCATCGGTCACCTCCTCCGCTTCCTCCTGCTGGTCCTCCTCTTTCTCTTCTTCCCGGTCTTCCTCTTCCTGCTCTTGGTTCTCTTCCTCCTCTTCCTACTAGAACACATACGCGGCACCTCCTACCCAGCTGGGGAGCTCAGCTGCCCCAGCCAGTACTGGTGGCGGCGTTATTTGCCGTGAAGGTGAAGGTCGGACCGCTTATGTCGCCCCTCTCGGCGCTAGCCTGGTAAACCACGGCGAAGGACACGGTAGCGTTACCCTGGAAGGTCGCGGACATCTCCAGGGCCTTCTTGGCGTCTCCGGACAGCCCGGAGATCGGGTAATCGAGGACGTACGTGTATCCGGAGGGCGCGTTGAGGCGGAGCGGGCTGTCACCCGGTAGGTCGGACAGCTTGGTGGGCGATATGGTGGTTCCGTCTATCTTGAAGGTCGGGGAGACGAGAGACTCGTTGTAGTTTACGTAGATGTAGAACTTCGGGACCTCCCCGGTCGTGGCGGACGGCTTGAGGTTCACGGTGAAGCTCTCGAGCTCGGCGGGGTACGAGGACGGAGCCCAGGTGTAGCTGGAGACGCTGGTGCCTACCTCGTTCACAAAGTTGACGCTGGTCATCGTCGGGACCACGATCTCGGTCCTGTCGGTCTTCAGATAGTCGCTCGATTCCTTCCAGGCGCAATAGACGGTCACGAGCTCGGCCTTGGGCATCGGCTGGCCGATGGCGTACGAGTTGGGCAACACCACGAACAGCCAGGTACCGGGCTGTACGTCGCCGAATTCCACATATCCGTTACTGTCTGGCGTTCTAACGGGAACGTCGAGGTCTCCCTTGGCGTAGGCGTCTATCACCTCGTCCAGCTCCATCGATTCGGTCAGCAGGAGGACCTTTACGGAGGTCACGGCGGCGCCAGTGTCCTCGTCTATGACGCGGAGCTTCACGGGTCCGCTAGCGATGTCGCAGGCCGCGGCGGGTCCCACGGCCTTGGCCAGGCCCAGGAACCCAGCAGCCCACGGGGTGATGAGGACCGCGGCGATGAGGGCGCCTATCACGGAGACGATGAACGGCCCAGCCTTGATCTTCCTCTTCATCTTGAAGACCTTGTAGGCGAGGACGTAGAACGTGGCGAGGAACACGATGAGGAAGAGGACCCACCCGGTCGGGCTGAGCTGTCCGAGGGCGTCTATGGTCCCCTGCACCTCCTCCGCGCTGGTAGGTATAGGCCCTATGCTCTGAGGCGCGGCAAAGACCGCGGTAATGGGTAGGAGGAGGATGACCGAGGCCAGGAAACTGGCCACATATCTCCTCCACGCCATACGGGACACCTGGTTAGCCCTCCGCGAGGGAGGGCTCTGTAATTACCCCGAAATTAGGAATAGATAAGTCAGGGCCTCACGAAAAGTTGAGAGGGGGCGCTCGCCTTTTCGTGAGGGGGGGTCCGTTTCAACTCCGCCCGGGCTATCCGGGCTCCCCGGGGAGTCAGAAACCACCCGTCGGGACCCCTGTCCACGAGGCCGAGGTCCCGGAGCCTGGAGAGGCGGTACTTGGCCCCGGACCAGCTGATACCGACGGACACGGCGACGGACCGCGTACTTGCTCGGCCGTCGTATATCGCGGCCAGTATGCGGGCGTCCGTCGGGTCTATGCTGAGCAGGAGGTCCCTGTCCTCGCCCTGGGAGGCCATCTTGGCTATCGCCAGGGCCGAGAGGACCGCGAGAAAGAGGTTGAGGGGTGGAGGGGTCACGGCCGCTAGCAGGGTGAGGAGGGCGGCCAGGACCGGTAGGGGCCTCATCCCCCACCACCCCACGGCAGGCTCGGCGGGTTCGTGAGGACGCTATAGACGAAGAACGCGAACAGGAAGATGATCACGAGGCGGAATAGAGTACTCTTGGTTTTCTTCAATAGCCACCACGCGAGCGGGCCGAACAGCAGGAGGTTCGCGAGGAGCTGGAGGGTCTGGGGCGGGAGGTTAACGCCCGCCCAGGACGCGGCCTGGCTCAGCAGCTGGGTGATGACGGCCTGGATTGTGGCGAAGAATGATGAGAGGGCCTTCCCAGCCTCGATCAGCTGGTCCACCAGCCCGGGCTGGGGCTGGGCCGTCTGGTTCGTCTGATTGGTCAGGTTCTGGAGCAGGACGGACAGGACCCGGATCTCCATCATGGAATCACCCCCAGGAGCTTCCAGGGCCTGAGACTGGTGATGGGCCAAAATCTGGCGGGAGGAGGCTCCAGCCAGACCCAGGCCCATCCGGGGAGTTCCCAGGCCCGCCTGAAGCCCAGGACCCCGACCACGGCGAAGGGCTCAGGGTGTTCCCTCCGGAAGGCGGAGCGGACCCTATCGAGCAGTTTGGCCCTCCGGAGGGCTGTTTTAACCTCAACAAAGAACCTCCGCCCCCGGGAGCGGATCTCCACGTCGTAGGGGCCTTTGTGGAGGACGGAGGTCTCGACGCCCAGGAGGCCAGCCAAGAAGACCGCCACCTCGTCCTCGTTCCTGTGCGATTTCTTTGTCACAGATTCGACTCGAGTGAGTTTGATATACGGCGGGAGGGGGTCGGGAATCGACGAGCGGGGTTTTTTCTTAGTCGCGGTGCGTACGCCCTTGCTGGGGCGCGTACGGCCACGAGAAAGGACATAGTGTGGTGAAAGGACCACGAGCGAGACCGGAAGAGAGGAAATAAAAGAAGGCGTCACGGCGCGCTCACCTCCTTTGTCATCGCGGGGCTGAGGGTGACGGGTTCCCCTGGCATCTCGGCGCGCTTCCAGACCTCCTCGCCAGCCACGCTCCAGAAGGTCACGAACTTCCTGACGTCCACCTCGAAGACGAAATCGCGGCCGTCCTCGCTCGAGGCGACGAATATGCCAGCCATCGTCAGGGCCTCCGGATGCCTCCGCACCAGCTTGGCGACATGGCTGGGCGAGAAGAGGATCAGGCTCTTCTCGTATGTTGTCAGGGGACCCCGCCCGCCCTTCTCGCTCCACAGGGGGCCATCGGCCCGCTCCCGGAACAGTTCTACCATCGTGGAGGCGAGCGTCTTCCTCCTGACCGTGATCTTCGGCCTGATCAGCCCGGAGTTCCTCGCCAGGAAGACGGCCACGGCGGTCAGGGCCGTGGCCACGTACTTGGGCAGCTTTGAGGGGTCGAGCATGTCGGGCCTCAGCACCACGCCCACGTCCAGGTCGATCCGCCCCACCTTGGCGAGGGTCATCCACCTGAGATATTCGGCCCTGGCCCTGTTCAGGTCCTCGCGGAGGTCCCTCCAGGTCACCAGCTTGGTGTAGATCTTCATCTGGCTCTTCTTGTGCCTCGGGTCCTCGAATATGCGGAAGCTCCTGGGCGGAGGGAAGGTGACGATGGCGTATTGTCCGTCCCTGGTCAGCAGGATGAACCTCCCGGGCTTGAACTTCATGCCCGGGATGGCCCTCTTGACCCGCTCGGGGATCGGGAAGTGTTTGCTGATCTCCTTCAACTGGGACGGGTCTCTCAGGTTCTCGGGGTGGACGAAAAGCACCCTGGTGTTCTCGCGGATGGTGTCGGGCACGCTCCGGAAGTTTTGGACCTCGTAGAACAGCCTGCTGGTGGCGAACCTGGTCTGTCTGAGCAGGGTGACGAAGGTCTCGATCTGGCGGGCCAGGTGCCAGAGGGCTCCCATCGCCCCGCTCTTGGGCGCCACCTCGCGGAGCTCTCTCACCACGATAATCAGCTGGGTCTCCTCGACCGAGCTGAGCAGGTGACTCATCAAGTTGTCCATCACCACGTAGAGGGCGAACCTGCTCAGCTCCCTGGCGGACGGCGGGAAGTAGGCCGTACTGAGGACCGTGAAATCATGCCTCTCCATGATGCGGAGGAGCGTGGCGGGCTCCAGAGGACTCTCGTCCGCCAGGAAACCGCTCGTGAGGAACGCGAGGAGCCTGGGGGAGACCTTCTCCCCCTTCCGGGCCATCAGGGCCTTCATGATGTCCTCCATCGTGGCGCCGTGTCCGCCAGCCGTATAATACGCGTCGAAGAGCTCCCTCTGCTCCGTCGGGGTGAGGAAGGAGCCCAGGAGGCGGAAGTGATCGATGCTCAGCATGCGGACGGAGATAGAGGCTAGCTCGAAGTGAAGGGGCGGAGGGAACATCGCGAGGGGATAGTTGAACGTGAAATAGGCCGTGTTGAAACCCCGCGGGGAGAGGCCCTCGGCCCTGAGCAGCTCGGCCTGGATGCCCTGGGCGGGGACGTGGAGCGTCTCGTCCTCGCCCTTAACGTCCAGGATGAGCGGATGCCAGCCGTACCTCTCCGTGAGGTTCTCCAATAGGAACGTGTCGGCCATCCCCTTCCCGCTGCCCCTGATCCCGACGAAACCGACGCACCCGGTCTCCCGGGCCAGGATGTCCCTTATCTCCTCCGCTTCACTCACTCCCCTCTCCCTCCCCGGTTCCCATTATGTCCTTGGCGTTAAACCCCGGTATCCCCCTCCCGCTCGCCGCGGCGAATACGTCGGGCGGTATGAGCTCGGCGATCTTGGCCCAGAGTACCCAGGCCCTCGCCAGGACGGCCCCGAGCCTCTCGGGGGAGGAGAACCTGGCCGCTATGAACTCGATTAGTAGGGATCGGTATTCAGCCGAGAGGCCATCCACGTCCGCGCCAGTCAGTCTGAGGGCCACCAGTACGTCCCCCAGCTTCACGAACTTCATCTCCATCCGAGGGGCCGCAAGGTAGGCGGCCAGGGTGTTCCTGAGTACCACGTCCGCGGTCTTTCCGTTTTCCTCCTCTCCCATCACCTACCACCTCCCCTAGCCTCGCGCCACAGGGCCACGCTCTCCCTGGTAGCGAGGGTGTTCACGGCTATCTTGAAGTTATAGACCTCTCTGATCTTCTCCTCCAGCTTTTTGTTGGCCTGGTCGAGCCAATCCACGGCCGTCCTGAGCTGCGTTATCACCTCCCGCGCGTCGTCCATCGCCCTGTCGGCCACCCAGGCCATGTTGGCCCTGGCGGCCCTCTCGGCCAGGACGAGGAGGCTCCTACCCTCCGCTATCAGCCTGTTTATCTCCCCGCGGAGGGCGACGACCCGGGCGTAATACTTCCTGACGGAGGGGATGAGGTCCTCCGGGACGCGTCCGGACGGCATTATCTCCAGGCCCATGAGGTCCGCGGCTCCCTTCGCTAGGTTCTCGAGCTCCCTCCTTAGCTCCTCCAGTTCCTCCAGCTCACTCAGACTCCACCACCTCCCTCTCCTCGGCCCTGGCCTCTTCTATGGCCTCCCTGACCTCCTCCCGCTCGCCCTTCCTCCGGAGGATGAGCCTCTCCCATATCGACGGCTCCTCCGGTTCCTCCAGGGCCTTGGCTATCTGATCGAGGGCTCTGGCCTCCTTGACGCCGAGGAGGAGCTCCCTTCTCTGGACCTCGCCCAGCTTGCGGGCCATGACCTCCAGCTTAAGCTCCACCTCGCGGTAGGCTTCGGTCAGGGTCTCCAGGTTCCTCCTGAGCTCCTTGTTCTTCAGGCGGAGCCTCTCGAGCTCGGCCTCAGCCTCCATTAACTGCTTCACCTTCGCCACGAGTACGGAACGCTCCACGGTCTCCGATATCACGAGGGGAACGATCTCGGCGACGAGTATCCGCTCCTCCTTGGCCGTCCGCCTGAGAAGGCTGAGGAGCCTCGGCCCCCTCTTCACGCTCTGCTCATATAAGCCATAGAATGAGGCCACGCCCACGGCCACGTGATAGCCCTCGGCCGAGAACACCACCTCGTCCCAGCTGAGCGGATCTGGGACGAAGAGCAGGTAGAGGTCCCAATCGCCCTTGATCGGCGGATTCGGGGACACGTCCGTGAACCACACGGCCCTACCCGATGCGGTCAGCCCTGGGGCCTTCTCAACTGTAACCCGCTCCCCCTCGGGCTTCACGCCCCGCTCGAACACGAAGAGGGAGCGGGAGGCTAGATCCACCAGCAGGAAATCCGAATACTCCACCCCGCGGATCTTGTCCAGTATCTCCATCATAGCAGGGTCACCTCCCCGCGAACCTCCTACCCTTTAGCGATGACATCCCGGACCTCCACCTTAAGAAACCGAGGAATCCGACGGCCCCCACGACCAGGAGGGGCCAGTAGGTTCCCAGCCAGCTAGCCGCCCCACTAGCGGCGGAGCCCACGGCGTGAGTTATGCTCCCGCGCACCGGGGTGGCTGGGGTGAGCGCGAAGGTGACCGTGGCCCCCGCGGGGAGGCCCTGGTAGCCCTCCGCGAGCCTCCCCGTGGCGTAAATTGTGAAGATGGCTCCCTCCTCGGCTGGGATGAACGTAACTCCCTCACTATCGCATGTGAGCCCAGCCAGGGCCGCGGGCGGGCTCACGTCACACGAGGGGATGTCCGCAAAGGGCGTGGGCCAATCCCACCTGGTGCTCTCGCCTATCGTCAGGGCCTCGTAAACCATCTCGCTCAGAGTCTGGGCCTCGGCCCGGAAGCTCCTGGCCGATTCCTCCGCCAAGGAAACGTCCGGGACGGAAATCAGGTACTCTCCGGGCTCCACGGGAGTATATTGGGCCTTACCGTCTAACCCGAGCGGGAGCGGGTCGGCCCGCCCCGAGGGCGTGGTGATCACCAGGGCGCCCTGGTACGGGGACGTGGCTGGGAGGCCGAGACTGCTGTGAAATACGGCGTAAGCCTCGATGGTGACGGGCTCCCCGACCGTGGTCACGGGCGGGTCCACGCTCACCAGAACCTCGATGGCTGGGTTCTTGGCCACCTGCTCTATCCTGAATGCGAACCTACCATACCCCAGCTCCGGGGGCTGGTGAAGGACGCGGGAGCCCACCTCGTCGAACGTCATGAAGAACGTGGTCAGCTCCCCAGGCCCGTTAACCTGGTAGGTGAGCCTGCTCCCGGAGTTCTCGAAAAGGGCCACGTCTCCGCTCGCGTTAACGAGGATGCGGCTGGGATCGCCCGAGATGACGACGTGAACCAGGGTTCCAGGGAGGACCGTGTAGGTCTGGCCCGGGGCCAATGCGGTCCCGTTCTCCAGCTTCACGATTACCCTGGGGATCTCCAGGCCGCTAACGGCTAGATCCTCGGTCTCGTTCTGGCTGGCCTTCCTCTGCTTGGTGACGGACACGCTAACCGTCAGCTGGGCGGGATCGCGTCCGCCCAGGATCTGAAACGTCCGCGAAAAGTTTCCCGAAACTTCCGACGGAGGGGCTACGCTAATAGCTAGGATAAACTCGGCGCCGTCCTCGAAAGTATCGCTAGACTCGTTTAACCGCGCCCTGATCCAGTTGGGCGTCGATGAATCCGGGACGATGCGGACGGGGCCAACTGGGCCTCCCTCCGCGGTCAGTACGACGTACTTGGTAACCTGGCCTCCTGGTGGAACCGTGACGTTAAGTTGGGTGTACGGAAGCCCTATCAGGCCCCTCTCGGCCTGGCTGATGTTCTGAGGGGCCTCCTCCTCGGGCTCCTCTGGAGGCTGGGGTTCCTCGGGAGGGGCACCAGGCTGGAGCCAAGCGATGTGGGTCTGATCCTCCTGGATGTTCAAGTTCGCCGTGTAACCGGAGTGATTGCGGGCTACGATCATGACCGTGTAGGTGCCGTTAGGAACGTCGAACTCGGCCGTCCCGTCCGCCCTGGTGACTCCTGCGTAGCTCTTTTCCCCTTGGACGGTCACGATAGCCCCCTCGATCGGCCCGTAGGTCTGTAAACTCATCGCGATGACCTTAAGGTGGCATGTGCGGACGGGGGGCGGCGGAGGAGACGTGACGCGCATCTGAATCGGTACGCAAGCCCGGAATTCTCCCTCCCGCCCCTCGGCTGTATAGTTGAGGCATAAGTAATCGCTAAAGTTGCCCTCCGGGAGTGAGCGGGCCGAGAAGGTCACGACGACGGTCCAGGAGCCTCCCGGGCTTATGTCGGCCAGGGGGAACACCCGGGAGATCCAGCTCGGACCGCTCCAGGACGCGAGGGCTATCTTAACGTCGTGGCCGTTAGTTATCTGCAGGTTAACGTCCTTCGCCTGACCCTTTGGGACGGCGGCGGAGAGGGGAGACGGGGAAAAGCTGAGCTCCCCGCGGAGGGCCTTCCGCGTGACGGAGATAACGTAGGTGATGTTGGTCACGTTCGTGGTGAAGTCTAGGGCGATGTCGGCCTCCCTGACTCCCTCGGCCGCCATCTCGGAGACGTTTAGGGTGACGTTAATCGGCTGGGTGGCGCCCCCCGCCAGTTCCCCGCTAGACGGGCTCACGTTCGCGATGAAGGGCGATTGCCAGCTCACGGACCAGTTGATGGCCTGATCCGCGCTCAGGTTTATCGTGACGTTATGAAGCGTCTCATCATCGTAAACCACGACGGACAGAGGGCTCTCCGGGGCTATTTCAACTCCGGAGGCCCGGGCCGCCTGGGCGGGGATCAGCAGGACGGCGAGCGGGAGGAGGGCGATCTTCCGCCTAATCACCCCTGGCCACCTCCCCGGACGGTAACCAGAGCCCTCCGCGGTCCTATCTCCATGAAGGACACGATGATCCTCTCCTCCCCGTCGAGGCCCCACCTGACGAGGAGCCTCTTGGGGAAGGTGCCATAGAACGCGCCATCCCGATGCCTCCTCCGGAACACCCTCTCCAGCTCCATGATCTACCCCCCGGGAAAATCCCAGGGGAACCCCGGGATCTTCCCAGGGGATTCTCCCCTGGGGTTTATAATAAGCGTACGCGGTCCTCCTCCAATTCTGTCGTATAAGAAAACTTATGCGACAAAATCACCCTAGGAACGGGTCGAGCGTGGGGCGGATGAAGGCCAGGAGCGAGGTCCTGCTCCGCGCCGCGTTCCTTATCCTCTCGGCGGAGACCTCGAGCTACGCCGCATCCAGCTCGATGGCGGTCCACCTCCGCCCGAGGATCTCGCAGGCCACGGCCGTGGTCCCGGAGCCGAGGAAGGGGTCCAGCACGCGGTCCCCCCGATTGGTGAAGGCCCTTATCAGCCACGATATTAACGCGAGGGGCTTCTGGGTGGGGTGGTCGGTCCTCTCGTCCTCGCTCATTAGCGGTTTGTTTGGGTAGCGGAGTATCGTGGTGGGATAGCGGAAGGGGCCGTAGGAGCCCGCCCGCTTCTCGCACTGTCCGAACCTGCTGTAGCCGCCCCTGCTGCTGGTGTAGGGCTCCCCGATTGTCCCCACCTCCCGGAAGTTGTAGGTGAAGGAGGCGCGGTCTCCGTCGCGGAGGAGGGCCACGATCCACTCGTGGCGGTTTAGGGGCTGTCGCGTGGCCTTTAGGAAGTTCACGGGCGCGGGCTCCTCCCAGACCATGTCGAAGACGACGCGGAAGTGTCGCCTGATGTGCTCCGCCGCGGTAAGCAGGAACGATGAGAAGCAGAACATCAGGACGAGGCCAGAGGGCGCCAGGAGGCGTGAGAGGGAGGCGAAGAACCTCCCCCACCTGAGCGGGGGAATCTCGCCGATGGGCCTGTCGTCGCGTATCTCCACGTAGGGAGGGTCTAGAATAACCAGGTGGTAGCTCCTGGCGGGGAGACGAGGTAGTATCTCCCAGGCGTCCCCCGCGTATAGCTCTCCCAACTCTGTGCGGAGGTAGGGCTCCGGGAGGGTCGCCATCCGCATCACCCCGGTAGCCGGCTACCGGGTAGGGTGGCTAGCAGCTTCCGGTACTCCCTCCTGAGATGCTCCGCGCTCACGTGGGTGTACACCTGGGTGGTGGACAGGGAGGCGTGGCCCAGCAGTTCCTGTATGGCCCTTATGTCGGCCCCAGCCTCTAGCAGGTGGGTGGCCAGGCTGTGCCTGAGCGCGTGGGGCGTCACCCTCTTGTTTATCCCAGCCCTCCTGGCCACCTCCTTGATCATCCTTTGAACCGTCCTCGGGCTGAGCGGGACCACCCTCTCGCCCCGGGATTTCTCCCTCCACCCTCTGAGTATCTCGGCGGTCTCCGGGTCCACGAGGACCATCCGCTCCTTGTTCCCCTTCCCAAGGACGCGGATCACCCCCTCGGAGAGGTCCACCCTGTCCCAGGTCAGGGAGCAGAGCTCCGACACCCTCATGCCCGTGAAGTAGAGCAGTCTGAGGACCACCACCTCCCTCTCGGTCTCGGCGGCCTGCAGGAGCCTCTCCACCTCGGCCCTGGTCAGGACGGTCGGGAGCCTCCTCCCGACCCTGGGCCTGTCCACCCTCACGGGGTTATCCTCCACCATGCCGATGTCGGCCATGAAGCGGTAGAAGGTGCGGAGGGCACACGTGTGCGTGTAGAGGGAGCGGGGAGATAGGCCCGAACTGGCTAGATTGGAAAGGTAGGCCGAAACATCGGCGGGCGTGACCTCCTCCGGAGGCTTCTCGACGAAACCGAGGAATCTCAGGACGATATACCTGTATTGTCTGGCCGTCCTGGGGCTGTAGCCCCTCAGCCTGAGCCATCCCGAGAAATCGGCCAGCAGGTCGGGGATCGCGACCATCGGTAAAAGAGGGTGCGGGTGAAGAAAAAGGGAACGGGAGGGTGTTCTACTCCAGGGGGAGCCTGGCCCGCTCCTCATCGCCCCGCCGAGCCCCTGGCTTGCTGGTCCAGGGGCTCATACACAGCTCGCGGAGCCTCCTAGTCACGGTCTCAACATCCACGACCTCGATCCCCCTCTCGGCCATCGCCTTCAGGGCGTACGCGGCCGAGAGGAGGTCCTGGCGGTAGGCCGCGGGGGCGGTCCTCGCCAGGTAGAAGAGATAGATGGCCGCCCTGGCCGAGGAGGACCCCGGGGCTCGGGTGGCCGCTATCCTGGCCAGGGCGGAGCCTATAGGGTCCCTGGTTATGAAGATGGTTAGGTCCGAGCGGGTTTTGCGGAACCTAATGGTGGGGTTATCGCCCCTCACCTCTCCTCCCCTCTCCTCAGAAAGAGTAGGGGGACGAGGAGGGTCCCCTCGCCCCCGCAGAGGGGACAGACGACCCTCTCGCCCTCCCCGCAAT
>Ga0180302_10001163_pt1 | contig 12378 bp, 13 predicted proteins | sample GuaBasSediGuay17_FD_121794 | JGI IMG/M metagenome (GOLD analysis project Ga0180302, IMG submission 121794) | Subseafloor sediment microbial communities from Guaymas Basin, Gulf of California, Mexico - Guay17, Core 4571-4, 12-15 cm | ecosystem: Environmental > Aquatic > Marine > Hydrothermal... | reverse complement strand
ATTGCCCTGCGAACTGGTCCCTAAATCTCGAAATGTTTAGCGTAATCTGAACTCATCCGTATCACATAACAAAGCCTAACTTAATCTAAAAACAAGTCTATAAAAGTTCTCATACTAAAACCTGTGTTTTTACCCCATGGTAGAATTTAATCGGGATTCCATCTCTTGTATTCTACGTTTATACCCAGTTTTTCGGCTACGCGACATACGATGTGATCTACAACATCATCTAAAGTTTTGGGTTTATGATAGAAGGATATCACTGGCGGGAAAATGATAGCTCCCATTCTTGCAAGTTTTGAAAGCGTTAGCAAGTGGCCAAAATGAAGGGGAGCTTCTCTAACAACCAATATTAGTTTTCGCCCCTCTTTTAGAACCACGTCTGCGGCTCGTGTGACTAAATTTCCCGTGACTCCGTAAGCTATGCTTGATGCGGTTTTAATACTACATGGAATTATTACCATACCATTGTGCTGGAAGGATCCACTTGCTATTGGGGCGTCTATTTCAGTTTCCTCGTAGCATTTGGTGGCAAGTTCGTATATGCTGTCTAGCGTGTAGTTTGTTTCAGACTCAATGATCTTTTTAGCTGCATTTGAGATAACGAGATGTATTTCCAAATTCTTTTTGGACAGGAGTTCAATCAGCCTGATCCCAAGTAACTGACCAGATGCACCGGTCAGGGCAACTACGATTTTCATTATATTAGTGGCTCGATGTCCTCATCAAATAATTCCAGGGTTTTAGCCATTCTTAGTTTTTCTGCATCTTCTGCCTCCTCTTTAGCCTCAGCAGCAAGTCTTTGTAACTCTTTAACCCTCGGAACATCGGTAACATTCGCGAGAACAACTAGTGCTGCTACATATTTTGTCCGTTTCGTCGGGTAGTCTCCGGCCCTCACTTCAACTCCCGATATTTGCTCTTCAAGCCAGAGTTTAGCCTTCTCCAAACCCTTTCTATCGAGGTGTTCCGGTGGTCCTGCCACGAGAATTAAAGCTCTCTCGGCACTTCTAATATTGCATGGAATTGTTAATCTACCCAGTGCGGCTCTTCTAACGAGTGTAGCAATTTTCATTGGTTTATCGTTTTCTATAGCTTCTAGCTCTTTCTCTTCCTTCCTTCTTCCAAATGGAAGCCATCTTCTCTTTTTGCTCGTTTTAGCTAGGGTTGTGGCATATCCTATTGATGAGACACCACCGCCACGTAGGGTATTTATCACCTCACTGCTATCAACCACCATCTCGCCCACAAAATCTCCTTCAAGTGGTTCACCGGCTCTTGCCAATATGGCCAATCTCCTAACTATTTCTTCATTTATTTTAGCAAAAGACTCTCTTAAACTGAGACCCTCAAATTTCCAAGCACCGTTATCAACTAGGATGAGATTATCAACAAATTTTAGAGTGGATATCATACTCCTAGCGGCATTGAGAGAATATAACTTCCCTTCCTCTGGGGCTGGAAGTATTCCTATGGCATATACTGGCTCAGAATACATTTCGGATAAGTACTTGGCAAGAACGGGCACACCTCCACTACCAGTTCCACCACCTAGTCCGGCGATAATCAGGAAAGCATCCATATCATGGGTACCGCGTTCATCTATCGCATTTAGGATCGTTTCTATCTCATCTCTGGCTATCTTGGCACCTAGTTTGTTATCGGTACCTACACCATGACCCTTAACGACCGTTTGTCCTATGAGAATTCTGTCCTCAACGGGAACGTGTTTTAGCCCCATCAAATCGGTTCTAGCTGTATTTACAGCTAGCCATCTCATCCTAATTTTTGATCCCCTTCTCTTCTCGCTTTCGATGAATAGGTCTAGGATCTTACCACCTGCTTGACCGAAACCTATTATGAAGAATCTCATTTGATCACCCGCTCTCGAATCTAAAACAACTATTTATTTAAATCTTATTCCCATTTAGCGTAAGTATTATTTTTCTTACTACATGGCACTCTGCGATGGGTAGCGTAAAAGATTTGATTATTTTTAAAGAACCAAAAGAAAAAATCGGAAAAGGAGTTTTCGTCTTTTCTGATCGCTTTTCTGTTTTTGATTATGGAATAATGCCTGATAGTATTCCCGATAAGGGTAAATCTCTTTGTATATCTACTGCTTACTTCTTCGAGAAGTTGGAAAGTGTTGGCATTAAAAACCATTATGAGGGGCTTATAGAGAATGGAAAATTAAAGAGATTAAACGAGCTAGAAAATGCAGTAGAGAAAATGCAAATAAAACTTGTTAGAGTCATTAAACCAAAAAAGAAAGTCGTAAGTTCGTATGACTATTCCATCTTTAAGACTTTGAGATCCAATTATCTTTTGCCATTGGAGGTAATTTATAGGAACTTCGTATCCGAAAATTCCTCTCTAGTGAGGAGATTGAAAGAGGGGAAAGTTAGACCACAAGACTATGGTTTGTCGGAAATTAAGCCAAATCAGAGGTTAGAAAAACCGATTGTGGAATTTAGCACGAAACTTGAGGATGTTGACAGGTACATAAGCGGCGAAGAGGCAAAGGAGATCTCGGGCATTTCAGACTTCGAACTTGAGGAGTTAAAGAGCATAACCTTAAAGGTGAACCGAGTAATAACGAGGGAGGTAGAAAGGTTGAAACTGGAAAATGAGGACGGAAAAATCGAATTTGCTTTCGATGATAACCGGGAGCTAATGGTCGTAGACTCCGTAGGCACTCTCGATGAATGCAGGTTTAGTTTCGGTGGAATTGAGGTAAGCAAGGAGATTTTGAGGAAATACTACAGGAGAACTAATTGGTACAGAAAATTGGTGAGATTTAAAGGTCAAGAAAATTGGAGAGATCTGGTGGGTTCACCTCCGAGACTCTTTTCCGAGTTTAAAAATGCAATTGCGGATCTCTATAGGGCATTTAGCAATGAGCTAGTTGGTATAAAATTCTTTGACACGCCCCCTCTAAAAGATGCTATCCGGAAGATTTGCGAGGTGTTGGAATGAAGGCAGCATTGGCTTTAGAAGACGGAACTTATGTAGAGGGAAAGGCGTTTGGGGCGGAGGTGGATGCTGAGGGGGAGATAATTTTTTGTACCGGTATGACCGGTTATGTTGAAGCTCTTACGGATCCAAGTTACAAAGGGCAGATTTTGATGATGACTTATCCCTTAATCGGTAATTACGGTGTTTGTAGAGAGGATTTTGAAAGTGATGGAGTGAAAGTTGAGGGTTTTGTTGTGAGGGAATTGTGCAAGACGCCAAGTAACTGGAGAAGTGAGATGACAGTTGACCAGCTATTAAAAGAATATGATGTGCCCGGTATTGAGGGTGTTGACACGAGAATGCTAACCAAGAAAATCAGGATTTTCGGTACAATGAAAGCGGCAATGGCGGTAGGAGATGTTGAAAAAGATGAATTGGTAAGAAGAGCGGTTGAACAACCGTTTATAGGTGATGTAGATCTTGTTGACAAGGTTTGCGTAACAGAACCCAAGAAATATTGGGCTGACGGTAAGCTAGAAGTCGTCCTAATTGATTGCGGGGTGAAAATGAGTATTGTTAGACAGCTATTGAGGAGAGGTGTAAATTTGACTTTGGTGCCTTACAACTTTGATCATAAGGAAATACTCGAAATGGATCCAGATGGTGTTTTTATTTCTAACGGCCCGGGCGATCCCGCTAGGGTTAAACCTACGATTAAAACGATACGTAAACTGATTGGAAAAGTCCCAATTGCTGGAATATGTTTGGGACACCAACTCACCGCTTTGGCATTGGGAGCTAAAACTTTCAAACTAAAATTCGGCCATCATGGGAGCAATCAGCCTGTTAAGGATTTTGAGACCGGTAGAGTTTTTATTTCAAGTCAAAATCATAATTTCGCAGTCGATGAGAGAACCCTTCCAAAGGAAATGGAAGTTACACAGATTAACCTGAACGATATGACGGTTGAGGGAATGGTCAATAGAGACGTTCCCCTAATAACCGTTCAATACCATCCAGAAGCTGGGCCAGGCCCTCATGACACTTACTTCTTTTTCGACAGGTTTGTAAAGATGCTAAAGGAGTACAGGTGAAACGGTGCCTAAGAGAGAGGATATCAGGGACATATTGGTGATAGGGAGCGGTCCAATTGTTATAGGGCAAGCTGCGGAGTTTGATTATTCGGGGAGTCAGGCTTGCAAAGCTTTGAGGGAAGAGGGATATAGGGTCGTTCTGGTAAATTCCAATCCTGCAACAATTATGACTGATCCGGAAATGGCAGATAAGGTCTACATAGAACCATTAACAGCCAGCGTCGTCGCGAGGATAATTAAAAGAGAGCAGCCAGATGCTTTACTCCCAACGCTTGGCGGTCAAACCGCACTCAACATCGCTGTCCAGCTGTCTGAGATGGGGGTGCTTGAAGATTTTGGTGTTGAACTGATCGGTGCAAAAGTGGATGCGATAAGGAAAGCTGAGAATAGAGAGCTATTTAAAGAGTCGATGAGGAAAATAGGTTTAGAGGTTCCCAGAAGCGATATAGCAAGTGACGTTTCCGAAGCTATAGAAATCGCGGACGAAATAGGTTATCCTGTAATAATCAGGCCCGCATTTACTCTTGGAGGTACTGGAGGTGGTATAGCCTACAATAGAGAAGAACTTAGGGAGATAGCATCAAGGGGACTGGAGTTATCGATGATAAATCAGATTTTGGTTGAGGAGGGGGTAATTGGTTGGAAAGAATTTGAACTCGAGGTCATGAGGGATTTGGCTGACAACGTTGTGATCATTTGTTCAATTGAAAACTTCGACCCGATGGGCGTTCATACGGGTGATAGCATAACCGTGGCTCCGGCACAAACTCTCACGGATGTTGAGTACCAAAGAATGAGAGATGCAGCAATTAAGATAATTAGGGAAATTGGCGTTGAAACTGGGGGGAGCAACATTCAATTCGCTGTACATCCGGACAATGGTAGGATGGTTGCGATTGAGATGAATCCCAGGGTCAGTAGGTCTTCAGCTTTGGCTTCAAAAGCGACTGGTTTTCCAATAGCGAAGATCGCTGCAAAGCTCGCTATAGGGTATACATTGGATGAGATTCCCAACGATATCACAAAGGAAACTCCAGCTAGTTTTGAGCCAACTATAGACTACGTCGTTGTTAAAATTCCCAGATTCGCATTTGATAAGTTTCCGACTGCAGATCCAATCTTAGGAAGCCAAATGAAGAGCGTTGGGGAAGTAATGGCCATAGGTAGGACATTTGAGGAGGCTCTACAAAAAGCATTGAGGAGCCTAGAAATTGGGAGGTACGGGCTTGGTTGTGATGGTAAGGATCAGGAAGTGACGAGAGAAGAGATAATACAAAAACTCAGATTTCCGAGCGCTGAAAGAGTTTTTTACATAAGGTATGCTCTAAAGAATGGATTTTCCGTGAGGGAAATTTACGAGCTAACAAAAATTGATCCTTGGTTCATTGAAAAGATTAAGAACATAGTCGAATTTGAGGAAAAGCTGAAAAAATTTTCCAAGAGGCATAAAATTGGTGAAATACCATCTGATGTTTTGCGTGAAGCAAAGAGACTTGGATTTAGTGATAGGCAAATTGCACACATTTTTGATTGTTCGGAGAGGGAAGTAAGAAAAGTGAGGAAAAAGAAGGGTGTAATCGCGGTCTACAAAATGGTCGATACATGTGCAGCGGAATTTGAAGCTAAAACTCCCTATTACTATTCAACTTATGAAGAGGAAAACGATGCCCTTCGTACAGCAAGGAAAAAAGTGATGATTTTGGGTGCGGGACCCAACAGAATTGGCCAGGGAATCGAATTTGACTATTGCTGCGTTCATGCGGTATTTAGCTTGAAAGATGAGGGTTACGAAACGATCATGGTAAATTGTAACCCTGAAACGGTTTCAACGGACTACGATACTTCTGATAGACTTTACTTTGAACCAATTACTCACGAAGATGTTATGAACATATACGAAAATGAGAAACCTGAAGGAGTTATAGTTCAGTTCGGCGGTCAAACACCTCTTAACATTGCAAATGATTTGGAAGAGAGTGGAGCAAATATTCTGGGAACATCGGTAGATTCGATAGACATTGCCGAGGATAGAGAGAGGTTTGCGGAATTGTTGAGAAAACTGAACATACCTCAACCCAAAAATGGGATTGCATTCAGTCTAGATGAGGCAAAACAAGTTGCTGAGGAGATAGGATATCCGGTTCTTGTGAGGCCTAGCTACGTTCTTGGTGGAAGAGCAATGGAAATAGTTTATGATGAGGAAACTTTGGAGAGGTACATATTGGAAGCTTTAGATGTAAGTCCCGAGAAGCCGATACTCATTGACAAATTTTTAGAGGATGCCATTGAGGTTGAAGTTGACGCTCTTTGTGACGGCGAAGATGTTGTGATCGGTGGAATAATGGAACACATTGAGGAAGCTGGCGTGCACAGTGGGGATTCTGCGTGTGTTTTACCTCCAATTTCTCTCCCTGAGGAAATTCTCGATAAGGTTGTTGATTATACAAGGAAGTTGGCATTGGCTTTGAAGGTCGTGGGTCTCATCAACATCCAATATGCGATAAAAGACAATACTGTTTACGTCCTTGAAGCCAATCCTAGAGCTAGCAGAACCGTCCCATTTGTTAGTAAAGCAACCGGGATTCCCCTGGCGAAGATCGCTGCAAAGCTAATGATGGGAAAAAAGTTAAAGGAATTGGGAGTTAGAGAGAGGCTAAATCTTAAGCATGTCGCAGTAAAGGAAGCAGTCTTTCCATTTATTAAACTTCATGGGGTCGATCCAGTTTTGGGCCCAGAAATGAAGTCGACGGGCGAGGTTATGGGAATAGATTACGACTTTGGTTTGGCCTATTACAAAGCTGAGCTAGCAGCTGGAATGGAACTGCCACTTGAGGGAACGATTTTCGTGAGTGTTAGAGATAGGGACAAGAATCTGAAGACGGCCCAACTAGTAAAAAGGTTTTCGGAACTTGGATTCGAGATTCTCGCAACTGAAGGCACCGCAAGGTTCTTGAGGGAGCACGGAATAAACGCAAGGCTGGTGTTTAAAGTCAGTCAGGGTAGACCCAATGTACTAGATGCTATAATAAACAGGGAAGTGGATCTTATCATAAATACTCCGAGCGGCAAGAGGGGAAGGACGGAAGGTTATAAAATTAGAAGAGCCGCAGTGGATTACGGCATACCGTACATAACCACAATTGCGGGAGCTACAGCAGCCTTAAGAGCAATAGAGGCCATGAGACAACAGGAAATAACGGTTAAATCGATTCAGGAGTATCACATGGAATATTAGCTTAAAAATTTGGATTTTAGTTATTTACCGCCGCTTACAGGCGGAAATATTGCCACCACATCGCTGGGGGATAAATCCTTGTTTCCTCTAACTAAATCCTCGTTAACCATAATATTTACGTACTCTCTTACTCTATCTCCCTCGAATACCAATTCCCTCATTTTTGGGAACTCAACTACCAGTTTATTTAAAAGTTCGTAGACATCTCTCGCGTCTATTTCAACCTCTCTAACACCTGCAATCTCCCTAAAGTTTGCAAAGAGCTTAACTTTTACCATACCTCTTTGCAAAATCAATTATCCTCTCAACCGCCTCCCGGAGTAGATCAAATTTAATTGCGAATGCGATTCTGATGTAACCTTCTCCACATTCCCCAAATGCATTTCCGGGAACTACTGCGACTTTTTCATCGATAAGTAGCTTTTCTGTGAATTCCATACTACTAAGTCCAGTCGAACTAATATCCGGGAATGCGTAAAAAGTACCATCTGGTTTTCTAATACTGAAGACCTCGCTAAACTTTTTAACCAAGTAATTTCTCCTTCTCATGTACTCTGCTCTCATTCTGTCTACTTCATCCATGGATTTCAAAGCCTCCAAAGCTCCAATTTGGCTCGTTATGGGGGCACATAACATGCAGTATTGGTGGATTTTGGTCATACCATCTAGGATATCTTCGGGAGCAATTGCATAACCTATCCTTAAACCGGTCATTGCGAAGGATTTGGAGAACCCATTGAGAACAATTGTCCGATCTTCCATGCCATTTAGCGATGCGATGGAAACGTGTCTTCCAGAGTAAGTTAGTTCAGAATAAATTTCATCGGAAATTACAAGCAAGTCCATCTCTATTATTGCGTCTGCAATCTCTTCAAGTTCTTTTTTTGTATAACTCATTCCAGTTGGGTTTGATGGATAGTTCAAAATCAAAGCTTTCGAGTTCGTTTCTGAATAGTTAATTAGCTTTTCGTACGTCAGCTTAAAATCTGGTGTGGTGGGGATGGTTATAGCTTCACCCCCACAGATTAAAGTGAGTGGTTTATAGCTGACGTAGCATGGTTCGGGTATTAGCACGCCATCTCCGGGCTCAATTATGGTCCTTATTGACAGATCTATGGCCTCGCTAACACCTGAAGTGATGAGTATTTGGTTTGGATTTGATTTCAACCCGAATTTTTTGTAGTATCTACTGATCTCTTCTCTAAGTTCTTGCAAACCGAGATTTGATGTATAGGATGTAAAGCCCTTCTCAAGGGAATATATCATCTCTTCTCTTATTCTCCAAGGGATCGCAAAATCTGGTTCACCTACTCCAAGGCTTATTATGTCTTCTCTACCGGAAACTAAATCGAAAAATCTCCTAATCCCGGATGGTTGGAGTTCGGCTACTTTTTTGGCTACCCTACGGTACAAAGGCGAGCCTCCTATCTTCTTCGTCGGTGAATAAGGTTACCCCCTCCTCCTTATAGGTTCTAAGTACGAAGTGGGTAACCGTGTCTTTAACTTCTGGTATGGTTGATATTTTCTCCGCAACGAAAAATGCGACCTCTTTCAAACTTTTACCCCTAATGACAACTTGGAAGTCGTACTCACCGCTTACCAATCTAACGGCATGAACTTCTGGAAATTTTGCGATCCTCTTTGCAATATCGTCATAGCCCTTTTCCCTGGTTAACGACACTTTTACATCAATTATTGCGTAGATAAAGTCGCTGTGTATCTTTTCCCAATCAACGATTGTCTTGTACTTAAGTATTATTCCTTCATCCTCAAATTTGGATATTATTTCTCTTACTCCATCAACGCTTATTCCAACGATTTCGGATATTTCCTCCGGGCTCATCTTTGCATTCTCTTCAAGTATCCTCAAAATCTCGAATTCTACTTCTTCCACGCTTTTAAAGCTAAATTATTGCTATTTAAAATTACCGATCAATCTAGGTTGAAAATAATAGGGAGCTTGAATTTAATTTTGGATATTAAGCGTAGTATCTTCCGCTGTCTTTTTCTTCCTTATCAATTGCTAGAAGAATCGCGTAAATTCCTTCCGCTAGTATTCTAAGCTTTTTTAATTCTTGGTAGAAGATGGTAAACGTTGCGTATGGATGTCCGCACGGATGATCGTACTTTACGATTGGGCAGCCACTACAACCAAATTTTTGATATCGAAAACAAAACGAAGTGACTTGGATGCTGACATCCTCTATAGCCTTTATAGCATCTAAAATTGATTTCCACTTTCTTAACGCAACTTCTGAATCACTTACTCCATTCTCAACGTCTCTTTTAGCATCCTCTGCCGTATATATTTTAATTTCTTTCATAAAATTCATTAGTCGTCCATCTCTTCATTCTTTTGCTTTCTGGCATCATTTGATAAATAAAAAATACTTACACTTCTGAAATTTCAACTTAGTAAGAAGAAATTTCATTATATAAGGAAAATCTTTTAATATATTTCTCGACTTTTTTTTGAGGTGATGGGATGGTTGGTAGGAAGTTTAGGAAAGATGAGAAGGGAGCAATAGGCATTGAGATCCTAATAGTCTTCATTGCAATCGTACTAGTTGCAGCCGTCAGTGCAGCCGTACTCATCCAAACAGTTGGATACCTTCAACAAAAGGCAACGGCAACGGGAAGAACAACTACTCAAGAAGTGGCTAGTGGTCTCAAGGTTGCTAAAGTTATGGGACACACGAGCGGCGTGGGAGGCGTAATAGATAAACTAGCGGTCTTTGTGGAACCAAATACTGGTGGTCAGGATGTTGATTTGAGTAAAGTTACTATCACACTGACCGATGGAGAAAAGCAAGTTGTTCTAACCTATAATAGTTCGTACTACAATGAGAGCTATCCGTATAGTGATATATTCGATGTTTCAGTAACTACTGGCAACACCACGGAGAATATCTATCCACAGGCATACGAATTTGGAATCATAGTCTTGCAGGATGTCGATGAGTCGCTAAGCAACGAAACACCAGTTATGAATACGGGAGATAAAGTTATCCTAGCAATAAATGCATCCTATATCTTTGGAGGAATTGAAGAAAGAACGAAGGTCAGTGGAGAAGTTAGACCAGAGCATGGTGCGCCGGGTATAATCGAATTTACAACTCCTCCAGCGTATACCGTTAATGTAATAGAAGTCCAGTAAAAATTTGAATTTTTTGATTTTCTTTTTTTACATTTTTTAGGGGGTGAAAAATGGGACTTTTCAGAAAAAAGAAAAAGGAAGAAGATGAAGAAGAAAAAGAAGAAGAGGTTACAGAGGAATTGGAAAAGACAGATGAAGTGGAAAATGAGACTAACAAGTCAGAAAATGACATAGCAATGAAGATCATGGAGAGGCTCAATGAGATTGACAATAGGCTTCCGAGAATTGAGATATCGATTTCAAATTTGAAAAGGGAAATAGATGAAATTAAGAAGGAGTTACAAAACTTCGATAATTCACTTAAAGATGTTATGACTCTTTATGAGATCGTTTCGTCCCAAATCAATCCATTTGTTGGAAAGTCTAAGGTTACTTCTCTACAAGTTGAAAAACTTGAAGCGTTAGAAAAAGATCTCGCCAAGATTGAGGATACGCTTAACAATATTGTAAATGACTTCAGATTACTGATAATTAAAGATTTGGACCTGAAGAAGATCGTTAACAGGGTTTTGTATGGGGAGGTGGTTTAATGGAAAGTAATAGGAATGTTATTTTGTTAGAGGAATTGAAAGAAGAGGATCACAAAGAAGAAAATAGCGAGTCTAACGAAAAGTCTAGGGAAAAATCTAACGAATACCTAAGCGACCAAGAGTTACTAAACACGTTAAATATGTACAAACCGCGTATACCATCTGTTCTGCTTAACGAGATTTACGAGATGGTTAGGGGAAAAAACGTGACGAAAGAACAGTTAGAAAAAATCGTTGAAAATGTTGAATTGGCATTTAAAGCAAGAATTACTGGAATTGAAGACATAGTTAGGAAGTTGGATGCGATTGAAAAACTTTTAAGGAGAAGCAGCTCTGTAGCAAAAAATCCTGATTATGAAAGGGGAGAAAATGATCGCTCAAGTTTTGAGCGAAACACCGAACAAATTGTCAGCGAAAATGGCGTAAGATTGGAGAAGATCTCGAGCGATATAAAAAGCGTAGTCGTTCTGCTTAAGTGGGTGGAGTTTCTAACAGAGAAAGTTGGTGTTGAGGAACTTGAAAAGGTTTTGAATTACTACGTCGATGTCGGTTGGATAAGCGAGGACGTCTTACTAACAATACTCAGGTACGCAAGGGGAGTTGATGGGCATGGCAAAAAGGCCAATTACGAACCGAAACCCATGACAATTAGGGATCATGTAGTGAGCCTACTCTTCATCGAAATTTTAAGAGCTGGCAGATTCGACAAAGAAATGATTTTGGATATTGAGAAGGAAATTTACAGGATAAAAAAAGAAGTAATGAATTATGGGATTTAGTGTAGTTGCAGCGTTTTCTATACTTATGCTCTCCCTTTTATTTGTATTGAGTATTGCTGGCGGATTGTTATGTCAGGATATTAAAGAATTAAATTCCTTAATTAAGCTCCAAAAAAAGAAGGACATAGAGACAATTAGCACCGATTTCGAGATAAGTTCGATCTCTACATCGATCATCTCGCTTTCAACTTACAATCTTTCGGTTGATGTGTGTAATACCGGTTCTAAAACGCTAGATTCGAGCAAATTTACGTTTTTAATAGATGGAGTGTACGTAACCCCCTATTCATACAACAAAACCAGAATTTATCCTTTGGAGTGTGCCGAATTCAAATTTGGAAACCTTAATGGGACCTTAGGATCCGTTCATAGGATTAAGGCAATTTCGGAGAACGGCATTTCGAGGTTTGAAGAGTACTCTGTTACTTGAGGTGGTGAGCGTGGGATTTGGAGAGAGCGCATCGCACATAATATTTTTCATAGCCGCTGTAATGGTTGCATCATCTGCAGCGACTGTAATGAGCATAACGACTTACAAGATCTCCCTGAACTTGGCAGAAGAGAGTAAACATTTAAGGGAGGCGATATCAACGGATTTCAAGATAATAAATGATCCGGTGAACAT
>Ga0180302_10001161_pt1 | contig 12379 bp, 15 predicted proteins | sample GuaBasSediGuay17_FD_121794 | JGI IMG/M metagenome (GOLD analysis project Ga0180302, IMG submission 121794) | Subseafloor sediment microbial communities from Guaymas Basin, Gulf of California, Mexico - Guay17, Core 4571-4, 12-15 cm | ecosystem: Environmental > Aquatic > Marine > Hydrothermal... | reverse complement strand
GTAATATTCTTATATCAGATTAAAAAAAATGAAGCATAAAAGTCTATCTTTGAATTATCGTATAAAGATTTAAAAAGTAAAAAATGTTATGAATTTGTTAAAAAACTCGGAGGTATATTAAAATGGCGAGGATTTATTTCGCGACAGATGTTCATGGTAGCAATAAAGTTTGGAGAAAATGGATTAACGTTCCCAATAGTATAGAAAAAGTAGACGTCCTCGTTCTTGCTGGAGATTTAACTGGGAAAAGTATTGTGCCAATAATTGATAGAGGCGATAAATGGACCGCCAGAATATTTGGGAGAACGTGGGAACTCAAAACCAAAGAAGAAGTCCAAGAACTAATGCAAAAGATTGCTGAATCTGGATATTATCCCATGGAAATGACTCCGCAAGAAGTTCAGGAATTACAAAATGACCCAAAGAAGCTCGACAGATTGTTTGAAAAAGTAATGACTCAGCGAATGGAGGAGTGGCTTACAATGGCTTTAGAGAAAGTACCCGAGAACATCGAGATTATAGTAATGCCAGGGAATGACGATGAATTTTGCATTGATCCAGTCATTCAAAAGTTCGAGAAAGAATCGGGTGGTAGAATAATTTATCCTCTTGGAAAAGCTATTGAATTGAATAATCTACCGGGGTACCAGATAATTAGTTTCGATTACGTAAATCCAACGCCATGGAATACACCCCGAGAAGATAATGAAAAAGGCTTATGGAAAAGATTAGAGAAACTAGTTGACTTAGTAACAATGGACTGGAATCGTGTTCTAGCGAACTTCCATTGCCCTCCTCACGGTACCCGATTAGACTTAGCACCAAAATTAGATAAGAATCTAAAACCCGTTTATGTTCTCGGAGAACAAATCAGAGAACATGTTGGTTCAAAAAGCGTTAGGAAATTCATTGAAAAATATCAACCATTAATGGGTCTCCATGGTCACATTCATGAAAGCTACGCAGCTGACAAAATAGGTAGGACGATAATAATAAATCCAGGATCAGAATACGTCGAAGGAATCTTAAGAGGTTTTATAATCGATATCGATCCCCAGAAAGGTTTAGAGCGCTGGTGGAAGGTTGAGGGTTAAGGTATGCACCACGAGCATGAAGAGATAATCCCGGACGAAGTATTTATCAATGATGCACATAGAATAGTGAATGAGGCTGAGAAGAGAGGAATAATTATTAGAGTAATTGGTGCAGTCGCCATTAGGATTCACAGCATGGAATTCGAGGAATTACATAAACGTTTAGGTAGACTAGGTGAAGGCAAACAAAATTTCAGCGATATCGACTTTATTGGATACAGAAAGCAGAAAAAAGAAATTGAAAAGTTCTTCGAGAAAGTAATTAATTTCGTTCCAGATAAACGCATTAATTTGCTATTTGGTTATAAGAGACTAATATTTTATCATCCTAAGAACTGGTATCACTCGGACGTCTTCTTCGATGCTCTTGAGTTTAGCCATGATATTTTCTTTGGTAAAGAGCCTGGAAAAGGCCGATTAGAATTAGATAGTCCAACCATAACTCTAGCAGATTTAGTCCTAGAAAAAATACAAATACATGAAATAAATGAAAAAGACATAAAAGACATTATAGTTCTTCTAAGAGCACACGAAATAGGGGAAACAGACGAAAAAGAAATCATTAATGCTAAGCATATTGCAAAGACACTTGCTGACGATTGGGGCTTTTGGTACGATGCCACAATGAATCTAAAGAAGATAAAATTATTTGCCAAAAGATACCTTGATCAGGGAAAAATGGATCAAGAGGATTACGAGGATGTCATAAAAAAAGTGGATATACTCCTCGATTATATTGATAAGGAACCTAAAACTAAGAGATGGCAAAAGAGAGCTAAAATAGGTACAAAGAAAATTTGGTGGAGGCCAGTCGAAGAAGTAATTAGATGATTTCTAATTTTCTCCTCCCAGTTATCGCTTTTCGCTTATTAACCGAGAAGTGATAGTAAATCCCTTAGAATCTCAGTGTCTTTTTGGTATATCTTACCCTTACTTATATTGGTAATTATCGGTTTTTCGGTCTTTACCAGAAATCCGAGAATCCCGCTTATTTTGAGCTGATTAAAAAAGCTAAATTCATCAATATCGCGGACGATTATTATCTTTTTTATAGAATCGTCATCGCTCGTTAAATTATGGAATCCTTCCATAATTAAAACATCAAGATTTGAATTCTCTTTGAGGTAACGAAGAACTCTTTGAAAATTTTCTTTGAGATCACTAATTGAATCATCAATGATAGCTATCCTAGAAGCCGATACAATTCCAACAGTTATGGCACCAGCTTTTTTGTGTCGCCACGAATCTTTTCCTGGCACATCAAGTTCAAAAAAATTTTCATAAACGTGTTTCATTGTTGCTACTCTAAATCCTCTATTCGTTAACTCTCGTGTTAAGAATTCAATTAACGCCGTTTTTCCACTATTCTTAAAGCCATAAACTGCTAATGTTAATTTTACCAAAATTAACCCTCCTCATCCCAATTCTTTAATTTAATGATCCACCTTTCAACACGCTGTATGTGATATATTAGTGATAAAAGTCGTAACGTACTTTCTTTTATTCGATATAAATGATGAACTTTTGCGATTGCGATAACCTTTAATGCAAGGAGACCATCACTCCATAATTCTTCGCGCCGATCCTTAATAATTATGGGGGAAATTATTGCTAAGGATATTGGAAGAGCATAGATACTTAACCGCGAAAAATACCCGAGCATTGAACCTAATCGATCAAATTTTTTCTTAAAACTTTTATCTTTCATTCTCTCTAGAAAATCATCAAGATTTGAGATTATTGTGTCATAAATTGTTAAAATGTCTATTAACGTAAGTCCGTTCTTAATGAGTTTTTCTACAATATCTTCCTTTAGCGCTACCCATACTTTAACTAATTCATGTACATCTTTCTCAATTAGTTTTTTTAATTCTAACGCGTAATTCGGTACTATACGCGTCCATAAGATTTCATTAAATATGTCAGATTCTTCCTCTGTTTTTCTTAAGCCAAATATTCGGATGTTTCTCATGTCCGGGTAGATTCTGTACAATTCTTTATAGGTTTTTTCTTCAATTGTGGGGTTATATCTTATAACAGCGTATATTCTGTTGCTAATTTCTTGGATAGTATTTGTAAGATTTCGCATTTATGTCACAAGCCTAGTTGTTGACTATTAATAGAAAAATTTATAATCATTCATAAAATATTCTAAATGTCAAGTTATACAATCATAGAATCTTTCTAAAAGAAAGATTGCCTAAACTTTCGAAAAACTTTGCACCTTTTTCCAGAGCCGGAGAGCTACGGTGTATTTCATTGGAATATGAGTTAATTGAACTTGCTAAACATCTCACAGATATAGTCTATCACGAACTTCCGAGTAGCCTCAAACATGACCAAAGAAAAGAATTAGCTCAAAAAATAGCAATTGAAGTCATAGCTAAGGCTCATAATATGGCGTATACTTTGGATTTCTTACCCCCCTTAATAGAATACCTATTATGGCAGGAATATGATATCCTGCTCTCCCGTAATGCGCGAGAAAGATTATGCCAAATTACTGCCAGCAACGGATTAACAAGAAAACATACATAGCTCGCCCAACTCTATGTAAAATTACCTTAATTTATTTTATTTTTCTAATTTTTCTCACGAAACTTGATATTTTGCACATTTCTTGGTTATGTCATAAATGAAAGACAAGATATAGTCTTTCTCCATCATATCTAATAGAGAGATCATATCGAATTCTGCTAGTATCCTATCGATTATTTTTAGATCTCTTATATCCCCTTTTTTGATTATCATACTTGAGTATTCTGACATCGAAATCATCCGCTAAAAGCTTCCTATATCAAAATTTTTTCCCAAAATATATGTAAACTTATTCAATGTACACTTATAAAGCCACTATATTAAAATTTACTTCCTCGTCAAATCCTTGAGGGATGAATCAAGGTATACATTTATGATTAATTATAGTATCTTATTCCACAACTCTTTAAATTGTAAGCTTAAGATGTGATTTAGGTGGCTATCCGTGTTATATGGCTGGACCGGAAGGATTCTTCTCATAAATTTATCCTCTAGTTCGTGGAAAATATGGGAGCCTCCAAAGAACTTACTTATGGAATATCTTGGAGGCTCAGGAGTAGGTTTTAGGCTCATATATGATTTTTATGATATCACATCCGAAGCTTTCTCTCCTAAAACACCACTAATATTCGCAACCGGCCCTCTTAATGGTACACGCGTGTTTGGTGCTGCTAGGCATAGCGTGATCTCTTTTTCTCCTTTAACTAATACAATTTTTGACTCTTCAAGCGGGGGATACTTTGGAGTCACAATAAAATTCGCTGGTTATGATGCGATAATTTTTGAAGGCATAGCTAGAAAGCCTATTTACGTGGTAATAGAGAACGATGAAATAACCATCGAGGACGCGAATCACTTGTGGGGAAGAACAGTAAGTGAAACAATGCGAATTCTTCACGAAGACCTCGGAAAGCATTTCAAGATAGCTACTATAGGACCCGCTGGAGAAAACTTAGTTAAGTTCGCTAATATAATGAATGATCAAATGCATGCATCAGGCCGCGGAGGACTTGGAGCTGTCATGGGATACAAAAAGATTAAGGCGATAGCTATAGCGGGTGATAAGAAAATAAAAGAAGCTCACCCCGAGAAACTCCAAGAACAGCTTGATAACATGCGAATAAGATTGATTTGGAGTCCAATATTAGGGCGAGCTTATAAGAAATACGGTACATCTGGGCTACTTACATTAATTAATGAATGGGGCTTATTGCCTACAAAGAATTTTCAAAAGAGCTACTTTGAACATGCTGATAAAATATCTGGCGAGGCGTTAACGAAAATTCTCATAGGTATACACAGTTGTTATTTCTGTCCTGTGGCTTGCAAACGAAAAACGAAAGTTAATAACCTAGAAATCGATGGACCAGAGTACGAGACTATAGTTAATCTTGGATCTATGATCCTCGTGCATGACATTAAGAATATAGCTGAATTAAATTACCTAGCGAATGATTATGGATTAGATACAATATCATTAGGAGGAACACTAGCATGCGCATTAGAGCTTAGTGAAATGGGTAAATTACCAATTAAAATTAAATGGGGAGATAAAGAAACTATTGCCAAGTTAATCCGAGATATTGCGTTACGGCGTGGAATAGGAAATGATCTGGCAGAAGGCTCAAAAAGATTAGCTGAGAAATATGGAGCCCCAGACGTAGCTGTTCACGTAAAAGGACTAGAGGTACCCGCATACGATCCAAGAGGCGCATTTGGAATAGCTCTATCATACGGAACTTCGTATCGTGGCGCGTGTCATCTGAGAGCGTGGACGATCTCATTTGAAGTAATTGGTGTACCCCACTTACTTAATCGTTTTTCAAGCCTTGAGAAACCCGCTCTTGTAGCATATTTACAGAATCTCACTATGGTGTATAACAGTTTAATCTTATGTCAACACTATGGGGTTGAATTTGATGAAGAACCGCTTGCCGCTTTACTTTCAGCAGTTACTGGTGTGGAGTATAGTAAAGAAATCTTGATTAAAATTGGTGAAAGAATATGGAATCTCGCTAGATTAATTAATGTAAAACGTGGATTTAGCTCTAAGGATGATGTTTTGCCGAAAAGACTCCTCACACCTCATAAAGAAGGACCCATTAAGGGTAGAATTCCTCCATATGATTTAATGTTAAAGCATTATTACGAAGTAAGGGGGTGGGATGAAAACGGGATTCCTACTGAGCAGAAATTAAAAGAATTAGGATTAATTGGTGATAAGAATGAATAAGCTCGATCGCCAGGCTTACCTCATAATAAAGGAATATAGTTCACGTTTAGCTAAAAGAGGATATATTACGGCTCATGGGGGTAACATTAGTATACGAAGCGGGAATATTGTGTGGATAACAAGACATGCAGCGTCGTTAGAGAACTTAAGACCCGAAGACATCGTAAGAATATACATTGATAGGCCAACAGGCCATGATCTCATTGCATCAACAGAAGCCCCCATTCACTTAAGAATTTATAGAGAGACACAGAATCTAGCTGTTCTTCATGCGCACCCTCCTTATTCTGTGGTATTGTCATTCTTCTATGATGAAATTATACCTTATGATAGCGAAGCATACCATGTACTAAGAAAAGTTCCTATTGTGGAAGGTTCTCCGGGTTCCGAGGAGCTCGCATATAAAGTTGCTAACGCTCTTAAGAGCCATCATGCTGTGATAGTACGTGCCCATGGAGTTTTTACCGCTTCGAAGTTCGTTGATATTGCCTATCAATATATGTGTATGGTAGAGCACTCTGCTGAGATTATCTATCATGTAGAACTCTTTAAGACCACGCATCGGAAGTTTATAAAGCCCAGGATATTTTAATAATTAGGATATCTATTAATATAATCACTTCTCTCAAAGTTACTTTGAAAACAAAAATACCAGCGCCCTTTAGGAGGAATAATAATGGTATCCCAAAGAGTACTACTTGAGAATTTACTGGAATATTATGAGAATCGAAGAAAACTCGTCGATAAAAAAATTCGTGAATGGCTAAATGACCTTCCCGCGTTAAAAGAAATCGTTTACAGAGCACTTGAGGGAGGAAAAAGATTCAGAGGAGTTCTAACTTTGCTAATATGTGATGCTTTTGATGGGGATCTAACGAAAGCATCAGAGTTCGCCGCAAGTATAGAGTTCGTTCACGCTGCTACTCTATTACATGATGATGTCATCGATTCTCATCTCCAGCGAAGAGGACGATCTAGTTTCTGGAGTGTATTCGACATACATAAGGCTATTATGACGGGAGATTTCATCTTTACATATGCTGGATATCGTGTTTCAAGAATTTCCGAAAAAGCGCTAGCCATAATAAGCAGAGCGATATATAGGACGACTTTAGGTATACTTTTGGAAGCGTTACCTCATTACTTTCCAGGAAATATAACCAGTGTTTACTTAGAAGTAATAAAGTTAAAAACAGGAGAACTATTTGCTGGAGCTGCTGAATTAGGAGCCTTGACCACTGGAGATAAAAGGAAAATGGAGCTAGCTAGAAAATACGGGATTCTGCTGGGAGAAGCATACCAAATTGCTGATGATATATATGACTTAAGAATACTCAGGAAAACACACAAAGACATTGATTTAAAACCCCTAAAATTAGCTCTAATACATTTTATGAAAATAGAAAGAAAGAAAGCTGATGAAATCTGGAAAATAAACGATCCTGAAAAAATTTTGTCCATTATAGAAAATATTAGACTCGAAGATGAGTTATTTGACTCCCTAGAGAAAAAACTATCCGAATTAGACAAATTTATTAGACAATTCCCAAAGTCCAAATATAGGGATTTTATTGCTTTCATTCCAAGATATATGGTAGACGCAATGCTTAGCTATGGCTAAGGAAATGCCGTCCTCCAATATGTTTCAGGACGTAAGTCGTGAGATTTGGCGGAAAATAATTAAAGGTCTCGAAAAATTGATCAAATTTTACGAGATAGGAAACTTGATTATATCGTTTGGATATACATGGGTGCTTAGAAGGATCTCTAGAAGATTTCTCAAGGGAAAAAGAATCTTAGAAATCGGTCCAGGACCCGGTAACTTCATTAAGCTAATTTATAACCCCTTGAAGTATGATATCACCGCATTAGAGCCCTCCCAAAGCCTTGCTTACTATGTTAAAGGAAAATATCCTAATGTTGATGTCTTACTGGGAGTAGCTGAAAAACTTCCATTTAATAAGAATTCCTTTGACTGTATTCTTTGCATATTCTCTTTCAGAGACTTCTTTAACAAGAAATCTTTTTTAGTTCAAGCTTACGAAATTTTAAAGCCCACTGGCTTACTTATAATAGCCGATACTAATAATGCTCATACTCTCATAACTAGAATTCTAATCGGATACATCAGGGCTCTTGGTCGCATTTTGTCGAAAGTAATGCTCTTAAGGGAGAATCCATATGAATATCTAGCAAAGAGTATAGAAATAATGCCCTCGATTGAGAATATCATCCGACTTTTAAAGAAAATTGGCTTCAATACGATCCGCATAAGCTTTTTCGCTTCAAAAAATGCTTTTATATTAGTAGCGATAAAATGATACATCTTTACTATTTTAACTTATGGATACTATTAGTAAATATATCAAATTATTATTGTCCTCTTCTTCTCTCTTAAAAATATACGTGTAAACACGTATATTTACGTATTTGAGGTAAACTAGCATGCCAAAACTATCATCCCGAGATATCGCAAATATCTCTGTTTTAACAGCCTTATCAGCAGGCATGTTGCTTTTGGGAATAGAGTATCCCTTTATATACCTCCCATACCTTAAGATTGACATCTCTGAAATACCAATATTATTAGTAGCGATAATGTTTGGTCCAGTATCCGCTTTTATATCCTCAGTAATCGTTGGTTTTATTGTAGCTATCCGAAATCCCGTCGGAGCTGTATTTAAGTTTGCAGCTATAATTTCTAATGCTCTCCCATTAGCGCTCATGGTAAACTTACCTAAAAGGACTCGTGAGAAAACACATTCTTACTCTGCTATGCTTAAAATGCTATGGTTTGTTGGATTTATATCAATCCTTATCAGAACTTTCTTAATGGTTGTATTAAATTACATTATGATAGATATATTTGCAAAACTCGGAATGCTAGGAGATATAACAAGCGTAGAAGAGTGGGCACAAATATGGGGTATGAGCATATCACTTTTACTAATAATAACGGGCATATTTAACATTATTCAAGGAGCAATAAATGTTTCTGGGGCAATTATAATTGTCCAAAAGCTGCCTCCTGAGTGGGTCCCAGAGTGGTTGAAGCGCTCAGATTAGTAGATATAAACTTTCGATACAGAAGTAGGACAGAGAACGCGCTTAAAAACATTTCACTTACGATCCGTGAGAAGGACATCATATTAATCGCTGGAAAATCCGGTAGTGGTAAATCATCTATCATTCGCGTTATAAATGGTTTAATCCCGCATTTTTATGATGGAGTTTTTCAAGGTAATATCTATTATTACGATGAAGATATTACTCAATACCCAGCTAACCAGAGATATCAATTGGGAATTACTACTGTATTGCAATTTCCCGAAGAACAATTGCTAGGAAGAAAAGTTTGGAGAGCCGTAGCTTTTGGTTTAGCTAACTTAGGTTACCCACGAGAAGAAATTATCCGGTTAGTACGTAACGCCCTTAAACTTGTCGGTATGGAGAAATTTTTTGAGGCTACTACAACTAAACTTAGCAGTGGTCAAAAACAAAAAATCGTGCTCGCCTCAGCTATAGTCTTAGACCCAAAAATATTATTACTAGATGAACCTACATCACAGCTCGATCCAGTTAGCGCCCGTGAATTCATAATTACATTAAAAAATTTAAGGAAAGAAAAAGATATTACGATAATCTTATCAGAACATCGCTTTGATGAATTATTCAATGTCGTTAATAATGTTATAATCCTAGATAATGGCAAAATCATCCTTGAGGGGTCTCCGCGCAAGGTCTTCTTTTCAGATATCCCTGCAAAGATGGGTATAGGTTGCCCCAAAATTGTGCATCTTTGTAAATATCTTAGAACAGATTTGGATTTCGCCGATAAAGACACTCTGATTAATTTACTTAGGAACTCTTTGCGAACTACGCATGCAGAAAACCCCCCACATGAATACTCATTTAAGAGAGTGTATAAAACTTCGACTCTTAGAACGCCGATTTTGAGAATCCAGGATTTGTGGTTCAGATACTCAAAAGAATGGATAATTAAAGGAATTTCGTTAATCGCGTATCCAAAGGAGTTCATCATTATCCTAGGAGAAAACGGAGCTGGAAAAACTACCTTAGCTCGTCTGATTATAGGTGCCCTTAAACCAGTAAAAGGAAAAATCTATATAGGTGGCATTGATATCAACAAAAAGAAAATGAAAGATCTCGCTGGCATCGTTGCTTATGCACCGCAAAATCCCGAAGACATGATTTTTTGCAGCACGATCTATGATGAAATAGCATTTACTCTAAGGAACCTAGGAAAATGTTCCAATAATTGCGATGAATATGTTCGGGAAATTGCATCGAAGTTCAAATTGCAACATCTATTATTCAAAAGCCCATTCTCACTATCCGGTGGAGAAAAATTACGTGTAGTATTAGCATCTTTGTATGCTCTAAAACCAAAAGTGTTAATACTCGATGAGCCAACTCGAGGGCTAGACTGGGAAACCAAGCTATTTGTCGTAGACGAAGCCAGAAAATTAGCTAATGAAGGCTCCTTAGTGATAATGATTACTCATGATATAGAATTAGTAGTAGAGTCTCCGGTTGATAGAGTAATCGTATTAAAGAACGGCCAAATAATCTTTGAAGGCGATAAAAGAAAAGTTTTGGGATCCTCTAAGATCACGGAATTCAACCTATTACCCCCCGTAATTTACGAGATAATGAGTCAGGCTGGCTTTGAGGGTATCATATCACTGAACGACTTAAAGGAAAGGGTGATCATAAGTGATAAAAAATGAGTTATTCGAATACATTGAAGGCAATACAATATGGCATAAAGCCCATCCAGCGACGAAAATAATCATTATAGTATTCCTAATTATTACTTCTTGGTACAATATGTATTGCTTATTTATTTCATTCATTCTGATCGTTATATCTCTCATTCTATTGCTCAGAGAGCATAAAAAAGCTCATATCATTAGTTTTTATCTCACATTAGGGGCACTATTATTCATTATAAATACTTTAATTTATTCAGTATTAGTTCCTAATAAAACACAATTAATTTTTGGAATACTAAGCCATCATGGCCTCCTTTTATCATTACTCCTGACTTTACGAATATTACTTACTATAATAGCAACACACATATTCTTTCTTAGCACAACCATAGAGGATCTTGAGGACTTCCTTATTTCTCTTCGTATACCATTCGAATTAATTCTTTCATTTTCTCTTACTATACTCTTCATACCCATAATCATCGATGAAATAACACGAATAAGGGAGGCGCAGATTCTACGTGGATTGGGCAAAGCTAAATTATCGCGTAAGATATTCACTTATCTTTCCAGCCTATTATTACCTCTAATGATTTCCGCGTTAAATCGAGCTAGTAGACTTGCGGAAGTATTAGAAATCTATGGTGTTCCGCCGCATGAAAGAACAATCTTAGGAGATTTAAAATTTAGTCTTAATGATATAATAATTCTCCTCATTCTGATTCCGTTAATCTTAATAATACTCCTCTCGATTTAACCGTACATCTCTCTACTATTATATGATAAATCCCTCGAACTTTTTTATTTACCCACTTAAATGAATCCTCATTCGGGTCGTAAGTCAGATAGTACGTAGCTCCTGTAAATATGTCAAGAATCGCGCCAAATAAATCCAGTTTTCTAATATTTAGGAATGCTTTGATATCTTGATTATTCATTAGTTTTTTACCTGTTCTTTAACATTTAGTAATACCAGATGAAAATGTAACTTCATAGCAACTATTTCTGGCTGCTCATCTCCTCGGATCATTTCTCTTATTTCCTCATCACCAAATATCTATGGATAGAACTTTTCACTTATCAAAATGCGTGAATATTCAATTGCTTCATTAACCATTATTTCAATTTCTTTTTCAAATATCAATCCTCGAAAGCGAATTTTCCTAAATTCCTCTTTAATTAAGTCTATTATGGATGTTAAAGCCTCCTTATATGGGCTCTCAAGCCCATCTAAATATAAATGTGCAAGCTTAATTGCTCCACAATCCGTATGTCCTTCAATGACAATAGAACCTCTCTCTCGTCCCTCTTTTTCCAAGCTATCTAAAAGATGCTTTGTGAAATAGGCTAATGTGGCTGTAAAGTTTGTACATGAAAAATTAACAATGTTTCCCATGTTTCTAAAAATTAATACTTTACCTAGTAGATTCGATGCATTTTCCATGTCTAAAAGCTTAGTAACACGAGAACCGATGCATTTTATCATTAATCCAATGGGAGTTTGTCCTCTATGAATGCTACTTAAATCCCTCATCTAACATATACCATCTTGATGACTCCTTGACCACCTAATTAAGGGCTCTAAATTTTTTAGCTCGTTGCTTAATAAACCACCTCTTAAATAATTTTTTCATAAAAGACCTTCGCTTTTATTGGACTCTTTCCGTAGTCGGATGATAACTCAGCTACGCTTTTCGATGCAGGAAAGCCGATGATTTCGCGACTATTTTTAGCCAGTATATAATTGCCTGACAATAGCCAATGAGACTATCTACCAT
>Ga0180302_10001160_pt1 | contig 12382 bp, 13 predicted proteins | sample GuaBasSediGuay17_FD_121794 | JGI IMG/M metagenome (GOLD analysis project Ga0180302, IMG submission 121794) | Subseafloor sediment microbial communities from Guaymas Basin, Gulf of California, Mexico - Guay17, Core 4571-4, 12-15 cm | ecosystem: Environmental > Aquatic > Marine > Hydrothermal... | reverse complement strand
CAATAGATGAACTGTTTAAGCTGGGCCTGGTGTTGAGGGAGTTACTCGCCCATTGAGGTAGCAAGGTCCCTTGCTACCTCGCCCACAAGACCAAGGGCCTTTTCCCTCGCTTTGAGGAAAGAGGGTGAAGAGAAGTGAGGAGTCCACTGAGAGGGGGAGAGCTCATCGGAGACGAGTAAAAGGGCGCCCACCCTCACCCCTGCGGTCTTGCCCCATGAGAAGAGGGCCGCCACCTCCATCTCCACGGCGAGGACCCCTTCCTTGCTGTAACGCTCCACCTTTCCCGCTGTCTCACGATAGATGGCATCGGTGCTCCATATCCTTCCCTTCCTGAAGGGGACCCCTCTTTCCTGGAGCCTCTTTTCGATGAATTCTGCCATTCCTTCGTCGGCCACGGCCTCTTGGTCAGCAGGGAGGTAATGATAGGAGGTCCCCTCTTCCCTCACGGCCACAAGGGGCAGGAGGAGTTCCCCCGCCTTCAGGTCATCCCTTATCGATCCGCAGTAACCGAAAAAGAGGACCTTCCTTACGCCAAAGGCGGATATCTCCTCGGCCACCGCCACCGCGTTCGGGGCTCCAAAGGGAGAAAGGGCCAGGGTCACCTCTCCCCGATAAAGTTCCCGGTATGGCCTCCAGGCCATCGCCCTCTTTGCCTTAAGCCTCATCGCGAGGGATCGCAGGTCATGGCGGGTGACCAGAAGGACCCCTGTGGGGGGGAGGGCGAGCGACTTCTCCTTTAGCTTCCCCCATGTGAGGGACCTTACCATCTGGAGGGGAGTGACTACGGGGTGCCCATCCGGATCGTAAAAGTCCATCCTATGGCTGGGGGAGTTGCCCCTCTTCCTGGAGCCTTTTCTCCTCCCGGGTGCGCCTCCTGAGCTCTCTTCGCAGGCGCAGGTTGGTGATCAATCCCCCCACTCCTCCTATAAGGATGCCCACGAACACGGATATCAGGACCACGACGAAGAGGGGAACGGTCTTTGGAGGAAGGAGGCCGAAGTACTGGACCTCTACCTCCTGGGCGTTCTGAAGGGAGAAGGTGACAGCGAGGAAGAAGAGGACCAGAAGACCTACAGCCTTAAGCAGTCGCATGATTTCTCCCAATCTTATTATCGCGCCAGGAGCCTCTCCAAGAAATCGCGAAGCCTGTCATAGGTCTGTTGAAGATGCTCAGGGATGACCCTGGTGCTGGCCAATACCGGCATGTAATTGGTATCACCTTCCCAGCGGGGCACGATGTGGAAGTGAACGTGACCCTCTACCCCTGCCCCGGCCACCTTTCCCACGTTTGCCCCGATGTTGAACCCGTGAGGGGACATCGCTCCCTTAAGGACTCGTATGGAGAGCTGGATGTTGATCATCAGGTCCTTTACCTCTTCTGCCGAGAGCTCCTCCAAAAGGCCTATGTGCCTGTAAGGGGCGACCATCAGGTGACCGTTGGTGTAGGGATAGCGGTTCAAGATGATGAAGCTCTCTTTCCCCCGGTGGAGGATCAGGTTCCTGCGGTCATCTCTCTGCTGAAGGGGGGTGCAAAAGATACAGCTATCCTCTTTCGGTGAGAGGATATATTCCATCCTCCATGGCGCCCAAAGGATCTCCATCTGCCTGCCCATGTTAGCCGAAAGGGTCAAGGAAAGTCAAGGAAAATGAGGCAACTCGAGGGGTTGACATGGAAGCAAAAGGGATGTAAATAAAGGGGTGATCGGAGGAAGGATGGTCAGGCAAACTCTCCAGAACAGCTGGTGGTGGAAGATGGACATATGGGGAGTGGCCTGGCCTGCCATCTCTCTGTGAGTTGCTCTTAAGAGAATTCCATCGGGCCACGGGCCACTCGGGTTCGTGGCCCGATTTTTTTATGGAGGGAAGGGGATGAAGAGGGTTCTTTTGGGCAATGAGGCGATGGCATGGGGGATCCTGGAGGGAGGGGCGACAGTGGTGACCTCCTATCCCGGGACTCCGGCCTCGGAGATCCTGCAGACGGTCCACCTCCTCAAGGAGGAACACCGCCTGAGGATTCACGTCGAATGGTCGGTCAACGAGAAAGTAGCCTTTGAAGTGGCCCTCACCAACAGCTACCTCGGCAGGAGGTCTGCCGTGGCGATGAAGCAGGTGGGGCTGAACGTGGCCCTCGACCCCCTGATGAGCGCTGCCTATACCGGGGTGAAAGGGGGATTTGTTATCATCTCTGCCGACGATCCCGGTCCCTACAGCTCCCAGACCGAGCAGGACAGCCGTTATCTGGCAAGCTTTGCCAAGGTACCGGTTTTCGATCCCTCTTGCCCAGAAGAGGCCAAGGAGATGGTAAAGAGGGCCTTTGAGCTCTCTGAGCGCTACGAGCTGCCCGTCATGGTCAGGCCCACCTCCTGGATCTGCCATGCCCGCCAGGGGGTCTCTTTGGGTAAGATAGAGCCGGTAGATAGATCTCCCTCCTTCGAGAAGGCTCCGGAGAGATGGGCGGCCACGCCTCGTTTCCGCTATCTCCTTCATAGGGAGCTGAACGAGAAGATCAGGGATATCGCCTCCCGGAACGCCCCGAAACCGATCTTTTTGTCTGAGCGAGCCGAACTGGCAGTCATCGCCTCGGGGGTCCCCTATGCTCATGCCCATGATGTGATAGAGGCGATGGGCCTCGAGGGAAGGGTCGCCCTCTACAAGGTGGATCTCCCCTATCCCCTTGATCATCATGTAGAGGAGATCGTGCGGAGATACCCCCAGACCCTGATCCTGGAGGAGACTTATCCCCTGATGGAGCTTCAAGTGGGGTACAGGGAGGGGTTAAGGGGCAAGCTGGACCTCACCGTGCCCTCTGAGGGGGAGTTGACCCCGGATGAGGTGGCACGAATCCTTCTGGGGCTCCTGGGAGGGGAAGTGCCGAGGAAGGAAGCCCTTCCGGGAGGCGGAAGGAGGCCCAGCCTCTGCCCGGGTTGTCCTCACCGGGCGACCTTCTGGGCGATAAGGAAGGCCGCTCCCCAGGGGATATATCCCAGCGATATCGGCTGTTACACCCTGGGGGTGAACCTCAAGGCGGTGGATACCTGTCTCTGCATGGGGGCGAGCATAAGCCAGGCGGCGGGACTGTATCACTCCTTCAGGAGTGCGGGCAAAACCCCTCCTTCCATCGTCGCCACCATCGGCGATTCCACCTTCTTTCACTCCGGTGTGCCGGCCCTGATCAACGCCGTGCACCAGGGGGCATCCTTTGTCCTCGTGATCCTTGACAACGGTACCGTGGCCATGACCGGGGGGCAGCCCACCCCGGCGACCGACGGTCCTGGCAAAAGGGTGGAGATCGAGGATCTGGTTTCGGCCTGTGGGGTGGATTTCATGAGGGTCGTGGATCCGTATCGGGTACCTGAACTGATCCAGACCATCAAGGAGGCGGATCGCTTCGCCAGGGAGGGAAGGGGGGTGGCGGTGGTGATCGCCAGGGCCCCCTGTCTGATATATGGGAAGAGGGAGCGGGAGCAGGGGGAGGTGATCATCGCTGATGACTGCACCCACTGCGGTCTCTGTACCGAGAAGTTCGAGTGCCCGGCCTTGGTGAAGGGACCCGAGGGGAGGCCCCGTATAGATAGGGCCCTCTGTACAAATTGTGGCCTGTGTCTTTTTGTATGCCCCCAGGGGGCGATAAGGAGGGTGGAGGCATGAAGCTTCAGATCCTTTTGGCCGGACGTGGGGGAGAGGGGATCATATTCATGACCCGAGCCCTAACGGAGGGACTCTTTCGGTGTGGCCATCCCGTCATTTCCACCGAGACCCACGGGATGGCCATGAGGGGAGGATCAGTGATCTCCCAGGTGAAGGTGGGAGGATATCTGAGCCCCATGATACGCTTAGGGGAGGCGGATCTCCTCCTGGCCACCTCTCAGGAAGAGGCCGAAAGGAACCTCCCCTATCTCAGGAGGGGAGGAGCCCTTATCGTCAATGCCCCCCTTCCTGGTCCCAAATATGTGGACGCCACAGGGATCTCTCACCGTCTGGGGAACCCCCGGGGGAGTAACCTCGTCCTTCTCGGTTACGCCCTCTCGCGCCTAAACCCCCTCCTTTCCCTTGATCCCTTTCAGGACGTGGTCGCCGAGCTGAGTCCCCCCAGGTACCGTTCGGGGAACCTGCGCTGCCTTGAGGAGGGGTGGAAGTTAGGGAAAGAACAAAGAGAGAAGGACCATTTTTTGCCAATTTTTCCTGTGGCTCAAGGGCCTTGAAGGGTTGAAAGGACTACAGGTTCCTCTCCAAAGAGCTCCGCACAGGTGAGGAATTTTCGGCCTCTCTTTTTCGCCAGCTCCCACACCTCCTGGGTCCTCTCCCGGAACTTGGGGTCCCGGGGGAGGTGATGATCGTAGATGATGACCTCGGGAGCGGTCCCCTCTATGATGGCCTTCGTATTGGCTATGGCCCTCTGGAGGTCCCTCTGCCCGAAGAGGTAACCGAGAAGGTAGGTTGGAGGGCCATCGAGGATAAGCACATCAGGGAACTCCCTTACGATCCAGGAAGCGTAGGCCTCGATGACCGGCCCCTGAAGGTCAGAAGAATAGAGGAGTTTTTTGCCCCCGCACTCGATCAGGAGGGCCACCACCCAGCCCACCCGATCGTATTCCCCGCCGTGAAAGAGGGGCTCGGTGAAAAGGACCCTCGTTCCCCCCTTGCGGAACTCCCTGCCGTCAGCGAACCGGACCCTCATGTCGCCTATCCTCCCCTCTCTGACCCACTCGCCTCCCCTCCACAGGGATACCAGGTCCTCCGCCCACTTTTTGTCCTTCTTCCTCCTGGTGGGCCAGGAGTCGAAGGAGGCCTCAAGGCTCCCGGGAGGTCCGAGATGGGCCTCGAATTCCTCACCGGAGATCTCCGAGAGTTCCTTAACGAAGACCCTCGCTCTGTCCCACTGGGAGCGGTTTATGAAGCGGTTTGGATCCTTTATCCAGAGCTCCTTCCCCCGATAGAGTTCGGGGGCCTCAAGGGGATGGGTGTGGTGATCGTAGTGATAGTGGGAGATAAAAACGGTATCGGCCTCCTTTGCCGCCTCCTTTATCACCCCGAGGGCCTCCTCCCTCAAGCGCTTCCTTTCGTCAGGGGGGAGGGGGAAACTCGGCTGCATCTCTGATGCACCAGGGTCCACGAGGAGCCTGATATCAGGGGTCTCCACCAAAAGGGAGCTTGACTTTGCCCCCATGGAGTCAAACCAGAGGGGATAAATCAGGATGTCGCCAAGGGAGATCGATTTTGGAGCCTTCTTCAACCCAGAAAACCCCTGAGGTAGGCGGCCTCGGTGATGAGCTGGGTGAGCTCTTCCCCGTTCTGGGAGTAGATCTCGTATATCTTGGCAGTGATGGCTCGATGTTCCTTTGAGGTCTCGTATTCGATAAATCCCAGCTTCCCCTTCAGCTCGGGGAAGAGGTGAAAGAGGATGTCTTCGTTTCCCCAGGTGAGGGCATCTCGGAGGTCGCGCTTGAAGTTGGGATCCTGGCACAAATAGGCGATGTCCTCCTCATTCAGCGCCTCCAGTCCGATCACCTCCGGCGGGGCTCCGATGGAATAGAGGGCGGCACAGAACCTTATCGCCCTGGGCAGGTGTACTTTGCCCACCTCGCGGGAGTAGCCGTAAAGGCCTATATGGAGCTTCCTCTTCCTCCGCCGGGGGACACGGGAGGCGATATGGTTGATCAGTCCCGCTAAGGACTCCACCGCGCTCCTGTAACGGGGGGCATACTTGCGGATGATCTCTAAGGATCGCTCTTCGTCCACCTCCCGGGGCTTCCCTCTCGGGTAATCCTTGATCCGCTCTATAGCCTGGCGGACCTGCTCGAAGGGATAATCGTATTTGAAAGCGGACTGGATGGTGAAGGTCTGAACGCTGGGGTAGCTCTGAAGGCAGTTATCCACGTTGGCCGGCTTGAGGTTCCCCCGGAAGGGGGCGGAGCCTGCTCCCAGGATGGGATAGATGGGGATCCCCATCTCCTCCTGAAGGTCGTAGAGCCTCTGCAAGCCCACCTCTGCGGCGAGAAAGGCGCTGATGTAGCCGTAATTCAGGGCAGGGTCGCTCCTGGCGAGGAATACCCGCTGGTAGGGGACCGGGTGACGGCGCAAAAACTCCCTCAGCAGCTCATCGGCCTTAACGATGTGTTTTACGTCCTCTATCAGGGGGATCACATTGATGGATTCAGGGCGAAAGGGGCCGATCCACTCCGCCAGGGTGATGTCGCCCTTGGCGACGGGCTTATCCTGCTTTCCGACCACGAAGTTCTTGTAATAGCAGAGGACCCGCTCGATGTCCCGCCAGGAGGTGGTCATGGGGAGGATCACCTCGAATATAGGGGGGATGTCCTCGCCGTAGAACTCCCTGGCCACATCGTAGCTGCGGGGGATCCCTTCCAGGGTCTCTATCAGGATCTTGGCCTCGTTTCGTTCGTAAGAGGGATTGGGGACCCTGAGGGTGAGGAAACAATCCCGGCCCAGCTTGTGCTCCCTGAAGAAGGCCTCGTTCTTAGAGAGGAGCTTTTTGACCACATGGGGGTCCACCTCCTTCCCCTCATAGTCCCACATCTGCTCCTCTATCCCCAGGTGGGAGTAGCTGTAATAGGCCTCGTCCACCTCCGTCTCCCCCTCGATCAAGGCCTTGTCTGAGAAGAAGGGCTGGGTGACATTGTCCGGGTGCTGGGTGCTCATACATCGGGGAACCTTTCTCTCGTCCATAAGGATGGTCCTCCTTCAGGGCTTTGAGTCAAAGATGTTGAGGGAAAAACCCGAGAGTGTCAAGGGGAGGGTCTTAAAGGGCCTCCCTTCTTGCACTCTTAGAGGAAGCCCAGAGAGCGGTAGAGGTGCTGGAGTTGAAGCTGCTGGAACTGAAGTCTGAAGACTTGCTGGACATTGACACCATGGGGGATTACGAAAGGCTTATAGCCTATGCCCTTTCAACGGGTTACTTCCACAACGATCCACGGACATAGTTTCCTTTCCAGACGATCTATCCCCACGTAGAGGCCAATTCCCAAGAGGCTCATGGTTATTATCCCTGCATACATGGCCGGGTAATCCAGGAGGGTGCTTCCGCTGAGGTAGATGTAGTAACCCAATCCGTAACGGGTGCCGAAAAGCTCCGCGAGGTACAAGACGGCAATGGCCGTGCCCGTAGATTGTCTGATAGCGGTAAAGACCGCAGGGAGGGTGGCCGGCAGATAGACGAACCTAAAAAGGGCCCTCCTCCCCGCCCCCAAGCTCCTGACTGACAGGATCAGCTCGGGCCTGAGACTTTGGGCTTGATCCCGAACCAAAACCAGAATCTGAAAGAAGATGATGAGGTAGATGATCAGGACCTTGGGCAGCTCCCCCAGTCCGAAAAAGAGGATGGCCAAAGGCACAAAGACCACCTTCGGGATGGGATAGAGGAGGTAGATGAAGGGAGACAGGAGCTGATTCAAACGCCTGCTCTGCCCCAAAACTACCCCCAGGGGCGCAGCGGTGAGGATCCCCAGGGTTAAGCTCAAAAAGACCCTGAAGAAGCTCCAGAGGAGGTGTCTTCCCATTCCACCGGTGATCTCCTTCAGGAAGACCAAAAGGACTTTGTGGGGAGGGGGCAGAATGGGCTTTTTCACCCAGAGGCTCAAGGCATACCAAAGGACAAGTAGCACCGCTATCGCAAGGGATAATTGCTCCTTTTTCACCTTCTGCCCTCCTCCAATATCGACCTCAGCTTCGAACAGACTTTGTAAAAGTCGGGGTGATCCCTTTTGGGGGGCGGTCCTTCCACCACTACGGGTTCCCTGTGAGGAGGATGGCCGAGGCAAAGGATCTTCCTTCCGAGGAAGGCCGCTTCCTCGATGCTATGGGTCACGGTTATGACCGTAAGCCCCCGCTCGGCTTGGAGTTTCAGGGTCAGCTCCTCCAGCGACTCCCTGGTGGGAGCATCGAGGGAGGAAAAGGGCTCGTCCATCAGCAGCAGATCCGGCCCCAATACTAAGGCCCTTCCGATAGCTGTCCTCTGCCGCTGTCCGCCTGAAATCTGGGAGGGGTAGTGATCGGCAACCGCCTCAAGTCCAAGCCTCTTAAGCCAGTAATCCACCAGGGCGTCGGGAGCCTCTGGCAGGGGTCGCTTCGGGGCGTGAAGGCCATCCGGTCCATAAAAGGACCTGACTTCCAACCCCAAGGCTATGTTTTCCATCACCGTCCTCCAGGGAAGGAGACCGAAGTCCTGAAGGATCAGGGCCGAGTCCGGCCTTGGCCTCTCGAGCTTCACCCCCCCTATTCGCACCTCTCCCCCCTGGGGCCTTATCAGTCCCGAGAGGAGGTAAAGGAGGGTGGTCTTTCCACAACCGGAAGGTCCAATGATGGCCCATGATTCCCCCTTTTTTAAATGCCACCAAAAGTTCAAAAAGAGGGGGAGGTGCGGTTTCCAGGCAAAATCGATGCCCTTTACTTCTACGAAGAAATTCTCCATCCCTCAGGGCAAAAGTCCAGAATTGATGCATTCCCCATAGGGAATGGCCTGATTTATTAAACCCTTTTGGAGCATCCAATCTATTACATCTGACCACTGCCCCTCGGTCGGGACCGAGGCGAGGGGCAGGTCGGGTATGCTGTAGGATCCCTTAAGGGGTGGGGGGACGAGTTTCCTTTCCACCAAGAGTTTCCTCCAACGTTCCTTGTCGGAGTTGATGGCCCGAACGGCCCGTTCAATCCCTTCCAAAAACCCCTTTATTAGGTGGGGGTTCCCTTCGAGGAAGTCGGCCCTCACCGAGTAAACGCTTAGACTGTATTCGGGGAAGGAGGAGTCGTCCATGACTGGGTTTGCCCCCTGTTGTAGGGCCAGAAGGGAGAGGGGATCCGGTAGGGTCGCTGCCTTCACCCTCCCGGACACCAAGGCGCTCATCCGGTCCGGGATCCTTGGGATGGCCAAAAAGGTCATGTCCTCGGGACCGAGCCCTGCCCTCTGCAAGAGCCTTTCGGTGACGTAGTGGATAATGGTGGCCTCGGATATGGCGATGGGTACCCCTTTCAATTCTTTGGGGTTACGGATGCCGCTTGTTGGGGCCGAAAGGAGGAGAAACTGGGGGTAACTTTTTGTCGCCTGCCTTGCGGTCCTCACCACTACCATCTTGACTCCCTTGTGGTTGAAGAAGGCGACCGAGATCAGGTCGTTTATCGCCAGGTCTATTTCGCCCGATGCCACCAGTTGATCCCTTTCTGCCGCAGAGGCAACCGGAACGAGCTCGACTTTTACATCTTCGGGAAAGTAACCCTCCTGGAGGGCCACATGGACCGGAAGGGTTTCCAAAATGGGAAGGAGCCCTACCTTGATCTCTCCCCCTATGGCTTCAAGGGCAAGGACAAAAAAGCTCAGGATGGCTAAGAACCCCTTCATCTTCCACCTCCTAAAGGATTATTGCCACAAAGGTCGAAAGGAAAAGGAGCACGCTTATGTACCCGTTTATGTTGAAAAAGGCCACGTTTACCTGGGATAGGTCTTCAGAGCTTACGATCCTATGCTCATGAAGGAAGAGGGCAGCTGATACTCCTACTCCGACCCAGAAGGGCCAGCCGAGGCGCATCCACAGGCCCAACAGCACCAACCCAAGGACGGTCAACCCATGGCAAAGGGATGAAATCCCCAAGGCCATAGTTATCCCGAAGTCGGCCGGGACCGAGTGGAGGTGATCGCGTCTGTCCACCTCTACGTCCTGACAGGCATATATCAGGTCAAAACCCGCGATCCAGAAGGTGACCGTCCCGAGGAGGATCCAGGCGGGGATATCGCCACGGGAGAAAAGAGAGCCCTTAACCGCCACCCAGGCACCCACCGGGGCCAAGCCGTCGGTAAAACCCAAGATAAAGTGACTGAGCCACGTAAAGCGTTTGGTGAAGTGATAGCCGGTCAAAAAGACCAGGGCTATGGGGGAGAGCCGAAGGGGAAGGGGGCCGAGTTCGTGGGCAGAGAGGAGGAACAAACCGAGGGAGAGGAAGACCGCCGCCCATGCCACTTTTCCCTTTATGGCCCCGGTGACGAGGGGCCGCTCGGCTGTACGAGGGTTTTTCGCATCAAAGGGCAGGTCAACGATCCTGTTAATGGCCATGGCGTAAGTCCTGGCCGAGGTCATGGCCACCGTTATCCAGAAGAAGACCCTCCAGGGAGGCCAGCCTCCCTGGGCGAACAACATCCCCAAATAGGCGAAGGGCAGGGCAAAGACGGTGTGTTCGAACTTTATCATCTCAAGGAAAAGCCTTATTTGCCTCATTTCCTCAACGCCTCAAGGATCTCAGGCCACTTCCTGTCCACCTCCTCCCTTACCTCGCGGGACATCCGAACCCGCTTCGGCCAGGGCCTCACGTGGCCTTCCTCGGGCAGTTTCCTTGTGGCATCTATCCCGATCTTCCCTCCAAAACAAGGGAAGGGGGAGGGGTGATCGAGTTGATCGACCGGGCCTTCGGTGATGATCACGTCCCTTTTCCAGTCCACATTCCCCAGGGTATACCAGGCCACCTCCCTGGGATTCCTTACATCGACCTCATCATCCACTACCACGATGGCCTTGGCCAGGCTCATCATCCCCAAACCCCAGAGGCCGTGGATGACCTTTCTCCCCTGTCCCGGAAAGGTCTTCCTTATGGAGACCAGGACCAGGTTGTGGAAGACCCCCTCGGGGGGCATATAAAGGTCCCGGATTTCGGGAAGGACGAGCCTTAGCAGGGGCAAAAAGAGCCTCTCTGTGGCCTGGCCCATGAAGAAGTCCTCCATGGGGGGTATGCCCATGACGGTGGCAGGGTACAGGGGATCTCGGCGCATGGTTATGGCCGTCAGGTGCATCGCCGGGAAGGGCTCCTTGGGCGTGTAAAACCCGGTATGGTCCCCAAAGGGTCCCTCATCCCTCAGGTCCTCCAGATCCACATAGCCCTCGATCACTATCTCGGCATGGGCCGGGACTTCAAGGGGTTGGCTCACGCAGGGGACCATTTCGAGGGAGGAGCCCCTGAGCCAGGATGCAAAGGTGTACTCGTCGAGGCTCGGCGGAAGGGGTGCTGATGCGGCCCAGATGGCGGCCGGATCTCCCCCGAGGGCCACCGCACAGGGGATCTTATTTATGCCCTTGCGGCTTGCCTCCTTTGCGTGGTGGGCACCACCTTTGTGACGTTGCCAGTGCACAAGGAGGGTCCTCTCGTCCACGACCTGCAGCCGATACATCCCCACGTTTCTCTTTCCCGTCTCGGGATCCCGGGTTACGACCTGGGGGAGGGTGATGAAGCGACCGCCATCCTCAGGCCAGCCCTTGAGGATCGGAAGGACAGAAAGGTCCGCTTCCTTTCCCCTGAAGATTTCCCGTTGGCATGGGGCATGGCGGAGCAGTTTCGGCCTTGGCACCAGGGATCTCAGGAACTCCGTAAGGATGCGGCCCCCCTCCACTATCCCAACGGGTCCCTCCAGGAGCCGCAGGGGTTTTTCCAGCCTCTCCTCCAGTTCTTCCAGGGTCCTCGCCCTCAAGGCCAGGGCCATCCTCTTTGGGCTTCCGAAGAGATTGGTGAGCACTGGGATCCGATATCCACTCACTCTCTCAAAAAAGAGGGCCTTGTTCAACTCCGAAGGACCCTTACATACCCTATCGGTCACCTCAGCGATCTCAAGCTCAGGGGAAACGGCAACTGAGATCCGGGCAAGCTCCCCTTCTTGTTCCAAAACTTCAAGAAAGTCCCGCAGGTCCTTCACGCCTTTAGTATATCCGGGTTTGCGGCGTCTTGTAAAATCCCTGTCTTTGCCCCTGGAAGGCTGGAGGGGGATTTCCGTCCGTTGAGATGTTCCTGATAGGGCATTAGAAGTTTCGGCCGCCTTGGCTGAGTTTCTCATATTCCCTCATTATCATCTTGACGTCCTCCCAGACGTCGCGCTTGTACTGAGGGTTTCGCAGGAGGAAGGCGGGATGGTAGGTGGGCATCACGAGCATCCCCCTCCAGGGGTGGAACTGCCCCCGAAGGGAGGTGATCTTCTCCTTGGTCCCCAGGAGGGTCTGGGCGGCGACGGTCCCAAGGGCGCAGATGATCTTCGGGCGGATGATGTCAAGCTGCCGGAGGAGATAAGGCAGACAGGCCTCTATCTCTGCCGGGCGAGGGGTGCGGTTTCCTGGAGGACGGCACTTCACTATGTTGGTGATGTAGACCTCCTCACGCTTCAAGCCCATCGCCTGGATGATCCTCGTGAGCAGCTCCCCAGCCTTTCCCACAAAGGGCCTTCCCTGAAGGTCCTCTTCACCGCCAGGGGCCTCTCCCACGAAGACGAGGATCGCCCGGGGGTTTCCCTCGCCCAGGACGGGGTTCTTTCTTGTAGCGTGAAGCTGGCAGGCCTTACACCGGAGCACCTCCTCCCTTATCCCCTCGAGCTCTCTCTGGGGGTCCCTTCTCTCGGCCT
>Ga0180302_10001159_pt1 | contig 12392 bp, 15 predicted proteins | sample GuaBasSediGuay17_FD_121794 | JGI IMG/M metagenome (GOLD analysis project Ga0180302, IMG submission 121794) | Subseafloor sediment microbial communities from Guaymas Basin, Gulf of California, Mexico - Guay17, Core 4571-4, 12-15 cm | ecosystem: Environmental > Aquatic > Marine > Hydrothermal... | reverse complement strand
CTAAGCTTAGCTGAGTCAGTGATCTTGTAGGCCTTAATCTCGCCGTGAACGACACCATGGAATACCTTCCATATATCTCTAGCGTGATCGCTATGGGCTGCAGCGCCAGCCGCTATCATCCTAACTATGTTCCTAGCTACTATGGTGTCTGCCGTAGCTCCACATATACCTTTAGTAGGTCCGAAACCGAATGGGTCTATCCTACATGGACCCATATTACAGTTCCTACAGCATATACCGAGAAGCCCGAAGCCACACTGAGGCTGTTGCTCTAGGAACCTATGCCAGACTAACTCAACACCTTCCTCCTCAGCCTTCTCAATAAGCTCCTTAACCCCAGGGACTATAGAGATCTCCTTAGCCGGGAGTTTGGGAAGCCTGAATTTGTTTGTGCGGGCCATGGTCTCACCCTAAATAAATTCATGACCATGAAACGGGTTTATACATGGACTTAACATCAGATACCTTAGCCGGGGGTGTTGGTTTAACTTCAACCTCGATCTTTACGGGCTTAATAACTACAAGTCCAGGACCTGCCTTACCGGTGTTTACGGCCCTCATCTTCTCCTCAGCAACCTCCTTCATAACCTCCTCAAATCTACCAAATCTTAACGCACCTGTTGGGCATGCCTCAACACATGCGGGTGGCTTACCTTCCCTAACCCTAGTGTAGCAGAAGTCGCACTTAATCATGGTCTTCTCCTCAGCACTGTACCTCGGGTGGCCGAATGGGCATGCTAAAGCACACATTAAGCAACCGATACACTTCATGGGGTCAACTATTACGAAACCCTCATCAGTCTTAGATAATGCCTTAGTAGGGCATACAGCAATGCATGGGGCGTCCTCACAGTGCTGGCAACGTGCTGGTACGTAGAATATGTCTATAGGTAAGACCCTAATCCTAGGTATGGGCTTAGGTATTTCGTAGGGTGCTTCATATATGGACTTAGAGAGTGAGTGCTCAACAGCACAAGCAATCTCACAAGCCCTACAACCCATACAGCGCTCAGGGTCTATGTAGATAATGTATTCAGGGTTATTCGAAGCTATAATAACACCCAAGTAACTTAACGATAGTAATTATTTTAACCCCGGCGTGGTGAGGGCTTTAGAACACGGGTAAGTGTACGAAGTCCTTAGTCAATTGAGAAGTTAACTATGTTCTTAGATATTAAGCTATCAACTATAGCGCCCCTAACATCTCTATAAACCTCAAGAACCTCCCTACCAAGGCTAGTGAGTACTGTATATCCATGCTCCCTACCACCCCTATAGCCCTCAACAAGTCTAGAACCTAACTCCCTCTCAACCCTCCTTAACTTCTCAATACATGTAGATACAGACACACCAAGTACTGAACATGCCTTCCTTAAGGACTTAGTGTGGTCTACGAGCTCTAGGAGCTGAAGTATTTCTGAGGGTATGGTAATGCCGTTAGGTAGCTTAACATCTATCCTTATAGACGGGTAGGGGAGTGGTTTAGCTAGCTTACATGGCTTATTAAGTACGTTAAGTACGGTATCCCACCTCGCATTCCTAAGGTCTAGGCATTCATTACTTAATGGGCACCTACATAGCTTACCCTCAGGGTTTACGTATACACACCTACATTCTAATGGGTCTTTAAACAGTACAGTTACTGGGTAGTCGTTTATGAATGTTGTTGCTGCCCTATACCCATAGAGGTTACCGAAGGGTAACCCTATACCTAAGCAATATCTGACTAGTCTTTGATGAATATCTATATGGTTACCTATGTATGGTGCCTCACCAACCCTAACCCTAACACCGAACCTCTTAGCTACGTCAATAACCCACTTAAGCAACTCTAAACTACTACTATGACTTAGTACGGTATATAGCGATATGTTCTCAATGCCGTTAGTAATTAAGGTTCTTAACTGGGTAGGTAGTTCTGTAGATACGTTACCAACAACTATAACTAACTCATTAAGCATGCTAGCTAAGTACTTACTTAATGACTTAACTTCACTTAAGGGTATGAATACCTTAACGGAGTTACTTACCTCCTTAAGTACCTTAACTAAGTCATGGAGGTATTCATCCCTTAAATTTATTGGGCACAGAACTACTGACTCATCAAAACCCTTATCTACGAACTTAGTCAACCCATTAATTACGTCCTTAACATACATACTTACCTCATTAGTGCTGTGTCCTGATGTGTAAGGGCATGGGGCGCCGCAACCACTACATCGGGTTGTTAGTCTAAGTAGTAGGGTTAGTGACATGTAGCCACCTACTCAAACTCCACTATGAAGCTACAGAATGAGTACCCTAACCCCCAACACTCTTTCTCCTTAACCTTATTATTCTTATATAATGACTCAAGAACACCCCTTAAAGCACCTGCTTCAAACCAGCACATGGTCTTACCCACGGGTTTTGATGCGTAGCAACTTAAGCACTCATATATGTTTATGACCATACGGTTAAGACTCTCCTTAATTACATCTACGAGACCTATCCCATTAGCTACGAAGGCTATTGGTAAGTCATCTAAACTCCTAATGATTCCTGAAGTAACTAACCTCCTACCTAACTCATAACCCGACGTATATGTGGCTAAGTACTTAATGCCTTCACCAAACCTACCTAAGGACTTAATTACGGACCTCATTATGGAGGTTAAGTTATCACTACCGAATACCTTAGTGAAGAACGGTCTTGAGCTTATACCTAGACCCTCCCTAACCTCACCAATACCTAAACCACCAACCCTAGGCGGTACTCTCAACTCTAACTCCTTAATAGCTATAGACCTCCAAAGCCTAAGAGCCCTAGATAACTCCATAGAAATGTCGTCAGTACTTAAAGGGTTAGACACAGTACCCTAACCCTAGAGAGTGTCGCACCACACACGAATTAACTTTTCCCTAAATTAAGATAACAAGACAGTAACTATAGACAGCCAAGAATATCTGAGTGCCCACCTTAGCAGCCTGACCCTAATGATGTTAACCATATATCTCCCCCTTCAAATATTGCTTAGGTGAGTACCATACGTAAGCTCACCCACGGGGCTGTCGTTAAGTTCACTACTGACTTCGATAAAGTTATTGAGGCACTCAAATATATCCCTGAAGCCTCAAACGTGTATAGTGAGGTATTCAACACAAAGCCTAGGATAGCCATATTTGTGGGTGAGCAGTACTACCTTAGGGCTGGCAGTAGCCTCTTGGTTACAACCATCGTTATTGAGTCAAGCAAGGAGACTGTTGTTAAGATCATTGCTGGTGGGGGTAAGGTAGGGCTTCTTGACATATCTGACTGGGGTGCATCTCGTGATTATGTATGGAAGGTCATTCAATGGGTCTCACAGGTACTTAAGCTTAAACCCAAGTTAATTACTGAAGTAGATTACCTAGATATAAATAAAGCACACTTAATGAGGGGTCATGTAGAAGGGTAGGTAAGCCCGCTATATATGGTAGGTGTGCGTGATGGTTAAGTCCGTTTGTTACTTCATTGATTACTACCCAGACCTCTCGGTACTCCTCAGTGTTCTGTTTGCCTCCATAATTTAGTTTGTTGTAGGTAATGCTCTTGAGGTTATTCTCCTCTGTACGTTTATGTTATTAATCACGTTCCTCTTAACGCTTCCTCTTAACATATTCCTAAAGAGGTTATTTAGGAAGGAGAGACCGAGGAGTTACTACAGTCATTATCGTGGTGGCTCCATATATGAAGGCTCGTTCCCTTCGTTTCATGCACAATTCGCTTTTTGTGAAGCACTTACCCACATAACAGTGGTGTACTTAGTATGTCCTGAAGGCATTAAATTTCTAGCTACATCTCTAGCCATAGCTATACTTATCCCCATAGCCTCCTTAGTTGCTTGGTCTCGGGTATGTATCAATGTACATTACTTAATCGACATCATCGGTGGAGGAGTTATTGGTGGGTTAACGGGTATTCTCTTCACGTACCTACTAATACCGTACTTCATCAAGACCTCCACAACAGTACGCCTGGTAGGCACTGCCTTATTCTTCGTATTACTTTACGTAATGTCTGAGAAGGAAAGAAGAGGTTAGTTCCAATTACTTAACTTTACTTAAGTTAATGGCGGGTACTACGGCCAGTCCTGCGGCTTGATTAGGGTTTAGGTTTCTTGGGTCTATACCTGATTCGACCATGAGTTTCACCATGTCTACGTAGTACATGAATACCCATTCAGAGCCCTTCATCTGCTTAAACCTCCAGTATCTTTTTAGGTCTTTATTAATCCTTTCATGCCTAGCCTTAATTACTTCCTTAATGCTTAGCTCACCGTTGATTACCTTAATGGCCTCATCAACACATACCTCATACATGTCTAGTACCGTGTAGTCAGCTATCCTTAGATGTAGTTTCCAGTCATTAATGCTTAAGTCACCGTAAGCCATGACCTTACCTACGGCTAATCCCTCAATGATTTTGATGTAGTCCTCACTTAGCACCATGAGTGGCGATACGTAGGTCGATGCAAGCACTAAAGCCTCAGTAAGGTATTCAGGTAGTTTAGATGCCTTAACCAATACCTTAACTAATTCCTCGATATCACTTACAGGGTAGGTAAGTACTCTTAAGGGCCTACCACCTAAGTACTCACTTATTAACCTCCCTACAGCATCAGCTAGTTTAGGACCTATACCTAAGTCCCTATACCTAAACCTCTTAGATAACCACTCAATGACATTTATCCACTTAGGGTCTTTAGGGTCGAAAGCAACAACGCCACGAAGGTTCTTAACTATGGCTGCATACCTAGCAAACAGACTTACACCACCGTAAGGACGTTAACGTTCTAAAACATATACTTTTAGCCCCCCATCACGACCACATCCACGGGATTGAGTATGAAGCCCCATATATATTTAATCGCCATAGCACTTGCCTTACTAGTACTGATCACTACCTACATGCTCATACCACTTAAGTACCTTAGGCATGAAAGCACAACACCCCCACTAACCACGAGCACACCCGTAGTGACTAAGAGGGAGTTCAATCCGTTCCTTAACATAAGCCCCATATATAGGGATTTAGGTTATCCGAAGATAAGTAAGGGGCTCATCAATATATCAGTATACTATCAGTATCCGGGGAGCCCATCCTTTACATATGGGTTAGGGTATTTAGAGGTCGATGTGCTTAGCCTGGATGGGGTTATCGAGTCCGTCGCTAAGGAGTTAGGTCTAGATTCCTCAAAGTACAAGTTAGTTTCTGCCTCATTAAGTCGTGGAATCGTAGTTAATGATGAGGTACGTGAAAGACCTGAATGGGTACTTAATTTCGTTAGGACATATAGGGGTTACTGGCTTTGGGGTTGTTACTCTTATTACTCCCATATAGAGGTTAGGGTAGATGCCTTAAACGGCACCATAGTAAGCCTAGCTAGGTGCGATGAGGAATTACCACCTAATGGTCTCATACCTAAGCTAAATATCGATATGAATGAAGCTTTAAGTATTGTTAGGTCATTACCTAGGCTTAAGGGAGAGTTAAACATCACAGTACCTGAGGGTGGTTGGGAGGTTATTAGGGACGGGGAGGTGTTTTGGGTTGATTTAAGACTAGCTAAGTTAGGTCCTGGAGCTAGGAACTACTATTTAGAGAATGTTATTAATCCTAAGTACGTAGGTAGGTATGGCCTGTTCTGGGTTATAGCCCTACATAGGGATGTAAACTACATGGCCCGTAGAGTCGTTGCCTTAGTAGATGCTGAGACAGGCGATGTAGTCTCAATAACTTATGCGTCTATGCCTATAACGCCTTGGTCCACGGTCTTTATAGTGCCTAACTATACGTCAGTAGAAGGTATTGAGGTAAGGGATTTAAGGCTCGACGCATCACCAAACGTACTTAATCAGTTAGGGATAGATAGGGGTGTACTAGTCATTCAGAACGTAACCCTCTTAAAGCCAGGTAGTGAGGGCTCCATAGGGTTTATCATAAAGCCAGTGAATATTGATCAAGACCTTATAGGGAACATAACGGTGGAGAACCCCATAACAACCCAGAAATTACCTGAGGGATTAGTGTTTGAAACACCAACAAACATATTGATTAGAAGGGAGGGATTAAGTAAGGCGAAGTTAGTGATTAAGGTAAGCCCTAAGTGTCAAGAAGGTATTTGGTTGCTAAGGGTATGGTTGCACGCCTATGGATTAAGTAATGAGCATCCATGCTTTAAGTCAGCTACTTACTTACTAGTATGCGTCAGTAAGGGAGATCCCAACATGGTTTGTAACATCAAAAATCAATTATTAAGTAAATTTAGTTAGTAATCGATACTTACGGGCGTTACTAAGGCCCCTATACTAATTCTTTACTTAATTTACTAATACCCTACACTATACAGTTAGGTTTGTTTTTCGAACTTTATGGATTGAGATTTTATAAAGCTAATAAATAAATACTAGCTTAACTATATGGTAATTCGAAAGTGTATGTAGGGGGTGTTATGTATGCCTGGTCAGATACCCTTAATTGGTGAGAAGTTTCCTGAAATGAAGGTATTAACTACTCATGGTGTTAAGGTACTGCCTGATGACTATAAGGGTAAGTGGTTCGTACTGTTTAGCCATCCAGCAGACTTCACGCCAGTATGTACTACTGAGTTTGTCGCCTTTGCTAAGAGGTATGAGGACTTTAAGAAGCTAAACGCTGAGTTAATAGGGCTTAGCGTCGACAGTACGTTCAGCCATATTAAGTGGATTGAGTGGATTAAAGAGAAGTTCGGTGTTGAAATACCATTCCCAATAATTGGTGATCCTCAAGGGGTTGTTGCTAGGAAGTTAGGTATGCTGCATGCTGAGTCAGCGACACACACTGTTAGGGCCGTATTCATAGTTGATGACAAGGGAGTTATTAGGGCAATACTGTACTACCCATTAAATGTTGGTAGGTTAATCGATGAGATATTAAGGTTAATAAAGGCACTCCAGATAAGCGATAAGTACAGTAGAGCGTTGCCAGCTAACTGGCCAAATAATGAGTTAATAGGTGATTCAGTCATAGTACCACCAGCAGCAACTATTCAGGAAGCCGAAGAGAGGGTTAAGAAATTCGAATGTTTCGACTGGTGGTTCTGCCACGAGAAAGTAGTGCCTAAGGAAGATATAGAGCTAGTTAGGAAGTTCCTAGAGAGAGCTGCTAAACCATCGAAGTAATGACCCAAGAGGTCATACCTAAAGTAAACAATGTTTTTATTAAGTACCCGATCCCAATCCTTAATAGCTTTCTTACGTAGATGTTCCTGCGGTGTTTTACCTTGGTCAAGACCTATGTGGATAAGGTTATTGGGGATTTATACGTCCTTAGAGTTGATGATGAAGAAACTAAGTACTTTGAATCACTATGGTACATACCTGAAGGGATTACGTATAATGCTTACTTACTGATAGGTGATAAGGTAGTTCTCTTTGATGGGTGGAAGAGCAGGTACTCAGACCTACTCATTAATGAATTAAGTAAGGTTATAGACCCTAAAGATATTGACTACATAGTCGTTCATCACATGGAGCAGGACCATAGTGGGTCATTACCTAAGGTACTTAAGGCTAATGAATTTAGAGCTATGGTGCTAGGGCACCCAATGGTTAGGGGGATGGTGGAGTCCTTCTACGGCATTAAACCTAAGTTCAGGGTGGTTAAGGATGGTGATGTACTTGACCTAGGTAAGTACTCATTAAGATTTGCATATACGCCATGGCTACATTGGCCCGAGACCATAGTCACCTACATTAAGGAGTTGAGCACCCTAATAAGTTGTGATGTATTTGGTGGCTACTCAATACCTAAAGCCCTCTATGATAACGAACTAACTAGTGATGAGTTAAGTAAGTACCTAGACTACGCTAGGAAGTACGTAATTACTGTTGTCGGTCACTACAAGGACTATATAGTTAAGGGTATTGAGAAGTTGAGGTCGTTAAACGTAGATATTAAGGTCATAGCACCCGCGCACGGACTTCTATGGAGGGGTTCTCCTGAAGTCATTGTGAGTAAGTATGTTGAGTGGGCTAGGGGGGTCCCTAAAGATAGGAAGGTAACTGTGATTTATGATAGTATGTATGGGTATGTTGAGGAAGCTATTAAAGTGGTTATTGAGGAGTTAAGCAAGTTGGGTATTGATGTTAAGGTATACGCATTCACTGAGAACTCACGACCAGCAATAGGTGATGTATTAAGTGACGTAACTGACTCCTCATCATTAATCATTGGTGTATCTACCTATGAGGGAGAGGCATTCCCAGAGATTGTGAGGATGGCTAACTTAATAGCTATGAAGGCAGCCTTCAGCAAGCCCGTAGCTATAATCACAGCCTACGGGTGGGGAGGTATGGCCACTAAGCAAATAACTGACATACTGACTAAGGCAGGGTATGAAGTAATCAAGACAATAGAGTTCAAAGGCAAACCCGACGAACAAACCATTAGGGAATTAAGGGGTCTAGCTAAAGAATTAGTAAGTTAAACACTAATCATGTAAGGATTAGCGAAGAATAACTTACCTTGAGAGCAAGGTATTAAACCATACACCTTTAACCCTTTCTCAATAAGTCTCTTAATAGGTCTTCACTTATTACTTATTATCTTCAGGATTCTATGCTTGATGTCTCCATATACTTCCTTTCCGTTGATAATAGCATTCTTAATGAATTGATTACCTCTACGTATGGCGTGAATTACTTCATCGTAACTAAAGAATGATATCTCGACATCAGTATTCCCTATAGCTCTCAACATAAATCTATCGTTAGGTGATTCACTAGTAATTACTAATATGTCGATATCGCTTAATCCTAACACAAACCTCCTCTCAGCTAGTGAGCCAGCTATGATTACCGATAAGGGTCTAAACTTACTTACTAATTCCTTAACTATTGACTCAAGCCCCTCTAAGTAGTTCTCGATGACCACGTCCTCAATAATCTCTCTCAATCTCTCTTTTAGCAAATTCCATCACCTTCTCAGCATAGTTCAATGCCTCTTTAGCGTCCTCCTCGCTATAATGTGTATGTGGAGCACCGTAGGGCCAAGCATTAGGGTAGCGTGTAGGTATGTAGTAACGATCTAGCTTCTCACCTATGGTGATTAACTCCTTAGGTACGTTAAGTACTGTGCTAAGCCTCCGTAATAATTCCGCAACACTATGTATAGGGTCATATCTCTTAAGCTCCTTAATCATGAGTGCCTTCAAAATTTTCTCACATGCTTGATGACAGAAGTAACATACCTTACTATATCTCCTTAACCTAAAAAGGTCTTTAGCTGTAGCATAATCATCTAAACCCTCCTCATACCAGTCACTATACCTCTCATAAGCCGTAAATACCACCCAAAAACTAAACGAATAAATCCCTAATAACTAACAAACCCTTCACTAATTTAAGGATTAAGTAGGTAAAACATCTTTGGGTATCAGGTCAAAGACTTATTTATGTTTACCCCTTACGTTACGAATTCTAAATATGCCTACGTAGGTCCTTTCACCTACTTCCTCAGCCTTGGTAACAACCGCGTCTACCCCTAGATCTTTTAGTATGTAGGACATATCCTCTATCCAGTCATAAAGCCCGCAGGTCTCGCAGAATGTTCCCTTAAACTTGATAATGACCTCGTCACCCCTAACCTCCACTACCTCAGCGGCTGCTTCAGGTGATCTATACCTATTGTAAATCTCCTTAGCCTTACTTACTATCTTGTTAAGTTCTTCGTTACTTATTCTAAATCCCAAACAATGCTCCCTCACTTAACCTTAATCTCCTTCCTCGCCTCCCATACACCGTGTAATGTACAGTACGCTAATGCATGTATAGTGCTGTTCTTCTTTAACCTAAGTACTAGCTTAATAGTTGGTTCTGTATAGCCTGGTGCTATGTTTATGGATGCTAGGAGTACTGGGTTGAAATCTCTACCTTCCTCGCTTAAGTAAACCTCAATCTTACTGATGTAGTGCTCAGCAGTGCTTGGGTGGGGACCTACAGCTACTTCAACTTCGAAAGACTGATCCGCCTTAACTTCATCAGGTGCTTTTATCTTAGGTAAGTGAGTAGGTGCTTTAGTAGCAGCAACCCCCTTAACCGTTTCCTGACTATATATTAAATCCCTAAACAGGACCATAGAGGAATCACCCGAGATAGGTTTAGTAAGCAAAAATATAAGTTTAACAATTCAAAACAGAAAAGTTCAGATAACCACCTAGTAAGCAATGAGCAACGAACCAGATTAGTAATCCTAACCTAAGACTTATTACTTAAGCCCACATATACACTAACCTTATATACGTTAGCTATACAGATATATTTATGGGATAGAGAGTTTGGTTTGGATCTAATTATTGAGTTAGTGCTTATTTTTGGTTTGCCTTGCTTACTACTTACGTATATTATCAAGTATGTACCTCGCTTAGCATCCCTTAAGGTTGTGCCTGAAGGTCTTGCGGTACTTCTGTTCATAGCTACGCATGTCCTACTATACTACTTATCACCTAACCCAGTATTCGTTGATAAGACAAAACCCTTACTCGAAGCAATTAAACCAGCACTGACAGGCGGTGTTGGCGTCATAACAATAACACTAATATTCGACATAGTACATAAGGTCCGTAGCGGCTTAAACACACGTAACCTCAAATAACATCAAAACATTTCTCTATTCACTTAAAGTCACATGCTTACCGTTATAGTGACCCATCCATGAGTAACGTAAGTAAAGGTTTAAGCCTTAATTCTCCTCCCGATCTCGCTCACTAATTTCCTCACCCTCTTAAGGGCCTCCTCCACATCTTCTCCGTCGCACCACTCTTCATAAAAGCATATGTGCATACTGTTGGCGTACATCCATACCTCACGAACCCAAGGCCCTAACTCCCGCACCAACTTCCTCATATATTCCCATAGTTCTTTATGACTTGCAAGCCTTCTTCCCTCCTTCCACTCTGCGTATGCTTTGATTGATAACGCGGCAGCGCCCCATACTTTCTCAGCAGCTTGCCTGACATTGCCCTCCTTTAACTCTTCTTTAGCTTGTTCTAAGAAGTCCTTAGAAGCTTCTATATGCCCCCACACCCTCTCAGATGGGTCCAAGTCCCTTAAGGCTAACTCCAATATGTACTCCTCTAGACTTAACCCTACCCTTTTAGCCTCCCGTTCTAGCCTCTTAGCGACCCCACGAGGTAATCTTACAGTCACGCTACTAGCCATACTTATGGCCTCTACCATACTATACAATACGATGATGCTTAATAAATTGAGCCTAACCGTAAGGTCATCTGGGTGTGTTGAGCTTACTGTTTAACTTAAGCCCCACTTAGTTTTTATTTTATTACGTTACGTATTATGCTTCGGTAAGTGGTTATGGAGCCTCACGTACTGAGGTTTAAGAATAAGGTATTCTTACTTAAGGCCTTATCACTTATTAAGGTCATTAGGCTTAGTGAGTGGTTAGTTAGTTATTACCCCCTAAGTAAGGCTAAGACATTTAGTAAGGTTAAACTTCCCCATAGATTTAACGGTCTTGAAAACCACGTAGTTACCTTTAGGACTAAGGTACTTATTGATGAAGTACCTAACGCCAGGCCTTACCTACTACTTAAGTTGAGTAGTAATGCTCAGGTTTACCTTGATGGTGAGCCTTACTTCGGTATTGACTTTTTCCATAAGGAGGTACCAATAACTAAATATGGTGATGTTGATTTAGTTATTGAGGTCTTTAATAGGGGTCTCCATGGCGAGTTAATTGAGGATGTTGTCTTTAGTGATGCCATCATAGCTTATAGGGATCATGATATCTATGAGTTCGCAGTATTCATCGACTCGTTGGTAGACTTCATTAACTTACTACCTAGGAATGATTACTTGAGGGTTAGGCTTGAGGGTATAGTTAGTGATGTTTTAAGAATGATACCTATAGAGGGTATATCTCCCGAAAAAGTCGATTATTTAATTGACTTAGCGTTAAGTGAGCCTCTACTTAGGCAGGCACATTCACTACTACGTGGCTTACTAAGTAATCTAAGGTTACTAGCTAGGGAGGCACCTAGTAAGTTAAGGGATGCTGGGTTTAGGGAGCCTAAGTATGAGGAGCTTAAGGGTAGGGTGATTAAGGCTAAGGAACACCTAATTAAGCTACTTAATGAGTTCTCTAGAGAGTTAGATAAGGTAGGTTCCGTACTTGCTCAAGGGCATTCCCACATAGACCTAGCATGGCTTTGGCCTCCATCTACGGGTTTAAGGAATGTACTACGTACGGTAAGTACTGCCTTAAGGTTACTAGAGCTATACCCCGAATTCACGTTCACCATGACTAGCGCCCTTTACTACAAGTGGCTAAAGGAAAACTACCCAGACCTCTTCAAGAAGATAAAGGAGTACGTT
>Ga0180302_10001158_pt1 | contig 12396 bp, 12 predicted proteins | sample GuaBasSediGuay17_FD_121794 | JGI IMG/M metagenome (GOLD analysis project Ga0180302, IMG submission 121794) | Subseafloor sediment microbial communities from Guaymas Basin, Gulf of California, Mexico - Guay17, Core 4571-4, 12-15 cm | ecosystem: Environmental > Aquatic > Marine > Hydrothermal... | reverse complement strand
CCTGTTTGACTAACTCCCTAACTAAATTCCTGAAATCGCGAGCGGCGCTTGGGTCTAGACCTATCGTCGGCTCGTCTAAGATTAGTATTTCTGGATCCTTTAAAAGCGCTTGAGCTATCCCAAGTCTCTGTTTCATTCCCCTTGAGAATGTCTTCACCTTCTTGTCCATTACATCAACAAGTCCAACTGTTTCCAGTACCTCCTTTATCCTCTTTTCCGGGTTCTTCAACCCGTTTAGCTTAGCTATGTAGAGCAAGTTCGCCTTAGCCGTTAAGTCTCCATAGAATCCGTATCCCTCTGGTAACAGTCCGGTTCTCTCCCTTATTTTCCTAGACTCCTTAACTATGTCATAGCCTAGCACAGTTCCGGTCCCTGATGTAGGTATAGTTAAACCTACTAACATCGAAATTAGAGTAGTCTTGCCAGCGCCGTTAGGACCTACGATCCCGTGTACAGTCCCCTTCTTTATGACTAAGTTAGCCTTGTCCACTGCGACGACTCTTTCCTTGCCCCTGCCATATATCTTAGTTAAGTCCTTCGTTACTACTACGTCTTCCATTCTATCACCTCCTACCGTACTTGTGGTAGACGAATGAGACCACTATTATGGCTATCACCAACACTATCAACGCTATGTACACTATCTCACTCCTCTGGTAAAGCGATATCCTAATCTGCCTCGTGTCTGTCTCTACTTGATCTGAAACTACCTTCACCGTCATGTAGTAGTCTCCTGCGTTTAAGTCACCTGAAGAACTGACGGTGATCGTGAAGGTACAAGTCTCCTTTGGCTTTAAGGACTCTACAACGTCAGGAGAGATCGATGCGTTAAACCCTTGAGGTAAGTGAACTATGACTAACTTCACGTTAGTTAATTCGTTAGCTCCAGTGTTTTCTATAGTCAACTGATAAACAGAAGTCCCTCCGATCTCCATCTCCATGCTAGAGAGTTCAGTCTTATAACTCATCTCATATCTACCCAATATGTTCAAGCCTAACGAGACTCTCACTTCACTCCCACTTCGAGCTCTAGCCACGAAGTTGAACTCTATTATGTGAGGTTCCTCTCCGTAGGGAGATCGCACTATTAAAATTACCTTTTTAGTAGCTGATGGAGACAAGTATATGCTTGATATAACGTTCCCCTTTAGGTCCTGTATGTTGTACCAGAAACCGCTAGGCAAGTTCTCAACTCTCAAGTCCACTATAGCGTCTCCAGTTCCTAAGTTAGAAATGCTTAACTCGAATCGAGCTTGTGAGCCTGAGTAGACATCCAGTACTGGGGTCTCAACACTAACGCTTAATAGGGGATTCCCTTTCTCTATGTAAACTTTAAGAGTCAACTCGTTAGTCACATTTAGTTGATACTCTGAATTGTATAACGTGCCCACTAACTTCACTTCATAAACTCCACCACTAACTCTAGAAGGGGCTCTGCAACAAATTTTAAGCTTAGTTGAACCCCTAGCCTTTATAGACAGTCCCTTAATCCTCTCACCCAAAGCAGAAGACAGAAAAACTACCCAACCCTCTGGATAACTGATGTTGAAAGACACAATGGCGTCTATGTCAAACGGATTTGTGATCATTACATCGAAGCTCATGTTCTCGCCTAACATGAACACCTTAGCTGGAAAGTCGCAAGTTAAGAACTTGACTTGTGATTCGTAAACCTCAACGTCTAACGTCTTGTTCACTAGGTAACCGTGTGAGGGAATGAACATTATGTTAAGAGAGTAGAGTCCAGTCTTATAACAGGGCCCTATTTCTAGGACTAAGTTCTTCGTCTCCTTGCTCGCTATCAAGAAGCTGTTCACTTCAAGACCAGAGAATAACACTTTAGTTGCTAAACCTTCACTACTAATGTTGATATTACAAGTGAGGTCTAACTCTCCTGCGTTCTTTACGACAATAGGAACTTGTATCTTTTGACCTACATTCAATCTAAGTTGAGAAGGAAACATAGATACCTTTAATGCACTTCCCAACTTAATTGTCCCTAGGTCTATAGCAGTACGGGCTGTAATTCGAATACTTTTAGTTATAGTTTCAAATCCCTCCTTTGATATAGTTACAGAGTAAGTTCCTGGATCTAACTCTATGTAGAACATCCCACTATCTTGTGTCATCACCAATTTCACTAGGAGGTTTCCGCTATACACTTCAATCTCAACGTCCTTAAGCGGCCTTCCAAAATAGTCAACAACTGTTCCACTAATAGATCCTCTGAATAGAGGTTGCCCAACTATAGTCGATGCAAGCACTAATAGCGTTATGATAATTCCTAAATATAGTGATTTAATGATTTTCAAAGGCAACCCCTCGCTTCCCTAAGCATATAGTAGTAAATTAAGCTTATTAATGTACTATACATAGAACAATGTCAGCTTTTAACGAGTATTTATGAGCCGATAATTCTCAATGCCAACGTATTTTGTCTAGAGCTTAACAGTCTTAACTAGTAAAGAATAAAAGTAATTGTTGTAGTATGTTTTATGACTTGTCTAGGGAAGGAGACCATGATATTGCCAGACCACGAAATAATTGAGGCTATTAATAGAGGAGAAATTAAGATAGTGCCATTTAATCCAAAGAACGTTGGTCCTTGCTCCGTCGACTTAACTCTAGCCGATGAATTCGTAATATTCAAACAGGGATCAGTAATAGATCCTCTCGATGTTGAAAGTATAAAGAAAGGCACTACATTAGCCAAGACTAACAATAAGCCACTCCTACTTAAACCTGGCCAATTTGTATTAGCTAAGACAGCTGAGAAAATAGCATTAAGTAAAAGGTATGCTGCAACTTTAGAAGGGAGGTCTAGCATAGCTAGATTAGGAATAGTAGTCCATGCTGCTGGTTTAGTAAACCCAGGGACAGGGCTAAAGGATCCCAAACCATTAGTACTAGAAATATTTTGTCAAAATAGTTCTCCAGTGAAACTTTATCCTGGGATGAAAATAGTCCAAATAATCTTCCACAAATTGTCTTCTGAAGCAAGCATAGGGTATGACGAGAGAAAGAAAACACTGACTCAGTCAGCACTATTCTTCGGAGGACCAGAACACTTCTTTTAAATTCACATTTTATTACCTCCTTAAACATCTCTTTATTCCATTAACAATCAATTTATAATGATCTACACATTTTCATCTTATGAGTAGGGACAAACTTATCGTTAAACATGAAAAGGTAATAGTCTCTGCTCCATCTTCTATTGCTAATCTAGGTTGTCTCTTCGATATAGCAGCAATGGCTGTTAATTACGGAAGAGATGTAGTTAAGGTTATAGTCAAGAGGGGAAGTGGAATTCAAGTGATATCAAGTGATTTTGAAGTTCCGAGTGGTAAGAGGAACACTGCTTATCGAACAATTGAGGCATTCTTGGATAAAGTCGGCTTATCTATTCAAGAAATAGCTATAGACGTCAAGATAACTAAGAGGATTAAGCCAGGAATAGGATTAGGGTCATCAGGAGCTACATCGGCTGCTGTGGCTAAAGCTTTAAATGAAGCGTTTGGAGAGCCGTTGAGTTTAGATGAGTTAGTCGAGGTTGCAGGTCAAGGAGAGGTAGTAGCGGCAGGGTCTGCTCATTATGACAATGTTGCAGCTAGTCTATTGGGTGGTATAGTGGTGATAGTTCAGAGGTATCCCATTAAAGTAATTAGGATAGAGCCTCCCAATAATGTCTCAATACTCCTAATATCTCCAAAGTACGTTAAAATCCCTCTTAGAGGTGGAAAGACTGGGTTCTTTAGAAAGATATTACCCCCTAAAGTAGACTTGAGCGAAATGGTAGAACAATGTGCTACCGTCTCTAAATTCTTCGTCTCACTCATGAGAAGGGATCTTGAGATGCTAGGCAGAGCTATGTCGAGAGGAGGGATTGTCGAACGCGAGAGGAGTAAGTTTATTCCCAATTATTGGAGAATTAAAGAGATAGTACTCAAGTCAGGAGCACTAGGGTTTAACATAGCGGGAGCTGGTCCCTCAATGTTCGCCTTAGTAAGAAAGTCAGAAAGTGCTCAAGTACTCGATATAGTGAAGAACAAATTGAGTGAAATAGGAGTTAAAGCGGAGTTTAAGTTGCTAGAACCTGAGCCAGTTGGAGCGCGGTTAGAGTAAAGTTCAATTAGTCTCTCCTACGTATAATTATGGGATGATGTGACTGCGCCCGAGCGATGTATGAGCATCGCTAGGCCCTCTGACCGAACTTAATAATCAATACACTTGCCTCTCAATCCATATTCTAGGTATAGTATAGAATCTGGTATAATACTTCTGGCATAATAACTAAGCAAGCTTCTCATACAAATAATTCAAACAAATGACCGAAAAACAGAATTTAACTTATCAAAATAAAGAACAGTTGTTCAGATAATCTCGAAATGAGTTCTTAAATTGTTATGAGCTCAGTTTATTTTATCATTTTTGTAAAGTGTAGGAAGTTTTCATGTACTTAGAGTTAAATCAATTGCTTTTAACTTTAATGCCTTTCTTCTCAAGTATCTTTAGAAGTTCTTTAAAATCATCCTCTTTAATTAATTCTCCGTATATTCTCCTAACCCAAGGGACTTTATCAAAACCTCTGTCGGTTGAATATATCTCAGTTATACCAAAGCTTTTCATAACTGCTAAATTTATCAAGTCACTAATACCGAGAGGGTATTTATTGTACATATTGACTGCATCTTCTTCATGTTCTTGTGTAGGTGTAACGAGTTTCAATGATATTAAAGATCTAAGTGCTTGGAGGAAATCTCCCAATTTGGAAGCTCTATATCTGGAGAGCCATATGAGTACCTCGTCCTTTACTAATGTCGTTGTTAAGGCCGGTTGTCCTCGGCTTATTTTATAGAGCACATAGCCAGATATGACTTCATCAAGGCTAAGAGATCTCCTAGATGCAGTTACCCACTTGATGAATATTGTCGAATCCACAAATCTCATTGTTCACTCCTCTTCAACTTTTCCCTTAACTCTTCAATAATAGCTTTCTCCACTCCTCTTAGCTCTACTTCCTCTCCTCTAGCTAAACCTAGCATTGTTAATACTGGGTCACTAGGTAACTTAGTTGGTCGTAATATGAGTCTATTCCCTTCAACTATGACTTCTACCTCGTCGCCAATCTTAAGTCCCCACTTTTCCCTAATATCCTTAGGGATAGTCACTCTGTAGCCAGAAAGTACTTTGACTTTATATACATACATAATGTATCACCATTAATACATATTAATGATACAAAAGGTATTAGATAAAAACTTATCCCTTCTCATGTTGGAGTACTGATTGACTCTTTGAGGAATCTAAGTATAGTTAACGTTCGTATTAAGGAGAGGAGTGATTTAAGGAAAATGATTGGAGAAGACTACTTCAAGGTTGAGGTAATTCTCAAAAATTTAGCTTTAGATCTAGAGGGAATGTAAAGTGAAGGTAAGTGTTAAATAGCCTTTCTTTCTGCTCAAGAAAAGTATTTTTATATGTGAGATCACATACTTCACATATGCCAAATATTACTTTATCAGTTCCTGAGGAAGTCTACAAGAAGATGAAGAAATACCCTGAAGTTAAGTGGAGTGAAGTAGCTAGGAAGGCTATAATAGAATACCTTAGGAGGCTTGAAGGAGTTGTTAGCAGTAAAGAGCTCTTAGAAGAACTTGGAGAGAACTTCGTTAATGAGTTGAAGGAGATAAGCTTAGAGAAGGCTATTGAGTATTATGAGAAGATGAGGGAAGCTGAATGGAGAAGGTTCTCTATGACACGTCCTCGCTGATATTAAAGTATAGAAAGGGTGTTAGAAGGATTGATGGACTTACTACGGTGTTGAACATAGTGGAGTTCCCTAAGGCTCTTGAATTTGAGAAGCTTGAAATAGTATATCCTAATCCTAAGGACTATGAGTTAACAATAGTATTATCAAAGGATTTATTAAAGATAGGCAAGCCTATTCCAGCACTAGACATAATTATTGCCGCAGTTGCTTTAAATAGGGATTTAGTACTGGAAACCATGGACACTCATTTTGAGGCAGTAAAGAACATCAGAAGAGAGTTTAAATTGAAACTGTTAAAGCGCTCTTGTTCCAATCCCAGGTAATTTAATGTTTAAAAATCTCTTTTAATGAGTTCCATTTCATTTTCTAACTCTTCAATAACAGCTTTTCTACTCCTTTTGGCTAAACATCACTAACACTAAGTCGCTAGATAACTTAATTACATGAATTTATTTCCTAAAGTTCACTTAACCTTGACTAACTTAGTTATGAAGAACCCAAGAGTGTCGTGGATATGAGGAAGGAGTCTTTGAGTTTCCTTCATCTTTAGGAAACCATCAACTCCAATTTTAGGCTCAGCTTCCAGAAGCTCGACATCTTCTCTTTCATCTATCACTCTCTTTACTAAGAGCTCATTTTCCTCCAGTGTGAGAGTGCATGTTGAGTATACTATAATACCTTCCCTTTTAGTTACATCTATTGCTATGTTGAGTAGTTGATACTGCAATTTAGAGAGCTCCTTTATCACTTTTGGTTTAGCCCATAGTCTGACTTCAGGACTGTGACCTAACCTTCCTAGGCTACTACAGTCGGGGTCTACTAACACTTTATCAAAGTGAAAGTTAGGCCTAATTGGTAAGGCTCTTGAATCTGAGATAATACTCAGGGGACTTTCAATTCTTAACCTCTTACAACTTGACTTTAACGCTAATAACCTCTTAAACGACCAATCCGATGCCACTATTGTTGCTTTGTCTTGGGATATTTGAGCTAAGTGAGTCGTTTTACTACCCGGAGCTGCACAGAGGTCTAGGACTTTATCTCTCGTTGATGGACTTAATACATGACCTACAAGGACTGATGCTTTATCTTGTATGTAGAAGTAGCCTTTCTGGTATTCTGGTAAACTTGCAAGAGGTCGCTCATACTTGATAACTTTTATCAAGTCATCGAGATCCCTGTCTTCTTCAGCTAAAACTCCTCTCTTCCTTAGCTTCTTAATCAACTCTGACCTCTTAATTAACAAAGTGTTTGCTCTTAACCACATCGTAGATGGCCTGTTAAACCTTTTCAACAACTTAATGGCTTCTTCATACCCCAACAACTTAATTAGATGCTCAACTATCCATGTTGGTTGAGAATACTTGACACTTAGACTCTCCACTCTCGGCAACTTTCTGATTAAATCTTCTAGACTTACTGTCTTAACGTGAAATAGGTCAGTCTTGCTCACTCTTATCTCGTCAATTTTCGAGAGAATTCTTAGCGCCCTGTCTACGTCGATGTTCCTGTATTTGAGTTCGTAAAGTGTAGCTCTGAGTAAATTCCTTGTATAAGGACTAAGCTCCCAGTACTTACGCCTTCCAACTACCAATTCACCTAATAAGTCAGCTCTCCTAAAGTTACGTAGTACTCCTAGTGCAAAAGCTCTTATTAATCTCTTTAGATTAGAGTCTCTGATTCTATTGATTCTAAAGTAATCTTCCATAGTTGCTCTTAGAGAAATCCTCTCTTTCTCGATTCTAGATAGTATTTCAGCTACCATGTACTCTACGTGAACCATTTCCAATGCCCTAGAGTAAGATGCTTCACTCGTTATTAACTTAACTCAGTGTTTGTAATACTCAGGTAACTTTCTGGGGATTGTGCGATATGCTTAAATAGGACTTCCTTTCACAATTTGAAGGGCACTTGGTTAGTGCTGTTAGAGAAAAATCAAGTGGATGGAGTGGAATAAGTACACAGGACATAGCCCTCGTTGCTGTGATGGCAGCTCTCTCCAACGTATTAGGGTTCTTCGCTATTCCTGGTCCATGGAACATTCAGTTTAGTATGACTGGAATACCTATTCTACTGGTAGCCTTCGCTAAGGGACCTCTATTAGGGGCTCTCACTGGTCTCTTTGGTGGTTATGTCCAAGCAATTAAGTATGGTTGGGAGGGCTACGTCATTTACACTGCTATACAGGGAGGAGTTGCTGGACTATTCGCTAAAAGAGATAAGTTACTCAAGGCTTCAACACTTCCATTCTTCTTCTGTGGTGGCTTCTTCTTAACTTGGTGGGTTGACCAAATGAGGTACGGGAAAGTCACGTTCGAGGACATAGTTTCAATGACTCAGCAAGCGGTAGCGGCTGGTCCAGAGACTGGACTAGCTATACCGTATGTTTCCATAGTTAGCGGTATAATAGCGGCTATAATAGCTACCCTACTAGCTATTAAGTTCCCTAAGAACAGGAAGTTATTACTTACTTTGGCTGGTTGTATGGGCGCTATAGCCTATGTACCTTATGATGCCGTTGCCTTATACATAGTACAGCAATATCCTTGGATTCCAACTTGGTTCGTTTTAGCTAAGGATTTAGTTCAAGATTTCGTAGCTGCTGGAGTGACTGCTGCTATTGTCGAGAATAAGAGGGTTAGGAAGCTATTGGGAGGTGTTTAAGAGATGAAGAACATAGTTGAGATAAACAATTTATCTTTTTTCTATTCTAATAAAAAAGTCTTGAGTTCTGTAAACCTATCTATTGAGAAAGGTGAGTTTGTTCTTATCATGGGTCCTTCCCCTTCTGGTAAGTCAACTCTAGTTTACTGTATTTCGGGCTTAATACCGAATTGCATAGAAGGGAAGATGTTAGGTGTAGTAAGAGTTAACGGATTAGATACTAGAGAGCATACAATAGCTGAATTATCGAAGCATGTAGGTATAGTCCTTCAAGATCCCGAAGCTCAGTTGTTAGAGTTACGAGTAGTCGATGAAGTAGCTCTACCTCTAGAGAACTTAGGAGTTCCTTCAGATGAGATAAGACGTAGGGTTGATGAGGCTTTAGAGATAGTCGGACTCAAGGGGTTTGAAGACAGAAGTCCTATGGAGTTGTCTGGAGGGGAGAAGCAGAAGTTAGCTATAGCGTCTATATTAGCGCTTAAACCGAAAATTATCGTGCTAGATGAACCTACGGCAAACGTAGATTTAGTCGGAACATCTCAAGTATATGAGACTTTAAGAGAACTCAACGAGGAACATGACTTAACGATAATCGTAGTTGAGAACAAGGTAGACATAGCGTTAAAGTACGCGAATAGAGCCATCTTGATGAAGGATGGTTGTGTGATAGCTGATGGTGAACCAAACGAAGTCCTTAACTCCAAGGCATTAGTTGAACTAGGACTAGACCCTCGTCCTGTAGAACGTCGTAGCTCGACACGAAGGATGTACAAGAACTGCAATGGGGATGAGTTAATTAAGTTCGATGATGTGAGCTATGTTTATTTAGATGGCACGTTAGCTCTTAGGGACGTTAACTTAGTGATTAGAAAAGGTGAAGTTGTGTTTTTGATGGGAGAGAACGGCAGTGGGAAGAGTACCTTAGTGAAGCACATGAATGGCTTACTTAAGCCGACTCATGGGAGAGTTTTAGTTGATGGTCATGATACTCGGAGGTGGCCTACGTACAAGTTATCGAGGATAGTAGGGCTTGTGTTCCAGAATCCAGCTCACCAAATAGTTGGGGATAGCGTATATGATGAAATAGCCATTGGACTGAGAAGTCGAGGTCTCGAAGAGAATGAAATTGATAAAGAGGTTAAAAGAGTAGCTAGAGCCTTTGAATTAGAGGACAAGCTAGACATGATACCTGAAGAACTCAGTGTTGGTGAGCTGAAGAGGTTAATGGTGGCTTCAGTAGTTGCTATGAAGCCCAAGATCATAGTTCTCGACGAGCCTATGACTGGAATGACCAGAGCTCACTCTAGGAAAGTCCTAGACTCTATTCTCGAGACTTTAGGAAATGACGTGACTATGGTAGCCATAACTCATGACCCACAACTAGCAATTGAATACGCTACTAGGGTTGTGGTCATGTCGAAAGGTAGAATAGTATTAGAAGGCCCTCCAAGTATTTTGACTGAGTATCCACTCTTTTCAAGCTATTTAAGGGAATTAGAGGTGATGCAGGGTGTTCAGGCATAGGGGTACGACTTTAGTTCACCAACTAGACCCAAGAGCGAAGGTAGTGTGGCTCACGTCATTAATGATTGTAGCGCTGTTAGTGATAGATCCGGTGTACTTAGTACCTCCCTTAGTTTTTACAGCGATACTCCTCGTGATGTCGAGAGTTTATAAGCTTAAGGAGTTTCACTCAAGTTGGATAATGTCAGTCTTAATTGGGAGTACGATCTTGCTCATACTGTTTAATGGATTGTTCGCTGCTATTGAGATTAAGGGAGGGACTGTGTTGTTCTACATAGACGTCCTAGGGTTAAAGTATCCGATAACTGTAGAAGGCTTTTATCTAGGAATAGGAGCGGCTCTTAGGTTACTCATAATGATGCTCAGCTTTTTAGTCATAGCTTTTACTACATACCCGAGAGACTTAGCTAATTCTTTAGAAAAAGTAGGATTGCCGTATAAGTTGAGCTTCATTGTCGCCCTGACTTTTAGATTTATACCGTTTCTTGAGGAAGAGGCTAGGAGAGTAGTCGATGCCTTAAAGTCTAGAGGTTATAAGGGGTTTGAAGAAGGGAACTTCATTGAGAGACTTAAGGCGTACTCTACTTTATTCACAGTCCTCATAGTTAATAGCTTAAGCTTAGTTAAGAGAGTGGGAATAGTCTTAGAGGCTAAGTGTTTTGGAGCTTCACCTAAAAGGAGTAGTTTAAGAGAATATAAACTCAAAAGGGAGGATTACTTAATCATATTTTCCTCCTTTTTATTCTTAGCAATTTACCTAATCCTCAGGTATTACTTTGGTTTGGGGTGGCTTGAATATGCACATGGGTATGTCTAAAAGGAAAGCTAAGTTAGTTAAAGTGAACACTCCAGTAAATGGAGTGGTACTTTATAGAGTCTTAAGAGACGACTTGCCTAGGAATCAATACATCATGGTGTGCAACGAAGCCTTAGAAATTCATACAAAGCCTTGGCTTTGTGGTGAGAAACTTCATGAATTAGCTAAAAGGGTAGCCATTAAGTTCCTTAGAGTATTGTACTATGAGTTACCCCTCAAAGGAGTTTCCCTTAATAGGATTTGTGAATTGACAATATTGGCTGGCGGTTTATATTACATGATAGATGAGGCGTTTAAGGAAGTCTTTGAAAAGAGTATTCAAAGGTGTATCATAAGCGCAAGGCGTTATCAGTTAGAAGATGGTACGTGGAAGGTCAACATAAACTACGAGAACTTCGAAGCTCTACCTGATAAAGCTGTAGTCTTAATTGGAGATACCATAGCAACTGGAACTACAATAACGAATTCACTAGCTAAGCTTAAGGAAGCCGCTTTGAAGAAAGGCTTTACTATAGATAAAGTAGCTGTGTTGACGATCTCTGGGGCTGTTAATGGTAGTCAGAAGCTAAAAGTTGTAGAAGAGGAATTCAGGAAAGAGTGGAATGATTTTGAGCTTCATGTATTCAATTGTTGTGCTGTATTCGGTCTCGAACCAAATGGAACCGATATGCCGTATGGACATCCAGATACAATAGTACCGACAGATGTGATATCTATTGTAAACGAACGCCTAACTCCACAGTTAGCTAGGAGACTTTGTAGTATATTCGATTGGGGAGACAGGACAAAGAATCCAGTTAAACATCTTGAGGAGTTAATTGAGTTAACTGAGAAGTTAGAGTCAGAGCTTAACGATCACACAAGCCTTGAAGTACTTGACATGATAAAGAGAAAGGCTAACGAAGAGTTAAAAATGAGGACTTGTTCTCTCTCTTTAAAGTTGTATTAGCATATTTTAAACTCTTTCTTAAGTTATTTCAAATAAAATTGTAGTTTATTGAACATAATTAAAGAGTTAGAGGAGTCATAGCAGAGCTTTTCCACGTTTGAACGAAAAATGAAGGTAGACATAAAGTTTTGTTAAGATACAGAGTCAAGAGATATAAAATAGTGCATGCAAAACTTTATTTCCATTGCTAGGATAAGGAGTCCTAGGTGATGGTTTGACCAATGCCCTCCTGGAGAGCTTTGTCCTGATCTTACTGGCAGAACTGGGTGATAAGACACAAATTGCCATGATGCTAATGGCGTCTAATTTCAGTAAATTGAGAGTCTTCTTAGGAGGATTCACATCACTCTTAACAATGTCTGTTATAAGTATTCTATTGGGCAACTTAATCTTGATATACTTACCATTAAACCTCGTTAAACTCGTAGCTGGATGTGCGTTCATAGCCCTGGCTCTATTCATGATTTTGTCGAAGAAAGAAGAAAAGGGATCATGTTCAAGAACCAATAAGTGTATTGAACCATTCTGTGCTGCGTACTTTGTCACATTCCTCGCAGAACTTGGAGATAAGACTCAGCTTACTTTAATAATGTTGGCTTTAACTACAGGGCTTCCATTACAAGTGTTTATAGGAAGCGCTATCGCTTTCGGTTTAATCAATGGAATTGG
>Ga0180302_10001155_pt1 | contig 12421 bp, 11 predicted proteins | sample GuaBasSediGuay17_FD_121794 | JGI IMG/M metagenome (GOLD analysis project Ga0180302, IMG submission 121794) | Subseafloor sediment microbial communities from Guaymas Basin, Gulf of California, Mexico - Guay17, Core 4571-4, 12-15 cm | ecosystem: Environmental > Aquatic > Marine > Hydrothermal... | reverse complement strand
TCAAAGTAGAACATCAATGGACTATGAAGTGTGAGAGCTGCTGCCACCTTGGCATCAGCACGACCGACAATTCTCGGACATATCGAGCGATCCATAACGTAATCTATACCGTCGGGCGTCAGGCTCTGGAAGTATCGTCTGAAGAGCTTTTCATCCTCAGATCTCCGCTCGTACCTGTTCTCATGGAGCGGGCTTGCCTCACGGGCTATTATCACGAGCCTATTGCTAGCTCCTCTAACTACGTGCCCTAGGAACTCCGCCTCATTGACCCCTCTCGGGAGCTTGACACCGATTAGGTGGATTCTGTGCTTTCGTCTGACGCCATCAAAGACCCTTTCTTGGATATCCGTGGCGTAAATGACTGTGTAATCGAGCATCTCGCCTTCTCGCTCCACTAGACGGCCTATTCTGCCACAGGAGCAGAGCCTACGGCCAAGCTTCCTGCGATCGAACAGGTAATTCCTAAGCGTCGCCAGTTCTCGCTCGTCCAAGAGGTCTATGATATCCCCACAGCCACACTCACAGTCTATCCTAAGGAACCTCGGGATGGCCATAGGATCTGACATGCCTACTATCCTGGCCTTGACACGTACCCTCCTGCCGTGGAGCTCAGCCCTCAACTCTCCGAGTCTGATCTCGACGATCTTCGGCTCCTCAGGCAGATTATAGTTCAACAGAGCTTTCTTCACATCGTCCTCGGTGGTGCCTAACTCCTCAGCTATCCTGCATCTCTCAGCCTTTAAGATGGCATCGTAGATGGACTCATACGGCCCTACGGCCTTATCGCCACGAACTACGTATAAGCCATCGGAACGCCTTTCAACACGGCATATTAGATGCTCACCTTCTCGGCTAATTAGGGCCTGCGTATCTTGGGCGTCCTGGCCCCCATCCTTATTCATATTACCACCCGCTACACTCTGTAGTAGACAGCCTTAAGTATTACTCTCTGTAGCACTTAATGGGGCTAGGGATGGAAGAGCATGAGGCCCGCCACCTAGCCGCTCTCATCAGGGAGCTACCCGAGGACTTGAGGGAAATCGTCGCCCTCTTGCTGAGAAACCCCAAGGGCCTGTGGTTTAATGGGATATACAGGAGGCTGAGGAAGAAGATAGGAAGCCCGACTACTCTATCGAAGAAGCTAAAGGACCTAATTGAGATGGGGCTTGTAGAACGTGAGGGAGGTCCTCAGCGGAAGTCCATCTACAAGCTTAAGCCCTGGTTCCTCCAATCCTTTCACGAGCTCTTCGTGTTGGGTGTGCCTAAACTGGGCCCGGATGAGGAGGCCAGCTTCCTCGTAGAGTTACCGGCCATTTTCGTGAGCGCTAAGGAAGTAGCAGACCGCTTAGAGGAACTACTTACGGGCGAGTTCATCGGGGAGGAATGGGCGGCGGAGGGACAAGTGAAGATCGAGCGGTATAGATATAGCCCTGAGGGAAGAGATATGGAAGTCCTCGCAGCCCTATTGTGGCTATCTAGGACCATCATAGATGCTATAGCCCGTGTCCTAATACTAGGTTCGAAGGACTTGGACCGAGAGAGGACATTCATAATGGAATCGGTAGATAGATTTCTCCGTACCTTATCCGAGCATGCTGGGGAGGTAGATCGTGTCAAGTGGGGGGATGTGTGGCACTTTCTCAGCGAGGAGTGGTTAAGGCACTACATAGCCCTGTTTAACTGGCTCATGCCCAAGGTAGAAGGCAAAGAGTATCCCACACCTATCATCACGGCTCAGCCAGAACGTGAAAGGGCGGTCGTGGTGCCATTTAGTGAGATATGGCGGCGCATCTTATGGCTAACGAGGAGTGTAATGCATGCCCAAGTACTCTCAATAGCTCTCTCCAAGGAGAGCATAGGAGTCTATAAGAGGCTTCATAAGGAGTTAGAAAAGCTTAGGCGAGAGTGCCCAGAACTCACGGAGACTGAGGAGTGGATAAAGCATGTGATGGATATCGTGGAAAGATTGAGGAGGGAAATCAGGCCTGAACTGGAGCGCGACTCTAAAGAATGATATTTACCATAGTTGTCGTGGAACTCTACAGTACTTCGTACTCTTCAGCCCTTGAGTGTTTTGATTATCCAAGACGCTATCCATAGGCTCTGTAGTGCAACACCCGCCCAGAACGACCAAATAGCCAGTTGCCATAATCGTTCTACGGTCAGAGCGGGGGCACCAAGGGCAGGACATAACACCGCTGCTAGGGAAGCGAAGAAGGCCGAGATAACAAAACATATTGCTGGTGGATTTCTGGCAAGCACCTTAAATATGAAGGAAACGCCACTCCTAGCCATAATTATCTGCCCCCATACTCTGCCCGCTCTTTTTTATCTCCTCTTGGACACCCTCAAGAAGGGCCTCTACGATATCCATGAGAAATGCCTCACCGGCATGAGATACCCCCTTGAAGATGTCGTCCGCCTCAGCCGCCCTCCTGACCGCTCTTGCCTTTCGCTCCTTAACTATTTCAAGGAGCGTGCGGAGGACTGGGACACCCCTCTTAACGCTCTGCTCGCCCATATCGTTCTCGCATCGAAGAAGACCGCTATATAAACTTTCAGGCCATATCACCACTAACCACATCAAGGCAAATGTGTATTTGGTAAAAGTTTCGCCTAACCCTCCTTACATGAACTCCGTCAGACGCGTGCTTCCCCCGCTGTCCTGGCCAGACCTCCTGCGCCTTCTCCTACGCCTCCTCTCGGCTCGTGAGGGGCTCCTCGGTGCCCTTCAGAACTCCGGGCCTGGCCTCCTCGGCTCTGGCCAGCCTACGCTCCATCATGGTCTTGGCGAGCTGGCGGGCTATGTCGGCCAGGGCCTCAGGCAGGCCTAGGACCTCAGCCACCTTGTAGTCTATCTCGGCTATCACGGTGTCCTAGAGCTCCATGATGTTCTCACGCTTACCAGCACCGCCCAGCTCACGAGCTCTACGCTTCAAGCTTGTCGAAGAGCTTCGGGAGCCCCTTATAATAGCGCTCGAGGACTTTGTAGAAGATTATCTTGTTCATGAGCACATAAGTCATCATCTTGGCCAGGATGCTCACTCGGCTGTAATCATCGTCCACTATATCAGATAGGCTTTTTGTACCCAGCCTTGATGGCCAGAGCGTTCAGGTCAGCTGCAAATTTGGTGTCCTCCTCGAGCTTCCTGCGTAGGGTATCCTCGACGAAGTGGGTGCTCAGCAGGCCCACGAAGTACCTGAGCTTGCCTATCAGCCAATCTCCCACGGGCCTGCAGACCTCGCCGGGTAGGACCTTACGCTGCCAGAGCTCGGCGGCCCTATCTAATATGCGCTGTAGGAGTTCCTCACGAGCGGGCCGCTTATCGTCAAGCAGGTAATGCTTGTGTATGAGGCGGACATAAGCGTCCGGCTCGAGCGCCCGTTCATAGACGCCTTCCTCGACTGCCTCCCTGTTCAGGTACTGCCAGGGGTCCTCCACGGGGCTGAACACGACTATGACACCTGGGTTAGTTGTGGCGAAGAGAGGTGTGGCTGGCAAATTGTATTTCTCCTTGATGAGGGCGGCATGGCTGAGAGCCTGCCCCACCACAGCTGACCTAGGGGTCGAAGCGCCTCTCCTCCTTACTCCAATAACTGATCGTCTCGGTTTTACGCTTGGTCTCTATCACGAGGATCGGGATGCCCTCCAGCTGCTTAAGAATGACCACATCGGCCTTGCGCCTGTTTACCGGGAACTCCATCTGAAGCGGAGAGGCGAGAACGATCAGTTCTCAATATTTCTGCTATGAGCTATCGAGAGGAAGGGCAGGGCAAAAGTTCTAGATTACTAGGCTGAAGAGTAAGCCTTGATGTTATAGGGCTTCTCTCATTAATGATTATACCTGAATCACAAAAATCTCTAAGCGGGCGCCTATGGGAAGTGAGGAAAACTATAAGGTAATCGTCTATCCTAGAATTGCATGAACAGGTGAGGTAATCCATGAGGCTAAGCCGGATACCGCTTTTATCACGAAGTCGTTATACCTAGGAGTGGGATGAAGGTACCATATCCTAATTTGTTCCCTACATCTGATAGACCCTGTCGATAGAGCTCGATCATACTACGCTTTCTAGTATTGACTTTAAGTAAAGACCCGTACAGGAGTGAAGCATACATTGGCTTTCTAACTTCGCGGTGAATATCGAAACCCGCCCCTAATACATCAACACGGCCAACAAGTAACTCCGCATCAATACCTTTTATAGAAAATTTAGGCCTTGATACAATCACCGGTGCCAAGTTAGCTAATGGAGTTTTCATAAGTACAGGACTTACTACGTAGATAATGTATTCGCCTTTAGATATAGGCTCTATTCTTTTTTCAATCTCGTTAACGGCTTCCCATAGATAGCTTACTTCATTGATTTTAACCCGTACGGTTCTCCCCTCACCTCCTAAGCGTATAATGTATTGCTCTGATGAAGGAAGCTTAGTCAGCGCGGTCGCACCATAAACATCCATGGCTATGCTTACCTTATGCCCTTTGAATGTTGATGGATAATCAACGAACTCAGCTGAGTATAAAAGACCACGTTTAACCGCTTTGGTAGCTTTCTCAAGTCCTATTCCGACGTATTCTATTTTTTCAAGACGGATCATGAGCGATTCAAGCATATGTCTAATTTCATCTCCATAGATAGCTTCTTTGATATCTATTTCCCTGAATTTTCTAACAAGATCACGAAGCTTGATGACTCCCGTTTCGAAGGGGATATAAACTTCGTTATCGACAAGCAGATAAGGCCCTCTGAGACATGCCTTATCACTTAATTCTAGGACTTGAATCAAAGCATCCTCCCAACTAACAGGTGTTTTTGGTAAACTCGCCACTCCTTTATCCAACAATAATGTTGCCAGACAACCTGCAATAGTCGATGGTAAGGGGAGCGGGAGAGTTCTCGCAAGGGCTTGAGGTCCTCTCACAGTAGGCATGAATTCCATAGGCCCTCGGAACATCAGGGGGCCATTTGGCTCAAACAGGATGGATCCTACAGGCCTCATAACTCTCGACCTCTCAATGCAGCTAGGGTAGCCCAGAGCGCTAACACTACATAAGATAATAATGTTTCTTCATTCCCCTCGCTATCAAGTATTGTATAGTCCGCTAGTTCCTTAAGCTTAGAAGCGATCAGTCTTGTAGTAGATCTTGCTCCTTTAACGATTAGATTTCTGTTCAGCAAGTAGTTAAGTATATTCTCAACTATTTCAAATGTTCCGAGTTGCTGTGTTTCTCTTCCGTATCTTTTGACTTCCCTTATTAAATCGTACACGGTCGAATGTGAAAGTAGATTGTTTTCGATACCGTCAACAAGGGATATTAGAGCTTTATCGGTCCTTCACCTGACAGAGGTAATATTGACTTTACTTTCACACCCCCTCCCCGTGGACAGTAAGCCAATAGAAGCACATCTTTGGTCCTCCTGAACGTTCTATGGATTACCTGTGCTTTCTTTGCTGATTCCTTAAGGAATTCATACGATAATCTCAATAATTGACTCATTGGATACTTGAAATGTCCAAAGATTACCGAATATGTACGTGAAGCTCTGCCAAGCGACATAAAGTATCCATTTCCTACTCTATGAAAACCACGATGTTCCAAGTCTCCGATGCTATAATATCTTCTGGTCCTGAATACTAAATCAAGGGCGAAGACTACAGGAACGAATGCTAAGAAATCATCACCACTCGCGTATATAACTACACCTTTTGCCTCCTCTTGGACTGTTTTGATATCCTTCAATGCCGTAATCATTAATGCGCGGCTAAGTGTAGCGTGATATGCAGGTGTTACAGGTATCCTACCCTCTTTGCGAATCCTAGAAAATAATTCACATAGTTCGTCCGAAGCTTTCCTTATTTTCTCTTCTGGAACTTCATCTTTCTTTCGTCTTAACTCTGAGCGAAGTATACGCCTTACTGTAGGTACGTTATTATTAGCGCTCTCCCTGATGAGCTTGGCAAATTTTATTGCTTCCGGGTCAGGGATATTCTCCATAGAACTTGTCAGAAGTTCTATGTAATCTACGCCAATAGTATCTTGGTTTAACTCACCAACAAACAGGCGTCCTGTATAATCACCATCCGCTCGTACAATGGCGTAATATGTATTAATCCTAGTAAAAGCACGACCCAGTATGTCCTGTACGGAGTTTTCTACTGCTTCCCTAAGTTTTTCAGCTTTCCTTCGAGCTTCTGCCTCCTCAGGTAAGAGAGTTAGCTCCGTATCATAACTTAGAAATTCTTTTACTTCATTTCTTGCATCCTTTTGCAACTTTTCCAAGGCTTTCCAATATGGAATGAGGGGATGTAACCTTAGTTTCTTTAACCGCTTAATAATCTCATTTATCATTCCTTTTACATTTTCATCATCCTGCGCTTCTACTAGTCCTCTCATGAATGGATAAGTAGCAATGGATGAGGTCGAGGGAAAACTAAGAGGTGATACTGGGCATCCTATTAACTCCTTTGCGATGGAACTAAAAATAGCCCGGTGAGTAGCTAGCCTTTTAATGAGGCAGTATGGACACAGGTGTTCTCCTGGGTCAAAGTATATCCAAAGGTTAGAAGGCACTGTTTCAAAATAATCCTTCTCTTCATATGGTATATCGAGGACTGATGGGAGCTTTCCACATATTGTACATACATAATACCTCTCTTTGTTTCTCCACATCTCCTCCGTAACTTTAGTTAGATTAGTAAGACACGCGGGGTGAATCTTAAAAAGTTTGAGCGACTTGAAATTCTCATTAAGCTTTCTAAATGCATAGTCATAATACAGCCGTTTCTGCTTTCTTTCCTCAGGGCTTAGATCTTCGGGAACCGAGACTATGACAACGCGCATGATGAGAGGTGGATTTTCCTCTATTCCATATTCACGTAGCTTCTTTGCTGCCTTCTCCATTTCTTCTCTTATTTTTCCTCCTAACCTTTCTAACCTTTTCATTCCCCTTAAGACCTCTTCTACTATTTTCTTCCAACAGTTAGTATATTTTTCATGAAGATATCGAATGAAGTCTTCATTATTGCGTATTTGCAACCCCAATAGTTGAGAGAGCACGTCATATGGGGGGAGTAGTAAGTCAACGGTAGCGGGAATAATTGCATATTTAGGCCACTTCTCGAGACCTGCGTATTTTTCTGCAATCTCCTTAAGTTCTTTTTGTACTTCCTTAGGAACATTTTCCCCTTTAAGCCATTGAAGAAGCAAGTTATAATAAAATGGGTTATGTCTGGCGGTTGGCCTTATGAGGATGTCAGGTCCTATATGTTTGACCAGTTCTTCTATTGTTTTGAATATAAGCGCTGAGGCAAGCCAACTGCTAAACCAGGCATCACGTAGCTTTCTAGAAGCACTTATGAAATCCTGAATGCCTGCAAGATCTATCCTAACTAACAGGCCTCTAGGGCTTAGTTCTTCCCTACTGGCTATAGCGTCTGAACACAACCAATTAACTATGGTAGCACACGCATAAAGATGATCAAAAACCGTATGTGTAGGTGTTCTTCTATCAGCTGGGCTAGGTAAACCCGCAACCTTCTCATAAAACATAGGTTCGTATAGAGCATAAAAAAGATGATATCTTAAACTTAAATTATTAGTTACGCGCCATATATTACGAAGTACTCTTTCGAATTTGGTAATATCTACGTTGCCTGGAACCTCTGACTTTATGAGATCACCGGAGAGTAAATTAAATAAGTATATCTTCTTAACATTGAATATCTGATCCCACAACTCGTGAAGCCTTGATATCTGCCATCGGTCAAATGCTGAAGCCAGTTTATCAGCTTCTTTAATCACGCTCTGTGCAATTTTAGCCCTTCTCCTGATTTCTTCACTAATTTCCTTTGTCTGATTCTTCTTTCTTGGGTACCCGCTCAAGAAATCAGCTATGTCCTCTGAGAATATATTAGCACGAATAGCAAATGACGCACACTCATGACTCTTTTTGATGTCCCTATTTTCAGCAGCTTTAACACCTTCTTCACCTAGGCCTGTCTTCCATTTGTTTCTTAATAACCCCGGTACCATGATCCAGGCTTTATGGGGTGGATCATGAGTGAGGGCTCCTATTTTCCACCATAGGAAGTCTTCATACCAACTAGGCCTCATCTAGACACCTCCATACGCAGACTCTTTAAACTAAATCTGCCGAAGCCTATGCTAGTTTTCCCTCCAATGCCAAGTTTCAAAGCTTCAAATATAGCTCTTTTAAGCATACCTCGTAACTTCTCATTGATATCTCTGGGCATAGCTATAATGAACTTAAAGACAGTTCCAGGTGCAACTGTTAAATAGACTATTGGGGAAGGCTTGGCTCTGTGCTCCTCCAGAATATCTCTACCTTCTTTCATGTAATGTGGCGTGATGACATCCGGATATAGTAGGTATCCGTTTTTACCTGCTTCTATGGGATAGCCATTATGAAATATACATGCTCCAATTCTTTTTGGGCTTCCGAAAACATAATTCTCAGACTCTTTTTCACTCTCGCCGAAAAGAGCACGCCAGGCTGATCGTATAGCGCCCTTAACGCTGGAGCCAGGGATTATGGGAGCATTAAGATAAGGATCAAACTCGAGTCCGACTTCGAATAGGGTTATACCGAAAGGTTGAGATGCGCCAAAGAGTCCTCGCTCCTCTAATCTTGCTTCAAATACAATCACCTCGTATCCAGTGTATTTATATGCACGCTCAATGTTACTAAGAATTTCTCTGGCTCTCTTGCAAATGACATCAGCCTGTATCTTAAGTGATCTGACGGATTCTTCAATCATCTGTCTCTTTAATCCGGGTCTCTTACTGGGATCTAGTAGATCTTCCCATTTCTTCTCTTTCACTAAGGCATAGTAAAGATAACTAAAAACATTAACTTCTTCCACAGGGAGTCCTGTTATAGTCATTATCTCACCCCGTATATCTTTTTGAGCCTAACCCACGCCTTAACAAATGCTCTATCTATATCCTGAGGAGGAACAAGTCTGCGCTTCTCTACCCGATAATGATCCCTCCCTCGTTTAGGTGGTGGTGTCACACCGTAATGGTATAACGTGTCATTCCAATCTCTTGATAAGAAGCCATGTAAAGCGATGATCCATGAGCGCTCTCCTAATCGTTTAATGGGCTTAATAGATATGGCGCTAGCCCTTCTATCTTTATTGTCCGATGAGTACCCAGTTTTCAATACATCCCAAGGCACTTTCCCAATGTACGTACCGTCTTCATGAAGATCTATGTTAAAGCAACGTATTCGTAGTCTTTGTTTATCGATTTTCTGTCCTCTTGGTAGGCCCATAACCCAGGTCTCCCAATGGAAACCGTGTGCATCGAATTCCTCTCCATCAGCAAGTTTCCAAAAGAGCTTCATAGTCGAATAACCAATCAGTGTGAGAAGTTTCATGGTCTCGTAATCTCTAAATCCTAATAATTGGAAAGCACTCCTCTCCTTATTCGTTACATTTGGTATCGATAGTGTAAAGATATTTAGATTGAATGGTCTTACATCTTCTGGAGGATCACCAGGTTCGCTTAACAGTGAATGGTCAGGCACTTCATCCGAGCCTGTGGTGCTCTTTACTCCTAAAAGCTCCCGGGCGTCTGTTAAAGACATCTTTATTAGTTGGCAAAGGAGCTCACGGAGCTTACTTGGGTCATTAGTTTTCATGATGTCCTTTATTAAATCCCCATATTCCCATAGCTCTTCATTTATCCTGACTTGTGCAAATGAAAGACTGCCAAAACCCCGCCTACTAATAGCTCCTATTCCTCCAAATATTAAGGAAAGAATAAGCGATGATATCGCGATAGAGCACTCCCTAGAGCTTATATCGATAAAGGGACGTTTTAATAATTTAATGGTAATCTTTAAGTCGCCAGGCTGATAAGTTGAAACTCTCTCAGCTAATCGCTGATTACTTTCTCTCGCCTGCAGAATAAGAAATAGTCTTGGCGGAAGAGGCGGGATTGACGGTGATGATGGAAAATTCTTTAGAAGTACATTAGGTGTTATAGTTAACTGCTTCCATATTCTTTTCCATTTTTCAATAGCTTGAGCATCTAATGGCTTTGCTTCACCCTCTACTGAAACATGGATAATAAACTTTGATGCACACCTTATTGATCCAAGGAGATTCTTCGTCGCTTGCTGGACCTTTTCTCTATCGTATTTTCCAGCCCCCCATAAAGCCCCGCTTAATAATGCTCTCAGCCACCACCGCCAAAGCCCTTTAAATGATTGTGCTCTTGGCATCTCCCATAGACCTAAGCGAATAGAATATGGCGCTGCATTAAAGCCACCTGGAATGGTGTAAGTCAGGTTTTCTAATTCGAGCTCGGCGATGCATGAAGCCATGCTCTCACCCTTCAAGCTTAAATGTGGCTTCACAGAGCTTTTTAAACTCGAGCAAGTACAGCATTAACAAGGTAGATGCATGCACACGTCTAAGTGGGTCTATTTCGATAAGTTCACGCAGGCAGCCGCGCGGATCTCCTAGATCACTACTTATAAAACCAAGTTGTCTTAGTCTTTTAAACGAAAGATAGAAAACAATGGCGTATGCAAGTTTCTCGGGCTCTCCAGCCAGTTCTCCTCTCCCTTCAAAGGCCCCTTTTATTGCTTCGATGGTACCTTCTTCTCCCTTTGCTAGATAAAACGTAAGTGTAGGAGCCAGCCCTTCTGATGATATGTAAGTTAATATTTCCCGTGCCCTTGCTCTTATTTTACCTCCTATATCTTCTCCTTTTGGATGTTTTTTAAGAAGCTCTATAAGTTTATTAAAATCAATAAGTGCCGCACGAACAGACTCATCGCTCAGCAGATGCACAGTCATTTCATCACCCCGCCGAAAGAATGCTCATCTTCACAAGTCCGCGGCCTATCGTTTCATGTCCTCCGAAGATAACATAGCCCTTACGTTTGTTAAATAGCTCTACCTCAACAGACTGCTTGATCTTATCGGCATCCAATTTTTCCTTTTGTTTGGGCGTCCTAGCCTTCGAGTATAAGAAGCACGTTATAAATAATGTTTCGGCAGGCAACTCTTCTTCAGTCCATAGTGCACCGGGTTCAACTGTCTTGGTCTCTGGCTTGAGGCGCACCCTTGTCCGTCGGATAATACTACGCTCAATTAATGGACGTAAAATATCATCGTGAACGATTACTAGTCGCCAAGGCTCTTCTACGCTTAACTGACTCGCTATTTGCTCGACTTCTTGGCATTCAATAGGTTCAAGTTCAAATTCTTCGTTAAGGACGATAATAGGTGGATTTCCAAAGGAGAACTTTTCCATACCACTTGATGAGACGAGGACGTGATTTTCCTTAAGCTGCTTGATTTTCTCCCATAGAGCTTCATTGATTAGTCTTTTTGCCCCTACAATACAGGTTAGTTGTTCGAGCCTTTTGAGAAGTAAACCAGAGGTAACAAGGGCCCACACTCCTCTTAAACTCCTGGCCGGAATTGCTAATAGATATCCATCAAGGACGGCGAGAGCTCCAGCGTATTGCTCTCCTTCCATAGGATGTGGCCCGAAGATGATCCTTGCAGCTCTCTCGTCAAAACATCCTCTAAGAGCTCCTTTAAGGCTACTAGCAGGAATTACAGGTAACTTAAATCCATCACGGGCTATGGGTAGGTCTACTATGCCTATTAGTCTTCCAATACCAATATGCAGGGGACTTAAAACTTTTATGAGAATTAGGGAGGAGAGTTCGTAGACTCCTATTTTTAATTTACGATCCACCTTATTATTTGAGATCGTGATTTCATTCGCACCAAGTCCTCTCAGTGCCCCTCACCCTGAGCGGTTCTTAAGCCTAACTTTACTTATAAATCTAGCTGAGTTCTCAGATAGTGAGATAAGTGAGCCTAATTCATAGTTTGCCCGATATTTGCTCGTAGTTAATGAAGCTTTCAACCATACTTAATTTAGCAAATCTTTAAATAGAAAATTTGCCCTTTCTCTAGGCTGGAGGAGGTCAATATGACTCGAAGAAGCGAGGAGAGCAGCAATCTGCCGAGCTTCTTCCAAGATAATCCGTGGCTTGATATTTTGTCCCAGCGTGGGGCAGAATTCTCGTCTGATGTCATGGCCTCGCAGGCATCTTCATCTCTTACAGTCAGTAAAGCCATGCCCTCCATTGAGCCGGAGCTCATTGCGAACTCGCCGACTACGCCTCCCACTGTGAGCTTCCCTGGAGAGCTTGTAGTGAGGCTTGAAGTGTCCTCAGAGCTCGTCGAGGCCATCAGGGAGCTTAAGGAGGCTATAATCATGGCCTTATTTATGAGTCAGCGTCAAGCCACAATAGTCCCCATCTACATACCGATAAGCTTGACCCAGCTCTCTAATGCTCAACAGATCGGGCAGCGGGCTCAGGTGCCCGGCGAGATCATATGTCCTAAATGCGGTCAGCC
>Ga0180302_10001154_pt1 | contig 12422 bp, 14 predicted proteins | sample GuaBasSediGuay17_FD_121794 | JGI IMG/M metagenome (GOLD analysis project Ga0180302, IMG submission 121794) | Subseafloor sediment microbial communities from Guaymas Basin, Gulf of California, Mexico - Guay17, Core 4571-4, 12-15 cm | ecosystem: Environmental > Aquatic > Marine > Hydrothermal... | reverse complement strand
CCCTTAAGCGCTCTGCCTTCGCTACTGCTTCTCGAAGCGAGCATAGTCGCTCTAGCACGGAAATCACCACCTGCAAGACGATACCTTGCGCACGATCTCGCAGAGATCGTCTCCGTAAAGTACTTCGAAGGCAACACCCAAATCGTCCAACAAGCTAGTTAGCACGTCTAGCGAGAAGCAAGCTCTAGGAACTGCTTTCTCGAGGACCTTGGCGTTTATTGTCTTGCAGCTCACGTGAAGACATCCTGCTAGGAAGAGCCTTGCTCTTGCTCTTCTGTTGTACTTGCTCATAATAATCCAAGTTCCTAGCGAAAAGCTCCACGGTCCTCCATCCCTAGAACCAACGTACCTTGCTAGCTTGTCCAAGTTCTCGTATAGCGCTGCCGCGTTCTCTAGGACTCCCACGAAAAACAGTAAGCGAGCTCCAGAGCTGCCTGCCAAGAGAAGTATTGAGGGACAATCCACCAAGTAGAGCTCGCCTTCAACGCGTCCCGCATAGTACAGCTTCTCTATTGACCTCGGAGCTGGGCCTACATTGCTGTTTTTCTTGCTTTCCTGGAACATTTCCTGAATTCGACGCAGCAGCAACTTCATCGTCGAGTTTAAACGGTGCAAAAATCGGATAAAAACATTCTTTAGATTTATATAGAATCGATGTTTCTAAAAACATGGTGGCAGAGCTGCTCCCGGAGCGCGACAGTCACGCAGCGAAGAGGAAGATCTTCCAGGCCTTGTCAGACGAAACTAGGTATAAAATCGTACAGCTTCTCGCGAAAGCGCCTTTAACGGCCGATGATATATCCAAGGAGACGGGGAGGGCTAGAAGCACCGTAGAATCCCACCTCTCGATCCTGATAGCAGCCGGTTTGGTCGCAAAGGACAAGAGCACGAAGCCCTACTTGTACAGGGCTACGCCCCTGGCGAAGGAGTTGGTCGAGGGGGGATTGGACAAGCTAGACGAAAGGCTCGCGTCGAAAGTAAAGGTGGAGTTGCCTAGGCGTGCTTGGATACCACTTCCGCATGCTGCTCTAGCGGGCTTAACGCTTTACATAGCGTTGGGCTTGTTGCTTTACTTTGTCGAGAAGCCGATTTTCCTAACTCCCGTAGCCATAATCTTGCTCTACGATTTCCTAAAAGTACATCCCAAAACCACGGCAAAGCTCCTACTCGTCTTCGCCTTCCTGCTATCTATCCTAATATCGCTCATGGAGAGTAAGCCTGCCCTTTTCGCCATCGTGTTGATGGTAGCTCAGTGGATCGTGGGCTTATCTTTATTAGCCTTGTACGAGGTTTTAGTAAAGCGGCTGCTTAGGAGGTGGTAGCTTGGCGGTCATAGTCGAGTTTTCGGTGTTGCCCGTGGGCTTGCCCTCAACCAGCCTCAGCAAGTACGTTGCGCACGCTATTAGGGTGCTGGAGCAACGGGGAGTTAAGTACCAGCTAAACCCCATGTCAACTGCTTTCGAAGCAGAAAGCGTGAAGGAAGCTCTAGAGATTGTGGCAGAGGTTCACGAATCCTTGTTCGAGCTTGGGGTGAAAAGGGTGCTGACATCGGTAAAAATCGACGACAGAAGGGATAAGAGAGTAAAAATGGAGGACAAGGTCAACTCAGTAGCTAAGGCCCTAAAGAGCTAGTCCTCGAGCTTCTCTACTTCCCCGTACTTACCAACGTTGAGCCTAAGCTCTCCTCTAACCGTCGAAACGTAGCCGTTTTTTATCTTCACCGTTTCTCCTGCGCTCATGGAGCTGATCTTTTCGTCCCACAGCGTAACCACGATGCTTCCCGTCTCGTCCTCAACGACAGCCTCTGCTATGATGTGGTTGCCCCGGCTTGTTCTAACTATTCTGGGCCTCCCAACCTCTACTACCTTGACCGTTACTTCCACGTTATCCATTCCTGCTTTTAGCTCGTTTACCTTCACTTCGTTCCTCCCCGACGAACCTACTGACGGCTTCCAGAGTGGCTTCATACAGTAATAAGGTTAACGAGCGTCGCACACCTCTAAACGAAAAGCTTAAATATAACATCCGTGAGTAGTGCTAGGTGGAATATAACCTTTTCGGTTCTGACCCCTGGATGATGGAAACGGGTTCTTGACGGAGATGATGATTCTCACCGAGGTTAGCCCATATTATTGAGGGAGGAGAGTTCGAATGGATAAGAAAAAGGTAAAATCTCAAGAAGATACTTACGCTCCTTCGGTTGGCGCTGAGATGGGCGTAGTTAGCTGCCCATATTGCGGAAGCAAGAACATCATAAAGGACGTTGACAGCGGCTCCATAGTTTGTGGGGAGTGTGGTGCTGTTATAAAGGAGAGAATAGTTGATTTGGGCCCAGAGTGGAGAGCTTTTACGCCGGAGGAAAAGCAAAGAAGGGCCCGAACTGGCACACCTATTACGCTTCCTCTGGGAGAGCTTTCGCTTTCAACAATGATAGACGAGAGCGGAAAGGATGCTTCTGGAAAGAGGTTATCGCTCAAGCAAAAGGTGATCTACACTAGGCTGAGAAGGTGGCACATGAGGACGAGGATATCCTCGTCCGTAGACAGGAACCTTCTGCAGGCCATGAACGAGATGGAAAGGATCGCCTCCAAGATAGCGCTCCCGAAGTCCATAAGGGATACAGCGCTCTTGATCTACAAGAAGACGGTCGAGAAAGGCCTAGTTAGGGGAAGGTCTATAGAGTCTGTGGTAGCTGCTGCCCTCTATGCTGCTTGTAGGAGGCACAAGTTCCCGATAACCCTCGACGAAATAGCTCAGTACACCAGCGGTGGAAGGAGAGAAGTTGCTAGGTGCTACAGGCTGATACTTAGGGAAGTTGGAGTCTCCGTTCCGATAGCCGACCCGCTAAACTACGTTCCGAGGATCACTCAAGCCCTGAACCTAAAGGGCGAGGTTCAGAAAAGAGCTAGGGAGATAATACTGAAGGCAAAGGCGAAGGGGATAACTGCCGGCAAGGATCCAGCCGGCCTGGCGGCTGCAGCAATATACATAGCGTGCCTAGAGCTCAAGGAGCATAGGACGCAGAAGGAGGTGGCTCAAGCAGCTCAAGTAACCGAGGTAACCGTTAGGAACAGGTACAAGGAGCTCATGAAAAAATTGGGAATAAAGCTGCCCACCGTCGTCTAGGAGCTTTCTTCCTCTTTTTCAAGCTCTAGAACTATTGGTCCTCGGTAGCCGCATGCTGGGCAGTAGTATTCTTCTGGAACTAGCCAACCGGAGAACTTCCCAACCTTTTTTATCCTGGGCGACTTGCACCTGGGGCACAGAATCGTTCTTCTTTTTCCCCGCTTCGGCAGTTTGAGGTTCTTGAGCACGTGGATGATGTCCTTCATCCTACTCCACGTCGATGTTCTCTGGAGGAAAACCGAACGACACTAGAAGGTCCTTAACCCGATATCTATGGTCTCCTTGGAGCTCTATCCTGTTGTTCTTAGCAGTTCCTCCGCAGGCTAGCTTCGACTTCAGCTTCGTTGTTAAATCGTGGATGTCTATCTCGCTGCTGTCTATGCCCTCTATGACGGTTACCTCTCTGCCCCACTTCCGCTTTTCAACCCTTACCTTTATTCTTTGTATCTCCTTGCTGATTTCCTTGCAAACGCAAAGGTCTACTGGTAGACCGCAAACCGGGCAGACTTCCGTGCTCATATGCTTCCGACCACGCTTACCATAACACGGAGATCCCTACTTAAATTTAACCTTATTCGATGCGAAGCGATAAGCTTAACTACAACCTTTGGGGATACTCCACAGCGCTCGCGCTAAGGAGGGCTCGCCTTGAGGTACAAGTGCGCTTATTGCGGCTATGTGTTCTCTCCAGAGGAGCACTACTTCTCAGCGCTAAGCAAGCTCCTCTGTCCAAAATGCGGCGGAAAGATATTCTGGAAGCTCAGGTCAGATATAGTAAAAACCGTTCAAGCTAAGTAAGGCTTCTAAGCCTGTGCACGAAGCCGCACGTTTCCAGTATTACTTTGGCAGCGCATATGGCCGTAGCCCCGTTGTCGTACGGAGGCGTGACTTCCACTAGGTCGATACACCTAACTCTTTCGTCTACTACGTTGCTCAGTAGATCTAGGAGCTCCGTTACCGAGAGGCCTTCCGGCTCTGGCGTGCTAACCCCTGGGGCATAGGCGGGGTCGAGCACGTCTACGTCTACGGACAAGTACACGTTTTGGTAAGCGTCCAGCATCTCCAGTATGGACGCGGAAACTCCATCCAAATCCTCCTTAATTTGAAAGCTGGTGAACATTTTTAGCCCTTTTTCTTTAATGTAACCAAGCTCCTCCTTGCAAAGAGCTCTGCAGCCCACTAGAACTACGTCCTTCCCATCCTCTAACAGCCGCCGCGCCACGCAGGCGTGGGAGTACTTCTGCCCCATGTACTCGTCCCTTAAGTCCGCGTGGGCATCGAAAAACAGCACGCATGCATCTTTCAGCGGTCTTGCCGCGCCTACGGTAATGGTGTGCTCCCCGCCGACGAATACTGGAACTTTTCCATCCTCTATGAGGGCGCTGGATACCTCCGAAACTACGCTCAAGGTCCTCTCCACGTCTCCCAAAGCCACGCTAACATCGCCCAAGTCGTGTATTTTAACGTCCAGCAAGTCAATTTTCGACCTGAAGGAGTACGTTTCTATGCTTGCTGATGCCTCGCGTATAGCCCTGGGTCCGAGCTTGACCCCGGGTCTAAAAGTGCTGGTGGCTTCGAACGGAACTCCCACTAGCGCAAACGTAGCTTCCTTGTAGGGTCTCTGTTCCTCCAAGAACACGTACGGCGTTGGATTTATGTAGAACTTGAGAACTGCATTGCTGCTTACCACGTTCTCTCCAACCTACCCTTTTCTGAATTTCTTGTAGACGGTAACTCCGGAGCAGAACGTCAACGAAAGAACGGCTATGAAAGCGAGAGCATAAAGGTGCATCACGCTGATCACGCTGCTGCCTACGATTAGGACCACGTGCTCGATTTTCTTTTCAACGCTAACGTTGCTCCTAACCTCGAGGGTATCCGCGAACAGGAGCTCATCGCCCACGTAGACCTTTAGCGTGTATAGCCCTCCTTCCAAGTTTTGGAACGAAACTTCTCCAGTTACATCCGTAGTTGCCTCGGCAATTAGCTCTTCGCCCGAGTACAGCTCTACGCGCAGTCCGCTCAAGGGCGCGTTAAGAACGTTCAACAGCTTCACCGAAAGCGTGTAACCGCTGCTCACCTCTACCGTCACGCTGGTGCTCTTCCTTAAGTTGATCCTCTGCTCCGCGATGACACGCTCGCCATCGTAGACGTAGAGGTAATAAGCGCCGGGTACTAAGCTCTTAACGTCATCCCGCGCTATTTCGTCGTTGAAGTACTTGGTGTAAACGACCTCCATGTCGTATGCATCATAAATCGTCACGTTAACGCCTTCCATAAGGAAGCCGTTTCCGTCGACAATGGTGAACTGGAGGCTGTAGTACGGGATCACCACGTAGAGGTTTTTTACGTCCTTGTTAACGTAAACCGTGAAGTTGTCGTACCAAACGTAGTGCCTTGAACAGTTCAACATGAAGAGGCCAAAGGGCATGTTCCTAAAGTAGTATTTGCCCCTAGGGGCCTTGTAGAGACCCGCATATTCCTCGTTTTCGTAGTAAGCTGTGAACGATACGTCGTTTACAAGGTTCCCCAGGGGATCTACAAACAGAAGTCTAACGTCTCGAACGTTAAGGTAAAGATCTACTTGAGCTGTGCCGTCCACAAAGCAGTAACATCTCCCTCCAATGAACAGATAGCCATCTCTTACAACCATGCTCTCGTTGTATATCGTTATGCTCGTCTTCTTCCACCTTACCTCCAGAATGTAGCTTCCCTCCCTGAGCCCGATCAACGTAGCGTAGCTTTCGTTAGCCTCGCTGAGCTGGAGAATAGCGCCTGTCGAGTTTCTCAAAACCACTGTTGCGGAGGGAACCTCTCTATCGCCGAAGTAGTTCAAGAGGTGGAAGGTAACGGCATAAACGGCTGGATCAGCCTTTGCAACGAGAGCAATGCTCGAAAGCATGAGTAGGACGGTCATGATCACCAGAGCAACTGCGATGACCTTAACAGCTGTTTTTTCGACCCGCATTGTCCTCCCCAGTTCATTCACGGCGCTTCAAAGCCCCTCTCGGGGCATGTAATCTAAAGGCATCATACAAATCTTTTTAAGATTTCCCCACATATACCGTAGGAAGATGAAGCCCGCAGAAGCTCGTACTTCAAAATACGAGAAAATAGTAAGCCTAGCAAAGAGAAGAGGCTTCTTTTGGCCATCTTATGAGGTTTACGGGGGTCTTTCAGGCTTCATAGACCTAGGCCCCTTGGGAGTTCTGCTCAAGCAAAAGCTGCTCGAGCACTGGCGGGAAGTCTTCGTAAAGCCGCACCAGGAGTTCATAGTAGAGGTCGAAACGCCGGTCATAACGCCTCAAGCGGTTTTCAAGGCATCGGGCCACTTGGACCACTTCACCGACTACGTGGTGGAGTGCGAAGCTTGCGGAGGAAAGTTTAGAGCGGACACGCTGATAGAGGAGCAGGCGCCTCTAAAGAGCGTGGAAGGCCTCAGCGAAGAGGAACTGTGGAAGGTCATTCAAAAGCATGGCGTAAAGTGTCCCGAGTGCGGAGGGAACCTCTCTAAGCCCGAGAAGTTCAATCTGTTGTTCAGCACCACCAAGGGCCGTTCTCCGAGCACGTTGGATACGCTCGTCCAGAAGCCGCTCAGGGGATGTTCGTCAACTTCCAGCGAGTGTACACGATAATGCGCGAGAAGATGCCCCTGGGAATAGCGCAAATAGGCAGGGTCTTCAGGAACGAAATCTCCCCAAGGCAGGGACCGATAAGGCTCAGAGAGTTCACCATAATGGAGATAGAGCTGTTCTTCGACCCTCAAAACCCGAAGTGCGAGCCGATATCTGAGGTGGAGAACGAAGAGCTCACCATAAGGTTTTACAAGAGCGGAGAAGTGAAGACAAACACGATAGAGGCCTTTCTGAGAACCGGTGTTATAATGAACGAGTGGAACGCCTACTTCATGTACCTAGCTGTAAAGTACATGAAGAGCCTAGGAGTTCCCTTCGAGAAGCAAATTTTTATCGAAAAAGGTCCGAAGGAGCTAGCCCACTACGCTAAACAAACGTTCGACCAAGCCGTTTGGTTGGAAAGGTGGGGTTGGGTAGAGGTTTCGGGACACGCCTACAGAACGGATTACGACTTGAGGGCGCACATCGCGCACAGCGGCCAAGAGTTCTACGCAAAAAGAATACTCGAAAAACCAAGAGTGAGGAAGATCGCAAAGGTTCACGTGGACAAGAGGAAGATTGGACAGATGTTCAGGGAGAAAGCCAAGGAGGTTTTCGAGAAGATCAAGGAGCTGGACGCAGAATACGTGAAGAAGAGCTTAAGCGAAAAGGGATATGTCGAGCTGAATGGCACCAAGATACCGGCGGAATGCATTTCTGTGATCATCGAAGAAGTGAAGGAAAGCATTGAGAAATACGTTCCGCATGTGGCAGAACCATCGTTCGGCGCGGAGAGAGTTCTCTATTCCGTGCTGGAGTACGCTTACTCCGAGAAGGAAGGAAGGGTCGTTTTAAGGCTTCCGCCGTTTGTCGCTCCGATACAAGTGGCGATCTTTCCACTGGTCCAAAGCCCAGAGCTCGTGAAGAAGGCGAAGTTTGTGTACTCCACGTTGAAACGACGTGGCTTCATGCTGCTTTATGATGAATCTGGCTCCATAGGAAGGAGGTATGCAAGAGCGGACGAAATAGGCGTGCCTTTTGCCATCACAATAGACCATGAAACATTAGAAAACGACACTGTGACTGTAAGAGACCGAGATAGCTGGAAGCAAGTTAGGGTGAAGGTAGCGGAGTTAACTTCCTTGCTCGAAAAGCTGCTTTCCGGAGAAAAGCCTTTTAAAGACCTTCTTTAACATAGGCATAGGTGTTCGCGATGTCGAGGCCACCAGAGCGAAGGCTGAGGCTTAGGAGAAAGGACGAGGTTTCCGAAGGACTAGCTAGGATGAACCCCAAAACCATGGAGCAGCTCCAAATAAAAGACAAGATAGAAGTGGTCATAGCTGGGAAGAAGAAGGGTGTCTGGTCGGTTCTGGCTTCAGAAAGCGTTTCAGAAAACGAAGTATGGATGAATAGCGAGGAGCTCAGAAGAAGGGGAATTGCCGACAACACGATAGCTACTGTAAGGAGGCCCCTTACGCAGGGGTGATGTTTATGGTCCCTTCCTTAAGCTCGATGTAGTAGTACTTTCCTGCTTCTAGAGGTATTCTCAGAACCTCTCGCTCTTCGTCGGAGAGGAACAAAACCAGCCTGGGAACTACTACGTCTTGCTGCACTTGGAAGGGAGGAAGTCCGCTTTGCCTTAGAGCTCTGACGATGTTCTGAACCATCCTAGCTTCTTCGGATTGTCCTTGTATAACTATGCCGTGAGGAAGTTTTTTCTCCTCGACAAAGTCTACTCTAATACCGGTCTTTCCCGTGGGATCCTTGATGGCTTCTATCCTCGAAATCTTAACCTTGACCTTCATGAGCACCAGCCTCGGCGGTTACCTATGCTACACCGAACTCAAATATAAATCACACCACATCGACCACGCTTGCATCTGGTTTTTCATGGGAACTGGGTTGTTGGATTGTCGTCCAGAAGGGCTCGGGTTCCCTCCTTCTGCTAGCGAGAAGAGCTCGTTGCAGTAGAATATTGCTCCCTCTGAAAATTCGTGGTCCAAGCTGCTCAGCAAGAGCTCCTCGACGACGGTATCTTTACCGACAATCCTAGCTAGCCTAGCTAAGTAGGGCACGTCCCTAGGCCATACCACCAACCCGTGATACTCCTCGTCCCCTAAGTAGTACCTCCTCCCCCTCTTCTTGGCAACTATGCCGAAGGTTAAGGGCTTTCGCGGATGCAGCATTACGTTGGTTCGCTTGACCACGAGCTCTCGCTCCACTAGCTCAAAGGCCCTTGCAAGCTCTTTCCTCGAGAACAGCTCTGGCACCAAGCTTAGGGCGACTACAGCCGCAGAGCTCGGAGTGGGATCCCTTAGCGAGAGGTCGTGGTAGACCACGTCGTAGAGGTAGCCCGCAGATGAGTTGTAGAAAACCATCTTGTAGTACGCCTTTGCCATCTCGAGGATCTCTTCAGCCTCTCTCCTCCACTTTTCGTAAGCTCTTCTGACAACGGCGGGGGTCTCTTCGAGGAGCGTTAAGAAGCCCCCGAGCATCCTTATCCACTGGGCGTTGACCTCGGGCAAGAAGTACTTCGGCTTCAAAAGCTCCCTTCTAACGGCTTCTAATGTCTTGTGCTTCTCGTAGAGTTTGTAAGCCCACTCTCTAGGTATCCTGCAAGGAACCCTAACGATGATCTCTCCAAATCTCACTTCGCAAAAGCTATCCATCCAAGAATGGTGTGGACAGGAGAGGAGCAAGCCCTGCGAAAGTACAGGTCCTCCGTTCACGGTTCCCATGCTGTTCCTCGAGAAAGCCTCTATAGCCCTCGCCACGTATCGCAGCGTTGCGCTGGCAACTTCCTCATCAGCGTACCTTAAGGCGAAGGCTTCTGATGCTATTCCGCAAAGCAGCGTGGCATCAACGCTGTTATAGTCAAGCGAACTCGTTGCAAACTCCGGGAGCTTGTTTGGAATCCTCCCGCTGCTGTCTTGCAAGCTCATGGCGTAAAGCAGGAATCTTCTGACGTGCTCCCTTTCGTCTAATACGTCGCAAAGCGTTGCGAAGTTGTTCAGCAAGACTTCGAAGGCATCCCTAAACCAAATGTTCCTGAACCACCAGCCAGCAGCTTCAAACGCTAGCAGCCCATCAACTTCTTGCTTGAACGTTGAGAGGCAGTATGCCCTAGCGGAAAGGAAGTTGGTTAACTTCTCGTTTCTACACAGCTTCCTGATACGCTCTACGATTCCTTCGCACACCTGGGTCTCTCTTTTGTCGATGTCCAAGACACTAGTTGTCCGGTAAATCTTCGGGAGCACGTTTCGTTTGTCGCTGGGCGCGATGATCAGCTTGAGCCTGGGGGCTTGTTCAGCGACTATATATCCTGGAACAAACAGCTTCCTTCTCTCCCTTTTGAACAGTATCCTTCCGTTTACTTCCTCCCTAAACCCACTTCCAAACCTGTAGGTCCACGGAATCAGTTGCGGCCCCCTCTCAAAATGGCATCCCTCAGCATAAAGGGCTACGCCAACATCATCTTTCAAAGCTAGCAAAGTTACACCGTTGTTCTCTATCGTTGCTGATACGTTGTGCTTTTCTGGCGTGGATGCGCTGTACATGTGCCTAATATCGAATAACGGAGCAATCACAATCCCGTATTCTGGAGAAGGTATGCTCAACGCGAGCTCTGCTAGAAAAAACCCTTCGGCCGTAAAGGCGTATTCCATCGCTAACTTGCCTGCGACGTCATCCCCCGCCAGAGCAACATACTCTACTCGGGTCATCCAAGGTTTTACGCGAACCGCGCTGGGCTTAAGTTCCGTTTCCTCCCCACCTATCGCCAGCCATATCGCCAGCGCATCTAGCACTTTCCAGTTTTCCCTGTGCACCAAGAACGACAAGCCATCATATGTACAGCTTCTATCTAGCAAGTAGAATTTTGCCTTCTTCCCGTGACGCTCTAACTGCATCGAAACGGTTCTAGCTAAGCTGGTCCATTCGCCTTTTAAGCTTCTCAGAACCAGCCTTGGGCTTCTCGCATAATCCCAGTCTGGATTTTCAAACTTACTTATCTCGAGTTCCACGCTTACATCCTCGCCCGAAAAGTTGATCAAAAGCATTATTTAACGTTAGCACCAATTACCAATAAGTTGGAGGGAGCATTAGCATCGAAGCTTACGATGCGGTAGTAATTGGAGCAGGTCCTTCTGGTACAACGGTAGCATGGAACCTTGCTAAGCAAGGGTTTAAGGTGCTAGTGCTGGAAGAGCATCCGGAGATCGGCAAGCCTCCCCATTGCGCTGGCATACTCCACAGCACCAAGCTGAAGAAAGCAAGGATAAACATTCCCGGCGACGTGGTGCTGGCTAAGGTCAACGCCATATCCCTGTACCACAACACAGACCACGTCATGGACATCCCAACGGCAGCCTTTTACATAATTGATAGGGTCGCTTTCGACAAGCGGTTGGCCAAAGAAGCAGAAAGAGCAGGCGCAGAGCTAGCTCTGCTCTCTCAAGCTGTGAAAGTTGCGAGAACTAGCGACGGCTTAGTGGTCAGCGTCAAGCAGCGCGGAGGAACTAGGGACGTCACAGGGAAAATCGTCGTGGGAGCTAACGGGTTCTCTGGTTACTTTTCAAGGCAGCTGGGCCTGAGAGCTCCTAACGACTTCATAGTATGCTTTCAGTACGAAGCTAGGGTAGAGGGCGAAGTGCCAAAATCCATAGTGGCAATAGTCGGGAGGAAGCTAGCTCCAGGAGGGTACGGCTGGGTTCTTCCGATAGGAGACGATAAGGTCAGGGTGGGGGTTGGCGTGTACCGCGTCAGCGAGCCAGCTAAGCACTACGCTACCAAGGTGCTGGAAGCATTCTTCAGCAAATATAAGATCTTGGAAGAGATGGGGAGGCCTCTCCCGCTAACTGGCCCCGTGATACCGTTTTACACAGACAACTACGTTGCCGTTGGAGATGCCGCGGGTTTCGTCAACCCTGCAAGTGGGGCAGGAATAATAGCAGCTTGTCTATCGGGTAGGGCGGCAGCTGAGGTCATATCCTCCGCGTTGGAAGAAGGAAACTATACTAAGGAGTTCTTGAGCCGCGTCGAATCACTCTTGCGAGAGCAGCTGATAAAGCCTTACCTAGACCTCCTGAAGGTGAGGCACGACTTCCAAAGCTTCGACGATCGCGTGCTCGGAGAAGCTGCGAGGATGATCAAGGAGGAGCTTTTGTTTGCCAAAAGATCCAAGCTGAAAATATTGATGAAAGGGGCAAAGCTAGCCCTTAAGAAGCCGAAGCTAGCTAAGTTCGCCTACCACTTGCTCAAGCTCAGGGACGTAATCTCGATGTAGGGGATCGCCGTGTACGACGTCGTCGTTGTGGGAGCTGGCCCTGGAGGCCTGGTCCTCTCGTTAAAGTTGGCTAAAGCTGGTTTTAACGTAGCTCTGCTGGACAGAAGGCTGAGATCCGACGTGGGAAACAAGGTGTGCGGAGAGGGCATAGGCTGCTCCATTTTCACCAGGGTTGGCGTAGAGCCTCCCAAGCCAGGGGAATACTTCCAAAGGATCAAGGGACTGGCCTTCGTTTCCCCTAGCGGAAGCGCTACGATAAAGCTTCCTGCAAAGCCGGAAGGGTACATGCTCAATAGGGAGAGGTTCCAGCAACGGCTGCTAAGGCAAGCCATCGACAAGGGCCTAGATTTTTACGAAGCAACTACCGCGCTGAAGCCGATCTTCAAGAACGGCTACGT
>Ga0180302_10001153_pt1 | contig 12424 bp, 4 predicted proteins | sample GuaBasSediGuay17_FD_121794 | JGI IMG/M metagenome (GOLD analysis project Ga0180302, IMG submission 121794) | Subseafloor sediment microbial communities from Guaymas Basin, Gulf of California, Mexico - Guay17, Core 4571-4, 12-15 cm | ecosystem: Environmental > Aquatic > Marine > Hydrothermal... | reverse complement strand
GAAGCAGGTTACCGGGGCTCTTAAATTCGTTGAGTTACAGAGAGAGCAAGACCCGAATTACTACTCTAGCCTTGAAAAGCAGTATTTCAGGAAGCCATACAATCTGACGAATAACTATACTTATGAGGCTACTGACATTTCTTGGGAGGGAGAATGCGATTACGGAACATGCACCTCCTACTCTGGTATTGTATCAAGCTTGGATGCAGGGCAATCTATGTTAGTATATGTAAAATGGTATGCGGATAACCTGACTGAAAGCTGGAGTGACTGGTATCAATATCCGAATAATATTACTTACGCAGGAGGTTTAGCATGGGTTTCAAAGAACCTCACGGTGGATAACGGCGACTCCGTAGTTACTTTCACCAATGTGCAGTATAGCACCACTGGAAGGAGCGGGTGGGACTGCTACCAGACCTCCGGTTATATAGACGTGGGTCTTGGAACCAATAGTTATAGTGATTTGGTTTACTGCTCGAAGAGTAACGTAATAAACGTAACTACTTATATTCAAGCTCAGGAACCAAGCGGGACTGATGCTAAAGTTAGATGGTGGATAAATGATACTTGGAAGAATGAAGACCCATTGGTTACGTTCAGGAACATAACGAAGGTCTATACCCTACCGAGTGATTGTTCAGATGTTCGTGTATTCGTAGATGGTGTGGAGCAGACAACAAATACGTCTATGGTTCTTATTGAAGGGTGTAAGGTCACAGTCTTCAACATAACCCTAGCTCCGGGAGAGAGTGTGGACCCGGATATAACTTATTTAACTCCTGAGGTTACCAAGGAAGAAGGTAGCTACACTCCAGATGGAACTTTTGAGGTTGATAAGCCCGCTCCTTGGAAGAAGTATGTATATGTGAGAAATCAAGGCTCAGAGACCTACTCTAATATATCGGTGAATGCCAGCATTCCAATTTCAACCTACGAGGGGAACATAACCCTAAGATTGTATAAAAAGAACGATGCTGTTGTTGATGAACCTTGGGATTTCACAGCTAATATAAGCGGTGGTTACATAAACTGGACCATAGATTCCATAGGGCCTTATGAAAATCAGACTTGGGAAATAAAGTTCAATACTACTGCCCCAAGCCTAACCCAAGTGAATGAAACCAATGATTACTTTGCATCTTGGATAAATGTTACCGGAGCAGTGGATATCGATTACCCGAATGTTCATGCTAGTATTCCCATAGGCAATGTAATAAGGGAGCAAACCCATTTCTACGACAACACCACGGGGGAAATGATAGACATAATGGATAACTCAAGCTATGGACCTCCAAGCCTTGTTGATACGGATGGCGATTATTTCTACGATAAGCTTACATGGATAGTGCCGACCATACCTGCAAATAACACTACTAGTTTCTTTTTAAACGGGACTAGAGGAAAGGGTATCGTATGTCAAGCTGTTAATAAGACGATTGTCAATGCTCCGATAAGCTCAGGGGAGAACGTCCTCTGGAACTGGACGGTTGTTTGTCCTAATGACAATCCAATAGACGTAAACATAGGGAATAGACCCATCCAGTTCTCCATCCCTCTGGATGCTTTCGGAGCATCCGTCGATGGCACAGCTGTCGATATCCTCTTCGGAACTTACGGAACTTACGTTGAACTACCGAACAAATGGGAGAGGGATAATAATGTAAAGACTGTTATCCCCGCCTATGGTAGCCTTACCTTCTACGTCAGTTTCAGGACCACAGCCATAACTAAAGTCGAGCAGACCGTTATAGCTTCGGAGCAATGGGTTGGGGAGAAGACTTTGATAAAGAAGATTGTCGAGATAAGGAACTGGGGGGAGGAAAATCTGACCAATATATCTGAGCCCGTGGAGATAGGTTACGGGGAGAATTTGAGGATTTATGAGGATGGAGAGTTGGTCACCACAGTGCCCGAGGTTACGGGGAGCTATATACTCGATGTTCCCATAGTCCTTCCAAAGGAAATAAAGAAGTTCGTCCTCTATTACGAGGTTGATACCGCCGAGCTTGAGGAGGCAGGGAGCTACAAAGATGTGATTAACGGGACCCTCGTTCAGGTGACTAATTATAGAATCCTAGCCTCCTCGCCAATACCCTTAACTAATCTGAAGGTCAAGATTAGGATTTATCCCGCATGCTACAAGGTTGTTGATGTGTGGGAAATCGAGAGCTTGGCTTCGAAGGAACCATTAGATAAATTAACCTACGAGTGCTCTGATAAGGATTTGATTGTGGAGATAGGGAAAATGCCGGTTGGAGGGGTTAAATACATCAGGGTATTCGTTGAGACCGAGGAGCCGATTCCAGAGTATAGGATACCGGGCATAAGCGAGATATTCTCAGTGGTGTGGAGTTACATTTATAATTTCTTAAGTTCATTACTAAAAATGATTGGAGATGCTCTCCAAGCCCTATTCACGGCTTTTAAGTAGATTGCTTTTGGTATCGGTGGGTATTTTTCTCCTTATAACCCTAGCTACGGGTAAAGGTTATGGTTGGTTGTCAAATTTCTCCAAAAGAAAGCCCATAATAATAACAGAACAATCTGGAAATACCTTAACAAATTATCAGATTGCTATTAACCTAACTTATGATTCAGACATGCAACCGGATTTTAGCGATATAAGATTTACTTGGTATAATGCTACAAGCAACGAAGAAGTTGAGATTCCCTATTGGATTGAACAAAAAATAGATGAGGATTGGGCTTATGTTTGGGTGAAGGTTCCGGAAATCCCTGCATCAAGCACAGCCACGGTTTATGTTTATTATAAAAATACAACTCCTGTGAGCTCTGAAAGTAATGCAACGGCTACTTTTATTGTATGGGACGATTTCTCATCAGATAGCATCTCATCCGGGTATTGGACTGTGGAAAAGGGTTCAGCTACGGTGGACGTCACTAACAAGTATATAGAATTAGGAACTGGTTCTGCTGGGACAGGAGATACTGTATCTCATTACATTGGTGAAGATTTAAGTGGGTTCGTGTTTAAAGTATGTGAATACCATCTTACTACTGGGGCTAATAAAGACGTTTCTCAAACTTACATTAATTCTACTTCTGTAGCGAATACTTACTCTTTCACTCATACGAGGACTTATGAAGACAATAATGATGGTGTTCATTGGGTAGCTGAGGATGACAAAGATGATACAAGCCCCTATTGGTGGGAATCTACTCACCCCTCAACTATATTCGGAGATTCTGATGGAGTGGATAGAGTAGATGTCAACAAATGGTATTGCTATACTATAAAAAAATTTCCAAACTCCACTGCTGAAGCGTCCTGTGAAGGTAACGGGTATTCTGGAACGATAGTTAGAAACAATCATAATACCACTTACCCTGATGCGGAAATCGTATTACACATAAATGGTGGGACTCACCGTTTTACAAATGTGTCTTTAAGAAAGTATGTGGACCCTGAGCCAACCTACTCTATGGGAAGTGAAGAAAGTATATACTTATTTACTGGGTGGCTCTCTAACTTCTCAAGGAGGAAACCCATAATCATCAATGAGCAATCTGGAAATACTTTAACTGATTATCAGGTTGCTATTAATTTAACTTATGATTCTGATATGCAACCAGATTTCTCAGATGTGAGATTCGCTTGGCTTAGGGCAGATGGAAAACAGGAATTAATTCCTTACTGGATTGAGGAAAAAGTTGATGGGGAATGGGCTAAGATTTGGGTAAAGATTCCGGAGATTCCAGCTAATTCAAACACTATGATTTACGTCTATTATAAGAACACGACTCTCGTAAGTTCAGAAAGTAATGCAACTGAAGTTTTCGATTTCTTCGATGATTTTTCTTCCGACCCAAATTCTAACGACAGGTGGATTATATTTAGAAACGCCGGTGATACAAGTAAGGAGTGTGTCTGGGATTCTTCGGGTTATTTGAAGTTAACTACTGCCACCGACGATGCAGGATGTATAATCTTCCCGAAACTTCTTCAAGGTCTAACAACCCTAACGGGGTTCTATGCTAGATTTAAGATAAAAACGAGTAGTGGTAGTGCGGATGGTATGGCTTTCGCCTTTTACAAAGACATATCTCAATATCAGACATATGGGAAATGTAGTAAGGGTGGTTCTCTAGCTTTGGATGCTTGGGACGGAAGCAATAATATTCAAGATGAAGGTTACGATGTTGAATTCGATGAGTTTCAGGGGGATGGTGACCCAAGCACTCCACACATAGCAGTTACTGAAACCTTTTCATCCGGACAAGTTACTGACAACACTCACTATGGAACATCAAATACCAATTACAATAACGGGCAGTGGCATACAATAGAAGTTTATTTTGACAAATCAAGTAATCACATAAAAGTCTATTTCGATGGTAGTAACATCATAGATTTTTCAGGAGAACCTTTCTCGACTTATGGTTACCCCTACGATTGGGTTGCTTTCTCTGGAGCAACCGGAGGATTAAATAATGAACACAGTATTGATGACATACTCATTAGAAGGTATGTTGACCCAGAACCGACTTACTCGATAGGAGCAGAGGAGGAGCCCATATTCAGCTATAGAATTCCTATAAACATCACTGAACAATCTGGGAATAACCTCTCAGATTATCAAGTTGCGATTAATTTGAGTTACGAATACGGTATGGACTGGGACTTCAGCAATATTAGGTTCACCAATTCAACCTCGTTCAATTACAGTGAATGGGAAACTGAGTATCCTTACTGGATTGAGAAAAAGGAAAATGGGAAGTGGGCTAAGGTCTGGATAAAGATAGATTACTTACCTGCTAGCTCCACGAAAACAATTTACGTTTACTATGGCGGGAATATAAAATCCTCAGTGAGTAGTGGAACTGCGGTTTTCGATTGGTATGAAGATATGGAAAGTTGGTCTGGTTGGTCTAATTTAGGTTCTGGGGAAGTTGTTCAAAGCTCTACATATGTGTTTGAGGGTCAATATTCAGCTAAGAAACAAACGAACTGTGACCCACATGGTGGATATAAATCAATGGGAATAACACTAGATAGAAATAATTGGACGTTAGAATTTAGAGCTTATAGAGTTGAAGGAGAGGGAACTGACTGTTACGCAGATAGATTAGGTCTAGAAGATGTGGGTGTTGGTGGCTACACATTCGCTTTAATCCACCAAACTGATGGAACGGACTCATTAGGTATAGATGTTAGAGCAAGTGATGGAACAGGCACACCGTATAGCAAAGATTTAACAGTGCATATTACGGATGAGTGGTATATTGGTCAATTAATCTTAACGCCCTCTCAAGTAATAGCAAAGTTATATTATGAAAATGGAAGTTTCATAGATGAATACGTTCTATCTGATACTTCCTATACCTCTTTTGATGATTTTGTAATAAGAGGAGGGTATCCTTACTATGTTGACGTGGTGAGAGTGAGGAAATATATCGACCCGGAACCGGCTATTACTCTCGGGACGGTAGAGAGAAATTCCTTCATGTTTAGTTACAGAATTCCTATAAATATCACGGAACAATCTGGGAATGATTTGACTGATTATCAAGTAATGCTTTCTATTAATACTACTAAGCTTTATCAAGAAGGAAAGATTAGGGCAGATTGTGGGGATTTGAAATTTACCAATGAAACGTCATTCAATTTTAGTGAGTGGAATTTTGAGTATCCTTATTGGATTGAAGTCTGTAATGTCTCTGGAGGGAACTCGACAATCTGGATTAAGGTTAATTTAACTGCGAGTTCGACCAAGAAGATTTATATGTATTATGGAAGCCCAAATGCGACAACGACATCAAACGGAGATAATGTTTTCTTATTGTTTGACGATTTTGAAGCTGAAAGCATCTCAACGGAATGGAGCATCACTCAAACAGGAAGTAGTTCAGTCGAACTTTCAACTACTTATTCTCATGGTGGTTCTCAAAGTTTAAAGATTTATGATGCTGGAGATGGTCAGGCTTATGTCCAAAGAACAGACATACCAACAGGAAGTATTGAAACTACAGTCTGGTTTAGAGAGATAACAGGTCAAAGCGGGACTGATGCTCAGCTATTCTTTTTTGATGATAACACTAACTACGTAGCTACGGGAGTAAATGAAAATCAATATACAACTACTTATGTATATCGTTTTGGGAGCAATTGGTATGACTCAGGCATTCAGAGAGTAGATGGGTGGCATAAATTTACAATAAGATGGAACGGGAGCTTTTACAAAGTTTATATAGATGATACTTACCTTGCAACAAGTCCATCTGGTTATGGAAATCCAACAAGAATTTTCCTTGGTTCTGCATGGAGTGCCGAGTCTTCAACTTTTTACTGGGATGACCTTTATACAAGAAAGATTACTTCCCCAGAACCAACCTATTCAATAGGAGCAGAAGAAACTCCAGAGCCTCCTTCCGTTGCAACTCCGAAAACCTACAATGAAAGCTATTCCGAGCAAACGAGCTTTCATAGGGGTAATAAGATAATAATAAGAGTTAACGTAACCGACCAAAATGGGGCTTCAGACATAGATAAAGTCTTGATTGAGATAATAGATAATTCATCTGTAATTCAAGTAGCCAACGATACCATGGTAAGCGTTAGTTCTATAACCCTTGGATTCACTTATGAGTATAACTACACTCTACCATTAGATGCTGTCTTAGGCATATGGACAATTAATGTCTATGCGAATGATACGACGAATTACTGGGGATACAATACAACTACCTTCGAAGTTACTGATACACCGCCAACTTACTGCTGTAACTCAACCAACTCAACCCTAGCAGGAACTGCAATAGAGCACAGGTTAAAGTGGCAGGATGATGTCGGATTGAGTGGATACATATTCGAGTTCTGTAACGGAACTTGGGACGGTGCTAATTGTGTCGGTGGCTGGGTGAATGATACTTGGGTCGCATTTACAGAAGAGATGTGTCCTAATCCATTCAAGGAATGTTGGTCCAATGTTACAAAAGTTGTAAACTCAACCGTGGGGGCAACTATAGCATGGAGAGTTTATGCTAATGATACCTCGAACCAGTGGAATGCGTCGGAGATTTACACCTACGTAACAACGTGGATGATACAATTCGATGCCGTATGGTCGGTCTATCCGAACCTCATACCCGGAGAAACGATGGAGATAAGGGCTAACATAACGAATAACACACCTCTTGATAGCGTGTGGGCAAATTGTTCCGGGGCTTGGAATGGAAACCTCTCAATGAGCTTACTCGAGGGGAAAACATACTACGCAACGAGAATTAGTAATGAGGTTGGGCAGATTAACTGTTCAATCAATTCCAATGATACCAGCGGTAATTATAATATGTCTGATACCATAGCGATTACACTGATTATCCAACCTGAATGGCAGGAGGAAAAGCAGGTAGAGACCGTTTACCTAAACGCTTCAGATACTGGGAACCTGAGCTACTGGAAGAACCTTACCTTAAATAATACAGGAACCATAGACTGGTGGCGTAGCCTGACCTGTGAAACTTACCCGAATGTTGATGAAGTCTATGTTTACTATCCTAATGGAACTCTCTTAGATAGTTGCACCTCATGTAATTCCTTAACTTTCCCCGCATCGGTGAATGCAGGAGAAGTGGTTAACTATACTTGTAAATATACTTGGGTTGATGCACTCGAAACTGGTGCTTTAGTAGTTGCTCAGGATAAGAGCTACCAGTCTGTGGCTGGAGGAGATGTCTATGAATATGGCGAACTTGCGATATATAATTATGCTGATGTTCGTGCAAAGGGTGTAACTTATGACCAGTGCCCATACGGGGCGAATGGAAGTTACACACCCATTAAATGTGGTAATCTCGGGTTTGATATTCCGCCTTACGAAGAGGTGGGTTCCATTTACCAAACTTACAAGTGGTCTGAGTATAATAGAATCCAGATTACGGAATTGGGCTGGGAGCAGGATTTCTCCAATACTTCGAACCTCAGCAGGCAGTGGGTGATTGAAGCGGTAAACTTCACCAACTTGGAGCCAATAGATTTTGAAAATGTTTCATATACCATCTCCTCTCCAGATATAGCCGAGGAAGGATGGAGCGGTGAGGTCGTATGCTACAACTGTTCCGGAACCTTCAATATCTCAGCTAACTCCAACTTTAGCACCTATGTAATGGCTTACGGCGATTGGTTGAATGAAACTCAGCTACCTTGGGAACAAGACCCGGGTTCTCAATCGAGGATAGATGTCCAGTATATTAAGAGCAATCTGTCGGTTCACAATCACGCTAACATACCTTGGGAGAACGTGTATTTCTGCTGGGACTTTTCTAACGTTAGCTTCCCATCCGGTAGCTGGAGTTTTATAACCCAAAATGTATGCGACTACTTTAATATCTCAGCAAATGAGGATATGAACGTTAGCTCGGGGAGGGCTTCCGGAGATAATATAGATGAGGTGTTCTATGACTGGGTGCAGGACAAGAGCAAGACCTCCAACCTCTCAACCCAGTTCATCTCCCAAGAGATTTATCTGGTCAGGAATACAGACATACCATTTAAGAATATATACTGGTGGACGAGCAACCCAAATGAATTCGGGGATTGCGATAATTGTAGTGGTTTCGTTAACCTGACAGATACATCCGCAACAGTATATGCAAACGATAGTGGCGATGTATTGTGGGAGACCATTTACCCTTGGGAGCAAGACACTTTAAATATCACAGAAGCTGGTGGCTGGGCTTACTCCAAGCAAAGGACTTACGTCCATAACCCCTCCTCCATAGACTTCGAGGATGTCGTGTTCAACCTCACTTGTAGAGAAGGTTGGGAGGCTGTGGAACAGTATGAGTATTACAATTTCTCAGCCAACAGCTATTACTGGATAGATACGAGGTGCAGGGCTTACGATATTATAAAGAAATTGTTATGGAACCTCACGATAGACGCTCCATACATACTAGTAGATAGCCAGCATTATGCAAGATTCAATGTAACTCTGAACAATACAGATGAGAATGTGAGTTATAGCAACGTTCTCGTTAGATACAATACGATGGTCGATGACTATCCGAGTGTGGATTTCCCATCAAGCTATGTCTATGTGGACATAAGCAACGGGAGTGTGAAGAACGTAACCATAAACGGGACTTGCTATCCTGTCGTTACTGTTAATAAAAGCAAGAGTAAACTTGAGGAGCTTGATTACGTTGTCTGGGAGCATAACTCCACTCATAGAGTTGTAAGCGACCTAGCAAACCTGACGAAGCAGAAGGAAATAAGATACTGTGTAAATCTGGAGAGGGAAGTTGACTACTATAACAATATGGAGAACCTCACAGCCCTATCCGATGGGAAGCCAATAAATTATACCCTCGGAACTGAAGAACTTTGTTTCATAATTCCAGAGGACTTCGAAGAAAGTTCTTGGGATGCAGGTTACCACTGGATTAAGTATAACTACACTGTTGCTAGGGAACACATAATTGGACCTGTATCCTCCATAACCTACAGGAAGACCTACTTGGGGATGCCCGTCGAGCAAATACTAATATACTTGATAGTGTTCATAATCGTTGGAGGCATCATTTTATATGTTGTTATTTCACAGAGGAAGAAGGAGATAAGGATTGAGATAAAGCCCGAGCATATAGAAAAGTTCAAGAAATTATTTGAGGAACTGGAGAAGAAATGATAGCTAAAAAGTTGTTCATTTGCTCTGTTATAATGTTTCTGATAAGCATCGTTCAAATGCTTATTACGATGAGCTTGTATGCGAGGGCTGATACCCTCTCTCAGGCTATCGAGAGATACAAAGAGGTGGAGAGGAGTATAATTAGAAAGGCTTTAGATGCCTATGAGAATGGGACACAGTATCACTTCAGCGATACCGACATAGAGATAAGGCAGATTTCATCCAATAGATTGGCTGTGAATTTAACCGTTTTGCTATACAATGAGAGCTCTTGGGGTGGAAATTTCCTAACTCTGGTCTGGAGATGGGTATGCTATAAAATACCTTATTACAATGTGACCATCTGTCCCAATGCAACCATCTCCGATTTCTACAGAACCTTATACAGACTGGAAAGTAAGAAAAAGTTATTTCTTAAATCCGGGGCAATTCTCTCCCTCAGTCCTGCCTACTTTCTAGTGAATGGTAATCCGGGGGAAATAGTTTACTTTTCCTATAATCAGAAGCCAAGCTACCAAACTTTGGTTAGCTTAGCTGAATCCGACCCCATGAACATCTTCAAGGTCAATAGAACTTGGATGAACGCCATATTCGTCTTCGAATTTAACGATAGCTTAACCGAACCCTTTTGCTTGGTCTTCCCGGTCCCCAGATTTTCGAGGGTTCATCTGAAGATGAGTTTCTGGAATAATATAATATACCATAGGTTTGACTATCCGGAGTTCATAATCAATGGGACGAAAAGCGGGAATAGGCTTGAGGCTTGGCTCAAGCCCTACCCATGTTGCGGGGAAAAGAATGTTAAATTACAGCCACTTGAGGTGTGCGTTGCATGATTGTCTTGGCTCAACTCCCCCTGAGATGGAATTACGTTGCACCCCTGAATCTCGCTCTGTTAAAAGCATTTCTCGAGCAAAAAGGTTTGGAGACCAAGGTAGTTGATTTCTCCCCAAGCTATAATGAAAAATTCGTGGAAATTATTCGAAAGAAGAAGGTTGAAGATGAGGAATTGGCTGAGTGCTATCTCAGAGCTTCAGCCATCAACTCCACAATCTTAAGATACGTGGTAAGGAAGATTGCCCTCACAAGGGCTTGGTCGAAGGTCATCTACCCCCTGTATCTGGTCAACAAAAAGGAGGAAGACTTCGATGAGGTGGATGACTTAATGCATAAAACTCATCTGGAAATTGCTGAGAACATTATTAATTACTCGCCGAGCTTCGTTGGATTCTCGACTGATGTTTTCAGCATAGGTCACTCTTTAAATGTAGCTAAAATTCTGAAAAGGGAAAGAAAGGATTTGAAAATCATTTTCGGAGGTCCGGGAACTCTCTACGGCTGGAAATTCCTTCTCAGATACGATTTTATAGACCACATTATCGTTGGAGAAGGGGAGCATGCATTGCTGAAAATTGCAGATGGTTTATGGGATAGGGTCATCTTCTCTAACGAATTCCTCGTCAATCTAAACAATCTCCCGACCCCGGATTACACAGATTTAGACACGGGGAAATATTGCTTCTTAGGGGTGGAAACTCAGAGAGGTTGTGTGAATAGGTGCAGGTTCTGTAACATAAGGACCTTTCCCTGCGGGGAAATGTATAGGGAAAAGGATATAGAAAAGGTTTTGGAGGAAATCCGGGAGCTAAAATCGATTAAAAATAGATTTTTCTTCTGCGACAACATAGTAAATCCCTATCCTAAGAGGACAAAGGAGCTATGCAGGGGGTTGGCGGAGCTCGAGGTGGAGTGGGAAGGTATGATGTTCCCGAGGATAGATAGGGAAACCGCATTCCTGATTAAGAAATCTGGGTGCAGGAGGGTATGGCTTGGGGTTGAGAGCTTCGATACGAAGGATTTGAAAATTCTCGGTAAGAATGTGACGGAGAGAGAGGTTATTGATAGCGTGAAGAATTTGAGCGAAGCGGGAGTGGATGTTGATGTTCAACTCCTATTCCTCTTCCCAAAAACCACATTTCTGGGAGCTTTAAGAACCATCTTGAGAACTTTCCTCCTCCAAAAATACATAGGGGAAATAGACGCTAACTACTTCTACCTCGCCTACAACTGCGATGTGCATAGAAATCCAGAATCTTATGATGTCGAGATTATGGAAGATGAGCTCTCACCCATCGTTAATAACGTTCCATTCGTAATGAATAACAAGTTGCAGAACACCCTCGTGGTTATCTTGACAGCTATGCTGAAGAGATATTTTTCCATTAAAGGGAAGACGCTGGACAAGAAGATTAAAGCGGAGACCCGCAGGTTTCCTTTAACAAGCTAAGAAAGTCTGGTTCAAATCATAGTAAACATCATAGCCTCTAAGGAACAAACCCTTCCTTTCCCCTACCTGCTTGAAGAATATTGCCCTTAGCCAGTAAACAAATCTCCTTCGAGGTAGTTGAATGTAGATTTCCTTGGTCTTGTTTGCTTCCAGTTCAAATTTTTTCTCGTAAATTGAAGCCCAGAGGGTGTGAGTGACTTTTATGATTGCTGTGGCATCCATATTAGGCGTTAGCTTGCATTTGAAATAGCAGTAATCATCGGTTCTATTAACTGGTTCACAGCCGAATTTCACTTTCATAGGGGTTTCCACGAAGCCGACTAGGGGAGATAGAAACAAGTAAATAGCATATAGAGATAGGATTATCACTACCGCTCTAATTAACCTTAAAAATCCTGTATCCGCTCTCATTGTAGACCAACTCGTAGCCAGCTTCCTCAAATTTCCTCGGATTGAGACCTACCCACCTCTCCCCTATGAAAAT
>Ga0180302_10001152_pt1 | contig 12436 bp, 8 predicted proteins | sample GuaBasSediGuay17_FD_121794 | JGI IMG/M metagenome (GOLD analysis project Ga0180302, IMG submission 121794) | Subseafloor sediment microbial communities from Guaymas Basin, Gulf of California, Mexico - Guay17, Core 4571-4, 12-15 cm | ecosystem: Environmental > Aquatic > Marine > Hydrothermal... | reverse complement strand
GAATACTTGTTATTAGTCATAGACGAGGCAGACTACTTGATAAACACCTCAGGTAGTGAGGCAATGTACGACTTAACGAGGATCTCAGATGAGTACCTATCCGAAGAGCTTAGGTTTAGCTTCATCTTCATTTTAAGAGATCCTAGTAGGCTTGTCCTATTAGAGGAGTGCGTTAGGAGTTCTCTAATGCATAATATAATCAGATTCAACCCTTATAATAGTAAAGAGATATTTGACATTCTTTATGAGAGAGTTCATGGAGAGGAGGCTATGTACCCAGAGGCTGTCAGCGATGAAATTCTAACGTTGATAGGAGAACTAGTTGGCTTCGATAAGGGAGGTAGGGGAGATGCTAGACAAGCTCTTGAAATATTATGGAGAGCAGGAAAATACGCAGAAGTAGAGGACATGCCAGAAATACTCCCAGAACACGTTAGGAAGGCTTATAGCGACATATACCCACAGTTTTCTAGGGAGTTGTTGGACAATTTGAAGAGACATGAGTTATTAATGTTATTAGCTATAGCTAGGACTCTTAGGATGACAAATGCCTCTGAGGTAGCATTGGGAGAAGTAGAACAGGAGTACAAGGCTCTCTGTAGCGAACTTGGTGAGAGACCTAGGGGTCACACGAAGGTTTGGGAGTATGTACAAGTCTTAAAGAACATGGGAATAATAAACACCAGAATATCAGGACCGGGAAGGAGAGGGAAAACTACGTTAATAAGCATCCCCTCAATACCAGTAGAAAGCCTAGAGAAGGAGATCATAGCGAAAATCGGTAGTTAACTCTTTCCAAAAGAGTCAATTGAGCCAAATCAACTGATTACTCTATTGAAGCTTCTCTCACTAATGCCTAGCCACTTTAGTATTCTCCTACCTCTTTCCTTGTCGTGTTTGTATATGAAAGCTATATACGGCAGTATTTCTAAGTTCGCTACAGCTCTGGACACGTGACACTTCCTGGCTATACTTCTTAATATAGCGTCTCTGATAGCTCTAACTTCTCTTGACCTCGCCATTAACGCTATTTTCTGTGGAAATGAGTATTTGACCCACCTAAATTTAGGCTTATTCTTAATCACAGCGACTCCAGCAGTCATGAGTTCAAGGGCATATGGTAAGAGGTTCCAATTTTGAGTTTTCTTAATCCTTCCCATAAATATGTCTGCCTTAGACAAAGCGTCATATGCCTCAGCTATGGCCTCTACTGTATCATATTGATAAGGTATGTTCTCGTTTATGAACTGCATGAGCATGTTATAGTCAAGTGAGGGTAATCCTAGTACAGATTTAGCTTGTTCAACAGTCTTAGCCGTTAGTACTCTTCTAGTTATCTCGAACATATCATATTGCTTCGCTCTGGTAGCTAATACTTCTACATCGTCTAGAGTCACATATTCTCTCCCTTCTGCTATCGCTTGGAGGTCGTTTATTGCGGCTCTTAAATCACCTTTAGACCTCTTAGCTATTTCCCTTAGAGCTTTCGGATCTGCCTTTACTCCTTCTCTAGCACATATGTTGGATAGAACTCTCACCATTTCGTACATCTTGAGTGGCCTAATTTGAATCATGAGGCTGACATTTCTGAGAGGTCTTAAGGCGGGGTTCCAAGGGTCATTGGCTGTCATCACTATCGGGTGTCTTGTTATACTAACTATCTCTAAAATTGTGTCAATGCCTCCAACATCCTCTCTCATACTCAATCCATCAACTTCGTCTAGAAGTAGTATTTTCCCTAATCGTCCAAACAACGAACCCTCTCTGGCTGCTCTCTCAATTCTCCTTCTCAAAGCTTGAGACGTCCTCACATCACTTGCATTAGCCTCTATCACTTCATAACCAAAGTCATTGGCTGCAGCGTAAACGAGAGTTGTCTTACCACAACCAGGTGGACCGTAAAGTAATACAGCTTTCTTACTAGGTACTCCAGTTCTCCAGGCTTTAAGCCAAGCGATAAACTTCTTCTTCGCCTCTTCATTCCCTATGACTTGAGCTAATGTTCTCGGTCTGTACTTCTCAGCCCACGATAAAACCCTGGACATTCTTTATTCACCGATAGCCACGTCTCTTTCCTAAGAGCGCAAGCTTAGCTAACAGAGTACTTAACTGTATCTCCTCATCAGCTCCCTCAACGAGTCTATAGTTTATTTCTCCTATCAAGTCAGCTATCTCTATTCTCTCAGGCTCTCCTATACCGAGAGTTGTCTTTGGATTTAATATCTCGCGATGTAGTATCTTCAATATATCAACTCCAGAGACTCCGTAGTATATCATGAGTTGACGTAGCTTCTCACGAGCCTTTAAGAACTCTCCTCTCAACGCTAAGGTTATCATCTCTCTTATTTCCTCTGGAGTCACTCTTCCGACGACCCTATAGACTGAGGTCTCATCAACTACTCCTAAAGCTGAAGCTGATTGAAGTATGTTTATAGCTTTACGTAAGTCTCCATCGCTTATCTCCCATATGGCCTCTAACCCCTCTTGAGTAAGTTGAACTTCCTCATTCTTAGCTATATAGGTTAGCCTATTTATTACGTCTTGTTTTGGTAGTGGTTGGAACCTGAATATAGCACACCTCGATTGAATAGGCTCTATGATCTTTGAGGGATAATTCGCTATTAGACAGAACCTAGCTGTTCTCGAGTACAACTCCATAGTCCTTCTCAATGCTTGTTGAGCGTCGCTTGTCATGTTATCAGCTTCATCTAGTATTATCAATTTAAAGGGCACTTCTCCTATAGCCATAGTCCTAGCGTAATCCTTAACTCTCTGCCTAACCGTTTGAATACCACGTTCATCCGAGTTGTGAAGCAGGACGGGGACAGTGCCTCCCCAGAACATCTCAGTCCCTGGAACACTAAAATCATAGACCCACCCATTGTACTTTCTCTTTCTGATAGACGTTATTCTTACAACGAGTATGTCAGATTCCAACAACATTTTTAACCTAATATAATGCTCTTTTTCTCTTAAAGTGAGTTCTTCGAAGTTTATGCTCTTGAAAACTTCTCTTAGAATGTCTTTAGAGACTCTTTTGCATTTCTTATAATATAATTGATGCCTTAGTAAATACCTCCAATTACATTTAATCTTAGATGATATCTTTTTGAAGAACTTTACATAAATATTGACAGGGAGTAGGTCTGATTTACAATATTTCATTATACCTTTCCATACAAGTCTCGTCTCATCAAATATCGAGCTCTCAATTCCAGAAATTCTTGCCATCCATGCGATGTCTATTAGCAAATCCTTAAATCTTGGTGAATACCTATTTTGGACTGCAGAATATCTCCTTGTGTTATATCCAGGTGTTGTGAGATTAGCATAAGTGCCCAGTCCTAGACTTCGAACTATTTTTCCAACTTCCTCTGCCAAATCGACTTCATGTGAATAGCCTAGTGTTAATACCGCCTGTCCTGAAGTGCTTTCCCTAAACCCTGTACATCCCTCAACTGTATAAAGACCAATAGGTACATCGAATAGCGTTGCTTCCTCACCTTCGTTGAGAACTGTTCTAAACGAAACAAGCAAATCACCAGTTCTTAGCTCATCAGCTCTCTTAGAGGTCAAGTTCCCATCGCCATCTAGCACAATAACTGAGTGACTGGGCGTTACTTCGACTCTACCACCTTCAAAGTTTAACTCAATAATTTCATTAGCCTTATGTCTAATGATATAAGAGACCTCTTTAAAACATACTTTAAAGGTTGTAGGGTCTATGGATAACACTTCTAGTCCTGAAGGCTTAACGTACCTTTCCTCTTCATCTCGGAAGTACATTTCTGCCACTTCTCCAAATATCGTTCTCATGATCTTACCAAAGATTTTCACAAGTACTGGGGTATCAGGAGTTACTGACGCGTTTAACTCTAAGACGTTCTCGCGCCAATGCCTTCCGTAAAGTTCTCTAGCTAAGGCTAGAGCTGCTGTAGTCTTCCCAGTTCCGGGAGGACCTGCGAATAGGAGATGTGGTAAGTTTCTTTCCTTCACAAATTGTTTAAGCCTCTCTACTACTTCCTTTTGATCTACTATCTCGTCTAACGTCTTCGGTCTATACTTCTCAACCCACAACTCTTCGTATTCAATTGACATGCTTCTGCCTCATACGGAACTTCACTAGAGTAACGGCTTCGATCTCTATAAATACTTGACTGACAGAATATAACTGTTCTTTACTAGGAAATAAGAGATTAATAACTCAACTGCTTCGAATCAATACGATGGAGTACTAAGGGACTTATAGAGATTTAATATAGCGCCCATTATTTATTCTTCTTTCCTCATCCATTGCAGGGAATGAAAAGGAGAGTCCCTGCTCACAATTTTAAGTGATAGCTTTATAACTTTTCTCTTTTTATATTTGAGATAGAGTAGGTAAAGTTTCAAACTAGCGCTTTAACAGCTCACTAAAGAGCTCAAGCATCTTGGAGAAAACAGCTTTAGAGGGAGTAGGATGAACGAGAGAGACATGAGAGGTGAAGTAATAGCTTACGGAAAGTTGGTTATAGATATTCGTAAAGAACTCTTAGGATATATTTCTAAACTAGCTAAGTTTAGCAAAGAGTGGCGCAAAGACTTAGATGTGATGAGGTTGAGAGAGTACGTTGGAACTCTATCGTTCGATAACGTACCTAATTACGAGAGTTACATAGCCGTTGACGGAGCTAGCTTTATGCTAAACTTAATGATAGGAATTATAGGGCTATACGCAACTATAGCGATAAAGTTTCCTGAAGTAAAGAGAATTTACTACGACGACTCCTTTGGAGTAGTTCCAGTAGTTGAGAAAGTGCAAGATGTAAGCGATACTCTAACCTTCAATAGGATCCTCGACTTGACTAGAGAAATAGCCTTCTTGAGAACCTGTATAAAGTTAGTGAAGGAATACAAGCCCGACTTAATCGTGCTCGACGGCTCACTTTTACCAGTTCCTAGAACCGGGCTAGAAGATAAACACGAACTCTTGAACATTCTCTACCGTAAATACACTGAACACGTGTTAACATTGCACGAAACCTGTAGACGTGAAGGAGTATTATTGGTTGGCTTTGTGAAGAGAGTTAGGTCTAAGTTTTTAACGGGAAGAACTCCTTACGTAGAAGTAAGGCTTGACGATAGGATTAGCGAACTCCTCAGTCAACAACGTCAGGTGTACGATAATTTACTCGCAGAATATTTCTTAGAGTTTAGGGAATACTTTCCGAAAGTGTTGCCCACAGTTCGTTACAAGGACCTACCGAATCTGTCAACCTCTTTTGTACTAGTGAAGACTTCTAGGAGCCTTCCACCTTATAGGGTCGACTTTGGAGGAGCTCTGGTCTCTGGCAACAAAGTTGACGAAGATGAGTGTTTAAGAGCCTTAAACTTTCTATGTAGGGAGACTACTACTGAAGGAATACCCTATTGCATCCTAAAAGTCGATGAAGAGGTGAAACTGTCTAGAGCTCTCATGAGCGACCTCTACGATGATATAGTCCATAAGTACTTCAAGGAAGCTGGCGACTTTAGTTTCGTCCTAACACTTTGGGGAGAGTCTCTTTAGCGAGTGAATAATAAGGACGACATCTTATCTTAAGTGAGATGATGAAAAGCCTTGAAGTCGTTGGTAGAGTCTTTAGCGAAGACGGGACTTACAGACCAAACGAGTTAACGTTTACCTTAGTCGAAGGTAAGAGCATAACTCTAGGCGAAATAGTTTGTATAGAACACCCAAAGTTGGACAACGTGTACGTTTTCTACCAAGTCATAGACATACCACTTAGGCGCAAGGTAAAGGTGTATGAGGAAGACCTAGTGAGAGCGAACCAACCTATCGAGGACCCAGAGAGGAATTATCCTAGGGCTTATGCTATTCAGATAGGGTATATAGACCCAGAGACTAATGAGGTTAAGCCGTTACTAGAGCACATAAGACCACTGTGTGAAGTTTACAGACCAACGCCTGACATGGTTGAGAACTTACTTAGACCTCGTAGTGATAGGGTTTACGTGAGCGTTGGAAGGATATACCCTAAACTAGAAAACGAACTATACCTAGACTTAAGCGTACTCTTGAGGCAAGGCCTCCTCATAATTGGTGGGGTTGGAACTGGAAAGACTACAACTATGATAACGATGATAGTAACTCTGCTCGAAGAGTGCGTTAAGAGTGGACTAAGACCACACTTGTTGATAATAGACAAAGATGGAGAGTACGGTTGTGAGGAGTTAAAATCGATCGCTGAGCTCGCTGGAGGTTACGTCTATATACCAATAGATAAAATAGGCTTCGTCGAGACCTTCACTAATCCAGATGCCCTCCACAGGAGGTTGTTAGAAGTCATGGGAGTTCACCCTAGTAGCAGACTCGCTAGAGAGTTGAAGAGTACCATTCAACAAGTGTTCGTGAACAGTAGAGTAGTTAAGTTGAGTGAAGAGTTCTTCGAGGAGATATTAAACAGAGTTCCTCCCAACCTGAAGAGTGAATTGAGAGGAAGGTTGAAAGTAGCTAAAGAAGTGCTACTCGAGACTAGCTCTGTTATTGAGTACTCCATAGACGATGTAATAGAGTTAATTTCTACTAATGCTGTAGTTCACGTAGACTGTTCTTCAGCTGAGACATGGGATCAAGTCCTCAGAGTCGTAGCTTCTCTATTAGACGACATATATATGAGAGCCCTTCAAGATAAGTCCTTTGGCTGTTTAATTGTAATTGACGAAGTACACTTCTACGCCCCAGAGAAAGGCATGTTCAGACCAGCCTCTGAGGTCTTACACGAGAGAATGAGGAACACTCTAATAGGAAAAATAGCTACAACTGGAGCTAGGAATGGCGTAGTCTTATTCGTAACTACTCAGAGGTTAAGTCTAGTCGCTAAAACTCTTTCAACTCAAGTCGGACAGAACTTAATAGTCCACCGTGTCGAGGATGTTGACCTAGAGAGACTTAAGGAAATAGCTGGAAGCGAGTTAGTTGACGCGATAAGGTTATTGCCAAGAGGTTATGCTTTAGTGAAAGCAACAGCAAATCCCATGGGTAGACCAATGATCGTGAGAATGTATCCGAAAGCAAAGCCTCTCTCGACAGCCACTACGTGTCTCTCTCGGTGGAGAATCTCTGTCTAGCGAGCGGCGAGAGCTATTCTCTCCATTTCGTCCTTTTTCCTTATAGCGTAGCTACTAGTATCATTATTGGCAGATGCTATCAATTCGTCAGCCAGACATTCCTCTATCGGCTTTGGATTATTAAAGGCAGCAGACCTAGCCCCCTCTACCAGATGTCTTAATGCTAAGTCAACTCTCCTTTGTGGAGCTATGTCTACTGAGACGTGATAAAGTATTCCTCCATAGGCTACTCTAGTAGTCTCTTCCCTAGGAGCTGCGTTTTCAATAGCTCTAACAAGAACTTGAATGGGATTCTCTCCAGTCTTTAAGTAAATTATCTCAAAGGCCCTCCTCACTATGTTTATCGCCATGTGTTTCTTCCCCGCGTTCCTCCCAGGCCTCATTAGTTGATTCACTAAACGCTCTACAACTGACACTCTAGACTTAGCGAATCTCCTGTGCTCATGTCTACCCTCACTGTGAGGTATGAACACTGGTTTTAAGCATAGGTATCTCTTTAGACCAGGGTCTCTAACTACTATTCCCTTAAATGGCCACTTTCCAAATAACTTTATTTCTTTATTATCTAAGGTCTTGACTTCCTCTGCTGTCCCTGACAAACTCTCACCACTGATTGTTATGCAGAACTTAAATCAAGTATATAAACGTTACTTAAGACAAATCATCACTCTCGAGGAGAATTTAATTCAGAAGTAGAAAAACTTAACAATCATATTTTCTTATGAAAACCTATAAGTTACATAGTTTTTAATATAATTGTATAAATATCATTATGAGCCTTTAAATTAGTAAATATTATTTTTGTGTAAAAGAGTTTGATATAGGATATTTTAAAGTCCACCTGTGGACTGTCCCTTATAGGACTTTTATATTTTGGTTTTTAAAAGAGACATTTAAATGAGAATAATTATGCTTCTACCTCTATATTCGCTGAGCATATTTATAAATGAAACGGTCATAAAATGTACTACTTTAATCGTATACAACAGCTAGTAGGACATGCTGAATACCTACTTGTGACGTAAAGATTAAGTAGTCCATTTAAAGGTGAGGAGTGCGACAATAGTCGCCAGTTTAACCTGCGATTTAACGATCAATCAGTAAGTGTGACTCGCTATCTGAGTTATTGACAACAGGGGACTCTTGTTAAAGATAAGGATTACAAAACAAAGGCGATTATTACAAATGGTATGAGTAGTGTAGAGATACGCTGCATGACTTCGTTAAAAGGAGATTGAATCGTGAAAAGACTTATATCTGAATTACTTCTAAATAATTCTCAAAGGGGGTGAGTAAAAGTGTTCAAACGCGCTAAGAGGATACTTAGGAATAAGAAGGCACTAACAGCTTTACAAACTGCGATCTTAACAGGAGTCGGCATAGCAGTAGCGTTAATAGTAGGCTACTGGGTCTGGACTGTTGTAGTGGGTTCTATAAGAACTGAAAGGCTTAACTTAACAATACCATCAGCAAGCTTTGATAAAACCCTGTTTTCAAATGCAGGTGGCTGGAAAGTAACGTTTAGAATAAAGAATGTTGGACCTAGTGATGCTACAATAGTAGATGTAAGGGTAAATGGAAAGAGCTACCAAGATTGGGGTAGTGATAAAGTATCTGTTGACTTAGATACCGATGACGACAACATTGATGAACCTGATGTTCCAATAAGTGCAGGGACTGAAAAGAAAGCAGAAATACAATTGAAACTGGACCCCTTCAAACACGGTCAGACTGTTGAAATCGCAGTAGTCACTGCTAGTAACCAAGTTTACACTGCTAGTGTATCACTGCCGTAACACTGTAGTAGGGTGATAAACTTGAAAATATACTGTTTGTTTTTTCTACTCTTATTTGTTATCACTCTCTCATTTTCGACTTATATCGTAAGCTCTAGTCCTGTCGAAAAAGTCACACTTGTCAGGTTCGCCGAGCTTGTGTGGATTAAGGTTTCAGCCACTTTTCCATCTGAGTTAGTAGCTATAAAATACTACAACATATCCATATCAGTGAAGTTAATCGAAGTCGATGGATCTCTTAAGAGGTTCTTCATAAAGGGCATTAGAGTTACGATAGGCAATGAATATGTAGAATACGTTCCAGATAAGCCGTTAGAGTTTAAGAAAGTTGGAGATACTTATGATATCAAGGTACAGATAACTCCGAAGTTTTTTGCCTCTAACCTAGTTCCAGGCGACATCAAGGAGACTGTGATAAAGATAGACTTTGCTTACTATGTTGAGGGCTTAGACACAAAAGGAGGAGAGATAATAGAGGCTGGTCTCTATACCGTCTTTGGAAACATTCCAGTTAGGATTATAGTCCCTAAGACTTATGTGTACGTTCAGCCTGAAGTGAATGTAACCTATGAACCTTCCTACATAATTAATTTCACAGTCAGAGTTTGGATAGAGGGCGAGGGCTACGTAGAGAACGTTAGAGTTGAGATACAGAACATACCCGTTCAGTGTTATTTGTTGACGACTGGCAGGATGTTAGCTGGTGAGACTAAGGCTTTGTGGACGATCATGAACGTAACTAAGTTAGGGGCTTTAGCCCAAGAAGAATACGACGCTACAATACTCGTTCATGCGATTACACCTTGGGGCTATGTCTACGAATATACCTATCCCTTCAAGTTGAAGTTGCTTAAGGTGAGGAGGGTTAGCGCTAGTCTTCCTAATAATGTCATAGCCTATGCGTACACTCCAATATCTATATCGCTAATTCCAGAACCAGAGAGTAAGGAAGTAGTTACTATATCAGTCTCATTTGATGGAGAGCCAGTCTACACTACCACATATCCAGCTCAGTTTTTGCCTCTAGCTCTTTCTGAGGGAATAGGGTTAGTTAAGATCGCCTTGTTCTCAGAGTTACAAGCTCCGACATTTGTGACTTGGAAAATAAAGGCTGTTAAAGTTAAACCAGAACTCAACGTAGCGTTCTCCCCCTTAAGCAGAAGTTTAAGTATAGAGGTAAGACCGCTCTTCGTAAGCTCTAGGGTCATTGTGTCAGTAATGGACAAAGAAGGAAATACGGTATTTCTACATTCAATACCGGAGTCCGCATTGAGTAAGAGTCAGACGCTTATAGGGGAGATACCTGTGCTCAAAGGTCATAAGACAATTAGCTTACCAGAGCTTAAGGCCGGAGAATACACCATTAGAGTAACTTACAGTACGCCCTTGGGTTCTGTCTCTGAAGACATTAAGTACACAGTTGAGCCTAAGAGTCTTGTCGAGCAGTTAGCCTCCTCTTTGTCCTTCATACCACTACCTACTCCTCTAAACTTGATCTTCATTGTTGGCATCATGTCAGCTCTTGTGGTCTCCATAGTAGTGGTTCTATTGAGAAAGAGAAAGAAAGCCTCTGAGGAGGTGGAGAGCAGTGAGTGGTAATGGTTACATAGTCGAGCCTTTCACTAAAGACGAGTATGAGGTGTTAGAGGAGTACAGTTTAACTCACTTCACTAAGATAGTGATAGCTAGGAGCTTGACAACAGGAGCTATTAAATACTTTGTAGTTGAGGAGAAGCTCACTAAGAGGGAAAGGGAGTTAATCAAGGACTTAATGACTAAGCTGAGGTATCTAGTCATTAAGTCTGAGGACTACAATATAGAAGAGCTGATAAAGCAAGAGTTAGCGAAAGTCTGTAAGGATAAGAAAGTTCGCCAGAAGCTTCTCTACTACGTCAAGAGAGATTACTTGGGTTATGGCCCTATACATGCCTTAATTCTCGACCCAAACTTAGAGGACATATCGTGCAATGGGGTTGAAATCCCCATATACGTCTGGCATAGGAAGTACGAGTCTATTGAGACTAACATCATAATTAAGGACTTGGAGTACTTGAAGAGTTACATTAGGAGTCTAGCGGCTAAGTGTGGTAAGCATATATCTTCTGCTTTCCCCGTTCTAGACGCTACGCTACCAGATACTGGTTACAGGTTAGCTGCTACTTTAGAAGATGTCTCGAGCAAAGGACCTACTTTCACAATAAGGAAGTTTAGGGAGAGACCATTCACTATCATCGAGTTGATCATGGATGGAGTAATTGACCCGCTAATAGCAGCCTTCTTCTGGGTCATGATAGAGAACAAGAGGACCTTCATGATATTTGGAGCTACAGGTTCGGGTAAGACTACGCTATTGAATGCTTTGCTCACATTCATACATCCGTCTATGAAGATATGTACTGTAGAGGAGACGAGAGAGATAAACATACCCTCTAAGAACTGGGTTCCTTTCATAACTAGAGAGACTTACTCGATAGGCGAAAAAGTGGGTGAAGTGACTCTCTACGACTTAGTTAAAGTGACTCTCAGGTACAGACCCGACTACATAATAGTGGGAGAGGTGAGGGGTGAAGAAGCCTATGTACTGTTCCAAGCTATGCAGTCAGGACACGGTGGCCTCTCTACAATACACGCAGAGTCGTTGAAGGGCATGATGAATAGGCTGTTAAACCCACCGATGAACATTCCTCCGCAGCTCATACCAACTCTCAACTTCGCGCTACACATCTCAAGAGTGAAGATAAATGGGCGAATTAAGAGGAGGGTTTTAAGCGTATGGGAAATACACTCAGCTGACTCGTTCTATAAGTTAGCTGAGTGGGATCCCGTTAACGATGTCTTTGTACACTATTTAAATAAGTCCGAGGTTTTAGAAAGAGTCGCTGAGCAGTTAGGTCAGACTAAAGAGGAGCTTTGGGAAGAGGTCGAAAAGAGAGCTGAGTTACTCGACTACCTCGCTCGTAATAAGGTAGTGAGGTACGACGAGATAGTTAAGTGGATATACTCGTACTACAGAGACCCGTATAGCACTCTTAGATCAATTGGAGTGCACATTCCAAGAGTTAGCGTCAGAGCCCTGGCTAAGTTTAGCAAAGTGGTGACGATATCTAGGGGAGTGGGAAAAGAAATTAAAAGAGGAGGAATGGACGAGGAGTACAGAAAAGCCCTAGCTAGTAAAGTTAGGAGAGAAATAGCGAGGAGACTAAGGGTAGAGAAATGAACTTGTTTAGACTCTTTAACAAAGACATCGAAGCGGACATATACGTTGCATGCTTACCTCCACCTAACAAGTACTATAAATTCTCGTTAGCGCTCTCATTAGCTCTTAGTCTTGTTATGCCAATTCCCCTTTACTTTCTGTTTAACGTGAACGTTACGCTCTTGATTCCCAGTATTTTTGTCGTAGCCTTAATTCTCTTCTCATACCTCCCTAAGGCCATAGCTAAGTTTAGGGCTAGCGACATAGACGTAGAACTCCCCTTCTTCCTCATATACATGTCCACCCTCTCTGTGATCATGACACCCCTTCAAGT
>Ga0180302_10001150_pt1 | contig 12438 bp, 17 predicted proteins | sample GuaBasSediGuay17_FD_121794 | JGI IMG/M metagenome (GOLD analysis project Ga0180302, IMG submission 121794) | Subseafloor sediment microbial communities from Guaymas Basin, Gulf of California, Mexico - Guay17, Core 4571-4, 12-15 cm | ecosystem: Environmental > Aquatic > Marine > Hydrothermal... | reverse complement strand
CGGTCACGGACACCGTGCGCCTCGTTCCCTTCTCCATGTCTACGAGGGTTACACGGTCAGTGCAGGCGAAGCAGGGGTCTATGCTCACCAGCGTAGCCGGTATGTCAGCTATGTAGCCCCCCTTAAACATCTCGCATACGGCTGGGATATTAGCGTAGGTAGGTGTCCTAATCTTAACCCTGTCGGGCTTGACGTCTCCTTTACCGTACACGTGATAGTTTAAGTCTCCTCGAGGGGCCTCTACGACGCTGAAGCCTTCCCCTCTAGGTATGGTCCTAGGCGCCTTAACCCTTACTGGGCCGCTCGGCATTTTTTCGAGGGCTCTTTCGACTAGCTCTATGGCCTCTATGGTCTCGTCCACCCTAGCCATAAGCCTAGCCCACACATCGCCCTCCTCATACCATACGAGCTTGAAGTCTAAGTCCTCATAGGCCGCGTACGGCCTATACTCCCTAACATCGGCCTTAACCCCTGAGGCTCTACACGTGGGGCCCACGGCGCACAAGTCTATCGCTCTAGACCTACTTAGCAGGCCCACCCCTACGGTTCTAGCTCTGATCGTTGGGTCCTCGGCGAACACCTCACGGTACCTCTTAACCTTAGCCTTAAGCCTCTCCAGCACTTTCTTGAGGTCCTCGGCTAGCTTAGGGTCTAAGTCCCTCCTAACGCCTCCCACGACGTTGAAGGCGCTGTTGACCCTGTTTCCTGTGAGTCTCTCAATTAAGTCCATTACGTCCTCGCGGTCCCTCCATATAAGCATGAACAGGGTCATAAAGCCGAGCAGTTCGCCAGCTACGCCGAGAAGCAGTAGGTGGCTATGGATCCTATTCAGCTCGTGAGCTACCACCCTAAGGTACTTAGCCCTCTCAGGGGGCTCAATGCCGCAGATGTCCTCCATGGCCTGGACGAAGCATAGAGAGTGCGCAACGTTGCAGATCCCACACACCCTCTCAGCTAGGTAGAGCCCTGTAACGTAGTCCCTATTCTCAAGGGCCTTCTCTATGCCCCGGTGCACGTAGCCTATCTTAGGCTCCACGTCTACGACCGTCTCCCCCTCAACCTTAAACACGAAGCGCTCAGGTTCATGTAGCGCTGGGTGCTGTGGGCCTATCACTAGGTCTATGGCAGACATGGCTAGAGGACCCCCTCGAGCTTAATATCCTTCCTAAGCGGGTATACACCCTCAGGCCAGTCCTCGGGCAGGAAGAGCCTCTTCAAGTTGGGGTGCCCCCTGAACCTAACCCCCAACATCTCGTAGACCTCCCTCTCATAGAGGATTGAGCCCGGGATGAGGTCAGTTACAGTCTCCACCTCAGCTTGATCCAGAGGGAGGCTCGTCTTTAACATCACATGCACCTTAGGCTCGTAGAGCCATAAATTATAGGTCAACTCAAGCCTATCTCTCAAGTCAGCCCCGACTATGGAGAAGAGATGCACCTCGCCAAACTTAGACTTCAGGGCCTCTATAGCCCTCCTATGGGCCCCGGGCTCCACGACCAACCTGACCCTGCCCGACTTAACAACTGAGCTCTCCACGAGGCTGGGGCCTAAAACCCCCTTTAAGGCCTCTACGACCTCCTCCTCCTTCAAGTCAACCTCCCCCCTTAAGCTTCTCTAAGAGCCTAGCCACCCCGTAAATTATGGCGTCAGGGCGTGGAGGACACCCTGGAACGTAGACGTCCACGGGCACCACCTTGTCCACGCCCTTTAAGACGTTGTAGCAGTCCTGAAACACGCCCCCGCTTAGCGTACAGGTCCCCACGGCCATAACGAATTTGGGCTCAGGGGTCTGCTCATACACTCTTCTAAGCCTAGCCGCCACCTGCCTGGTGATGGGCCCAGTCACCACTATTACGTCGGCGTGGCGCGGCGAGCCCTTTAGGAGGATGCCGAAGCGCTCCACGTCGAACCTAGGCGTTAAAGCAGCCAAGACCTCTATGTCGCAGGCGTTACACCCGCCAGAGTTGAAGTGTAGTATCCAAGGCGACTTCAGCCTCGCCCACGAGACTATGCCCATACGCTTCACCTAGCTCTATAGAGGCGGCTGTAGAAAGTGGTGGTCTATTAAAAGCTTTTATATTTTGTTCCCTCAAAGTTAGGGGTTCGAGGCTTTAAGGCCCTGGAGGGCAGGGCTTAAATGGAGGTTGAGTGGCTGGTCACAGTCTTCATAGCCGTTGTCTTCCCGTTCTTCTTAACCTCCCTAAGCCTCTACACGGCCAGGCTCGTTAAGGGGCCCACGATACCCGATATGATCCTGGCCGTGGACTGTATATCCTATGACCTAGCCCTCTTTATGGCCCTCCTGGCCATATACTTTAAGTCCTCGTTCCTCATCGTAGGCTCCATAAGCCTAGCGCTATGGGCTTACGCCCTCGACCTATACGCGGCTAAGTGGATGGAGGGTAGGGAGCTTGGCGATTGACCTAGGATCCTTAATCCCCGTACTCAAGGAGCTCGCTCTCTACGTCGGTATGGCCCTAGTCGCCGTAGGCGTGTTCTGCGACTTAGTGGGCTCCATAGGCCTCCTACGCTTTCCCAACTTCTTCGTACGCCTCCACGCAGCCACCGTCGGCACTATAGGTGGGGCTGCATACCCTCTCCTCGGGGTAGCCTTGATGGCTTTGGCCTGCGACTTCCTAGGCGACATAAAGTGGTTTATAGCCACTGGCTCCTTCCTAACTAGCATAATAGTGGTGTTGACTGCGCCGGCGGGCTCACACGCGCTAGCTCGTGCAGCCCACCGGTCCGGGGTGCCCGTTGAGCCCAAGGTATGCGATCTCCTAGAAGAGGACAGGGGTGGTAGACGTGTTGCTTGAGATCTTGTTCCTTGAGCTACTACTAGCCTTCAGCTTAACCTTAGCCTTGGTGCTAGCCTACTTCACTATTGTCCAGCGCGACCTCGTTAAGGCTGCCGTGCTGTCGGCGGGCCAGTCGATCGCTTATGCCTTCACCTACTACCTGCTGGCTGCCCCAGACATCTTATTCGCGTATATACCGATAGCTGTGGGCATATATACCGTGCTTCTACTCTACGCCATCAGTAAGACTGAGAGGTACGAGGAGCTATGAAGGTTAAGCCCGTAGCCTCGGTATCGGTCTTAATCATACTGGCGGCGGCAGTGCTAGCTATAGCTCTGGGCGCCACGGGCTATACGCCCAGCTTAGAGCTTAGACCCCTCGCGGAGTTCTACTTAAAACATTGTTTAAACCCGTTTAAGAAGGAGTATTGGGCTGCTAGCCCTGAAGCCGTCACCTCGATGCTATGGGACTATAGGGGGCTCGACACCGTCTACGAGACCACGGTGTTCTTCTTAGCCATCATAGGCAGCGTGGCTGTCTTCAGGTTCGCTGAGGCCGCGCTAACATCGTATAAAGAGGCTGAGAAGGGTAAGCCCAAGGCTGAGGAGGGCCTCTCGCTGATAGTCAGAGTGATCACGAGAATAGTGTTCGTCCTCATAGTCGCCCTGTCAGCGGCTATAGCCCTACACGGCCACTTGACGCCGGGCGGAGGCTTTCAGGCTGGCTCAATCTTCGCCGTGGCCCCCCTGCTAGCCATAGCTGCCTTCTCTAGGAGGTTCTTAGAGGAGCTCGGCTTAACGAAGAATAAGTGCTTAGCCATAAGGACCACGGGCCTCCTAGCCATAGCCCTAATCGCCCTGATACCCCTAGCCTTCGTCTTAATGGGCTTCGCTGGCTCCTTCATAATTCAGAATCAGCCTAAGCCTTGGGCCCTCCACCCAGTCTTCCCCGGCTTCCCCGTTAACCTAGGCCCCATCTGGCTGGCTGGTACCTTAATCCTCTTCAACATAGCTGAGTACCTAACCGTAGCCTCAGGCTTCACCCTGCTATTCATACTCCTAGCACTGCCTGAGGAGTTCTTTAGGAGGTTGATGGGTAAATGATGGAGATAATCGACTACGCTCTCTGGCTCTACATGTATAGTGTCTTAGTGGCGATAGCCGCTGTGGCTATTTACGGGGTGGTGGCTAGGCCCAACATACTCAAGAAGATCATAGCCCTCACGATCCTAGGGGACACCGCCAACACCTTCATAATCTTCATAGGCTACAGGCTAGGCTCCACGACTCCCCCCATCATAACCACGCTCACCCCCACTCCTGAGCAGATCTCAGCCTTCGTGGCGGCGTCTGTCGACCCGGTTCCTCAGTGCCTGGTCATAACCGCCATAGTCATAAACATGGCGGTGACCGCCCTCTTAATCTTCTTGGCGATACAGGCCTATAGGCTGTATAGGACGCTCCACGTTAAGAACCTTGCTAGGCTGAGGGGTTAAGGATGTCCTGGGTCAAGGCCCTTAAGGTGTTTGCGACGTTCCTCCTAACCTACTCCGCCTTCCTCATCTACTCCACACCCTCAGCAGCTACCCTCTACATGGACCTGATATTAGGGGCCGTGGTGTCCTTGATAGCTGCTGTGTTGTTGGCTGACGTGTTGATAACTAAGCACCCTCAGAAGATATTCGATCCTAGAAGGTGGGCTTGGCTCCTCGCCTACGCTATACATTACTTCACCACCATGGAGCTTAAGGCGCACTTAGACGTAATTAAGAGGGTACTACACCCCAAGATGCCCATCAACCCGGGGATTGTGAGAGTGCCTTACTACGTGGAGAGCGACCATGGCATTGTAGCGGTGGCTAACTCCGTAACAAACACCCCAGGCACGGTGGTCGTCGACCTAGACACGGAGTCTAAGAGATACTACATCCACTGGATCAACGTGTTGTCCACCGACGAGAAAGTTTGCTTTGAGAATATAACCAAGGGCTTTGAACGTTACGCTCGTAGGGCCTTTGGATAGGTGGGAGCGATGAGCATGCCTCTATGGCCTCACACCGTGGCGTTGCCCCCGCTGTTAGGGGTCGCTTTAGCCTTCGCCCTCCCCCTCATAAGCCTAGCCATCAAGGACAGGAGGGTGTGGGAGGGTTACGCGGTAGCGTCGACTGCGCTCCTCTTCGCCATATGTTCATACGTAGCCTACGCTCAGTACGTGCTCCTAGACAGGCCCACCATCTATACCTTCGGCGGCTGGCCTCCCCCCGTAGGCATAGTCTACGAGGTTGACAAGCTCAATGCCTTGCTAGGCGTCCTAGTTAGCGGCGTGGTCCTGCTCGCCACGCTCTACAGCGTGAGGTACATGGAGAGGGAGGACGGCGTTGAGTGGTACTATACGCTGCTCCTAGGCTTTGAAGCTGGCATGCTGGGCTGTCTATATACAGGCGACTTCTTCAACCTCTTCGTCATGTTGGAGGTCATGTCTGTGTCGGCGTACGGGCTCGTCGCCTTTAGGAGGGATACCCACGAGGCCATCGAGGCGGCGGTTAAATACGCCATCGTAGGCTCCCTCGCCACCACCCTCTACTTCATAGCGATAGCCTTTGGCTACGGCTCCTTCGGGACGCTTAACATGGCCGACCTCGCAGCTAAGGTGTCAGGCTTAACGTTCCCTGTAACGGGCTTCGTGTACTCGCCTAGGGGCTGGATGCTAGGCGCTGGGGCTTTCCTGGCCTTCATGTTCTGGGCCTTCGCGGTTAAGGCTGCCATAGCCCCCAACCACTTCTGGCTACCTGACGCCCATCCAGCGGCCCCCTCACCCATCTCAGCTCTGCTGTCAGGGTTAATGGTTAAGGTCTCCATCTACGTGATCTTAAGGTTCCTCTTCACTCTGTTTAGGGGGGCTGTCGACCTAGCCTTCATCCTAAACGCCCTATACCTCGTGGCCATAGCTATGGGGGTCCTCTCAGCCTTAATCGGCGCCTTCCTCCTAATAGTTCAGAGCGACATTAAGAGGCTAGTGGCCTACGGCACAGTGCTCAACATAGGCTATATAACCATGGCCATAGGCCTAGGGATATCGCCCTCCTCGATGCAGTCGGGCTTAACCGCTGCCATATACCATATCATCAACCACGGCGTAGCTAAGGCTCTTCTCTTCCTCTGTGCTGGCTCCTTCATCCACGCTGTGGGGGCTAGGCAGCTAGATGAGCTAGCAGGGGTTGGTAGGAGGATGCCGTGGACCGCCGCTTTCTTCACCATAGGCGCTCTGGCCCTAAGCGGCGTGCCTCCGCTCAACTGTTTTATGAGCAAGTTGATCCTCATGCAGGCCCTGCTCGAGGCAGGGTGGTTAGCGCCGTTAATAGTGGTGGTTATCTTGACGAGCGCGTTATCGTTAATAGGCTACCTTAAAGTCGTGTACAACGTCTACATGAGGCCTCCCGCGGCGGAGCTCTCAAAGGTTAATGAGGCGCCTCTGTCCATGCTGGTCCCCATGTTCATACTCACAGTCGCCTGCATAGTCCTAGGCCTCTCCGCGCCCATCTTCGTGGACTACGTAGTTAAACCTGCTGTTCTCTCCGCCCTAGACTCTAAAGGGTATGTGCAGGCGGCTTTTGAGTACGCATCACTCCTCTACGGTGGTGGTTAATGTCCGAGCTATTAATAGAGGTGTTGAAGGCCGCATCCTCCATGTTCCTCTCAGCCCTAGTGATCCTTGGGTTATACCTCTACGCTAGGTCTAAGGCGCCTAAGAACCCCGCTGGGGAAAAGTTGAAGGTGTATGCTTGCGGTGAGAGCTACCCACTACAAAAGGCCAGCATAGCGGACGCAAACCTCTTTGTGGCTATATGGAAGGATGTCTTTAAGCCCTACTATAGGCGTATCAGGGAGAAGGGTCATACAGGCGTGCTAAGCGATTGGTTGATGTGGATGATCTTGTTCCTGACTATGTTCTTCGTGTTATTATTATTGATGGGAGGGATACCCTGAATGTTCCCCTTGATAGAGCCTCTCCTACTGGTTTTCGAGACGCTGGTGTATCCAGGGCTGGCCTTCAGTTTAATTGTAATACTACTTACCCAGTGGTATGTGAGGAAGCTCTACGCTAGGATGCAGAATAGGGTGGGTCCTCTACATACAGGCCCTTCAGGCCTACTTCAACCTCTAGCCGACTTCCTCAAGCTCATGTTCAAGGAGGACGTAGCTATGATAGGTGGAGGCGATAAGCTAGTGGCGGTGCTCTTAACCATAGCGGTGGGGTCGCTAATAGCGCTCCTCCTTATGACCCCGCTCACCTTGCCTCTACGCGCTCTCCTAGGTCTCCACTTAGTCATAAACGCGCCCTTCGACATAATACTAGCTCTATACCTGTTGGTGTGGCCCACCGTCGCCATAGCACTCGCTGGGCTGCTTAGCCCTAATCCCTTCAGCATTGTAGGCGGCTCGAGAGTTTTCTCGTTAACTATAGCCTACGAGGTAGTCTTAGCTCTCTCCGTCTTAACCCCTGTAGCTCTTATCAGCCTTCTCCATGGCGGCAGCTACTCGCTATACGAGGCCTCCATGCTCTCCTGGAAGCTCTGGCTTCACCCATACACCGCCGCCCTCACTTCCATCGCCCTGTTCACAGCCCTCTTAGGGCTTCAATGCAAGCTCCTCGAGAAGCCCTTCGACATACCTGAAGCTGAGACCGAGATCGTAGCGGGGCCTTTCACCGAGTACAGCGGACCCAAGCTAGCCTTAATCCTGCTACTCCATGACCTAGAGCTCTACGTGGGCTCGGCGATAATAACATTCCTCTTCCTAGGCGGCCCAGCTCCCTTCTTTAGGCCTCTCTGGGCGGCCGCCTTAACCTTCTTAGTTAAGTACCTAGCCGTGATCTCAGTGCTGACCATGATCAAGGCGGCGGTGGCCAGGTTTAGGGTTGACCAGGCTTTAGGGCTCTTCTGGCGCTACGTACTCCCCGTGGCCCTTATAGCCCTCGTGCTCTCCATAGCCTCCCCTGTGGTAGCTCCCTTAATCTAAGGGCGATGAAAGTGGAGTTTACCCCAGCCGAGCTTGAGAGGTACGATAGACAATTAAGGCTTCCTAGGCTGGGGATTGAAGGTCAGGCTAAGCTTAAGGAGGCTAGGGTCCTAGTAGCGGGCGTTGGAGGATTAGGCTGCAGCGCCGCCCTCTGCCTAGCTATGGCTGGCGTCGGTGAGCTTGTCCTAGTGGACAAGGATAAAGTTGAGCTTAGCAACTTAAACCGCCAGGTTCTATACGGCGAGGAGGACGTGGGCAGCCTTAAAGCTGAGGCGGCCGCGCGGCGTTTAAGGGAGCTTAACAGTCTCCTCAAGGTTAAGGGGCTAGCCCTAGAGATAAACGAGCTAAACGTGGAGGAGCTAATTAAGGGCGTAGACCTGGTGATCGATGGACAGGACAACTATAAGGTAAGGTTTCTCTTAAACAAGGCCTGCGTTAAGCTGAGGAAGCCGCTAATTCACGCAGCCCTATACGGCCTTGAAGGGAGGCTTATGACTATAGTGCCCGGCAAGGGTCCCTGCTTAAGGTGCCTCGTGCCGACTGAGCCTCGAGCCGTGGAGCGCGTGCCTGTTGTGGGAGCCGCCGCCATGGTTCTAGGGGCTCTCCAAGCCGCTGAGGCCATTAAGCTTATCGTGGGCTTTGGCCAGCTTAGCGTAGGCTCGCTGTTGGTGGTGGACTTAGAGAGCTTGGAGTTCCTAAGGGTGCAAGTTCGAAGGAACCCTAACTGCCCCGTGTGCTCAGGGGTTTAAAGTGACCTACCTAAGCGTTAAAGCCTTAATCTGCTTAGAGCTGCTTAGGGAGCCTGAAGCTGAGCTAGACTCGCTGGCTTCTAGGCTAGGCTTGACTAAAAGGGTGGTGGAAGCTAAGTGCTGCGAGCTTAGGGACACGGGGCTCGTGGACCTCCAAGGCCCAAGAGTGAGGGCGTTAGACAAGTTGAGCTTGGCTCTAGAGGCCGTGAGTGAGGGCGTTAGCCCTGAGACCGTAGCCAGGCACCTTAACTGGCGCGACTTTGAAAGGCTATGCTCCAAGGCCTTCGAGATGAACGAGTTTACGTGCACCACAGGCCTGAGGTTTAAGAGGCTTGGACGACTCCGCGAAGTGGACGTCCTAGCCGCTAGGAAGCCTGTCTTAGTCGCGGTTGACTGTAAAAGCTGGGGTATTAGGAGAGGTAAGCTGTCGATGCTTAGGAGAGCTATTGAGCAACACCTAGATAGAGTCGGGTCCCTGGCTGCAGTGCTACCTGAGCTTAAGGCTAAGCTAGGGCTGGCTGAATGGAGCTATGCTGTCCTCGTCCCAGCTATTGTGACCCTCTTTGAGGAGTCACTCTACGTTCACAGGGGGGTCCCAGTAGTCCCTGTGTTTAAGCTTAATAACTTCATCCAGGAGCTTCCCTCGTACCTAGATGAGCTAGCTACGTGGAGAGTTAAGCTCAGCTTTCTCGATTGATGGGTCGGTGCTTAGGCACCATAGCTACCGCGCGCGAGCACTTTATATCGAGCGCCTCAGCCCCTCTTCAACGTAGGTGCCTAATCTTGCTTATAGCAGTGATACACGACACCTACAACCCTGACTGGCCTTGCCGGGAGATACTTAAGGCCTTAGAGGAGCGGGGCGTGAATAAGCTCTTCCTCAGGATCTCTAAGATCTCTTCGAGGATAGGGGAGAGGCCTAGGTTTTGGTTTGGCCCTAAGAGCATAGACGACCTTGACGGTGCTTTCGTGAGGTCGCTGGGGGCCATAGTCAACGTGGAGCAGATGGTTAGGCGCATAACGCTGCTTGAGCACATGGAGGCCTACGGCATAACCTTGATGAACCCCTTGGACCCTCTCCTCACCTCAAGAGATAAGTACAGGACTCTCTACAAGCTTGAGCTATCAGGCGTGCCCGTACCTAAAACTAGCGTCAGCGAGGATTTGAGGTATGCCTACGAGTACTCCAAAAGGCTGGGTAGGCTCGTCGTTAAGCCCCTAATAGGTTCAAGGGGCTATGGCTCAGTGATGGTAGACCATCCCGAGGTCTCCTTTAGAATACTTAAAACCCTAGCCTCTACTAGGCACCCGCTTTACGTCCAGGAGTACGTGCCTAAGCCTTCCAGGGACATAAGGGCCTTCGTTGTGGACGGCCAGGTAGTAGCCTCAATGTACAGGTACGCCCCTAAAGGGGAGTGGAGAACTAATATAGCTCAGGGAGGCGAAGGCCAACCCTGTAGGCTTGAGGGAGATTACGTGGAGGTGGTGTTGAAGGCTGTCGAGGCCATAGGGCTATGGTACGCCGGCGTCGACCTAATAGAGGGACCTCAAGGTCCAGTCGTAGTAGAGGTTAACGGCTCCCCTGACTGGGAGGAGCTCACCTCGGTGACTAAGGTAAACCCCGCTCCGCTGATCGTGGACTGCCTGATTAGGAAGATTAAGCGTTAAAAAATATTTAGTTTTGGCGCGGAGCAATTTAGCGGGCTATGATGTACCTGGCCTTCCCTGAGCTAAATGAGGTCAACTTACCCGGCTGAGCCCCTTAAATCAACGGTGAAGAACTGCACGTTTGGCTTCGTTGGCTTATACGATGGAGGCTCACAGCTAGAGTAGCTCCAACAATAAACTCCGCTCTCCACCGTATAAAGGTCGGCGGCTACGGGCCCCTCAACCCATCCTTCCTCGCTCCACACCCACCACATCCAATACTTGTTACTGGTCCAGTCGTTCCTGACGCCGTTAATCGCCTCTACGAAGGTGCCTTCAACGCCCTCAAAGGTCCGAGTCTCCACGTTGGCTACGGCGACGGTGAGGTTAAGGAGCGTAGTGGGCGGGTTGAAGGTTAGGTTGTATAGTTGCGTAGTTCCATTGCCGTAGTCTATGATCAGCAGGGCTCTTCCAAACGCGGACTCGCTTCTAGGCTGTTGGGCTTGTAGGTAGTAGTAAGCCATGAGTGACGTCGAGGCTATGGCCCAGCATATGGCTAACACAGCTACAAGTTTCCAGAGCTCTCCTCTAGGCAACCCTACTACCTCCACTTACCTCCGCTACCTTGGAGAGGGCCCTAAGGAGGGGTGGGGCCACGGAGCTAAAGATGATGAAGTTACCTCCTTCATGTAGCACGGCGAAGGGGGCTCCGAAGGCTAGAGCTAAGAGGAGGGGCACGTCGAAGACTAGGGCATACACGGCGTTAGTGGCTAAGTCGTAGACGAAGGTGATCATAAAGCCTAGGCACCCCAGCATTAGTGCGTCCTTGACTCTCAGGCTTCGCCCACTGATCATCCTCCTAGCCACCCCTCCGGCGAGGCCGTATAGAGTCTCAGCCATCATTGTGGCCGCCCAGATAATGGGGTTGAAGCCGTAGGGGTTTATGGATCCATAGACCGCCCAGCTAAGAGCCCCCACCAGGGCTCCTAGCTTACAGCCGAGCACCCAGCCGGCTGTGAACACCACGAGGTCCATTAGGCTTACGTTGGGTATGGAGGAGGTGGCGTACGCTGAGGCTATCGATAAGGCCGTGAAGGTAGCGGTCATCGCCACTAGCTTAGAGCGCAAGGGGCCCCCTCCAAGTAGTAGGATTAGTATCCTGCTGCTTAGATGAGTATATAAGCTTTTCACCCTAAAACCCCTAAGGCGTTTACGGGCGCCGAGTTGGAGGCTCCTAGCAAGCTCCTTGAGGTAGCTTCTCGATGGCTTCATAGGGCCGGTAGAGGACCTAAGGTGGAGCTGCCCGTACGTAAGGTGGCTCTAGCCGCTAGGATAATAGAGGAGGAGGGACCTATTGGTAGGTACGCGTTAGCTGAGAAGCTTAGGCTGGGTGAGGGGACTGTTAAAGCCTTACTAGCTGAGCTCTCAGCTAGGGGCCTCGTCGAGCCCCATAAAGGTTTGGGGTGTACCCTGACCGAGCTCGGTAAGGCTGAGCTTCAACGGCTACTCAAAAGCTGGGGGGTCAAGGAGCTTAGGCTCCTCGATCCTCCTCCGCTCTCCATGGGTAGGTTCGAGGTGGCCGCGGTGGTTAAGGGGGCTTCAAGCAGAGTTAAGCTTGGCTTAGAGCAGCGGGACGAGGCAATCAAGGTTGGAGCTAAGGGGGCCCTAACCTTGATCTACATTAACGGCAGGTTAGTGATCCCTGGGGTTTCAAAGCCATTGGAGGAGGAAAGTCCATCGCTGGCTAGTTTCCTTCAATCCTCCTTTAAGCTTGAGGAGGGGGATGCCATCATTATATGCTCAGCTGATGATAGGTGGATCGCTGAGGAGGCTGCTCTAGCCTCTTCCTTGACGCTAACCGGCTAGCTTAGTGGCGTAGGAGCAGTATGTCCTCAACGGGCATCGCTCACAGAGCGGCTTACCAGCCTTACAATACTCCCTCCCTAAGGATATGAGGAGTAGATGTAGGTCTAAGTAGTATTCAGGAGGATAATACCGCTGAAGGCTGAGCCTGACTTCCTCATAGCCTGACTCCTCATCGACAAAACCTAGCCTCTTAGCGGTCCTATTAACATGGGTGTCCACGGGTATTACGGGCTTATCTGCGCAGAATAGCAACACTACGTCAGCGGTCTTGTAGCCTACGCCCGGTAGTGCTAGGAGCTTAGCTCTGGCCTCCTCTAAAGGTAGGTCTAAGATTCTACGTAGGTCTCCTCCATACTCCT
>Ga0180302_10001149_pt1 | contig 12438 bp, 14 predicted proteins | sample GuaBasSediGuay17_FD_121794 | JGI IMG/M metagenome (GOLD analysis project Ga0180302, IMG submission 121794) | Subseafloor sediment microbial communities from Guaymas Basin, Gulf of California, Mexico - Guay17, Core 4571-4, 12-15 cm | ecosystem: Environmental > Aquatic > Marine > Hydrothermal... | reverse complement strand
GTTTTAATATAGCACAAGAAAAGATGAAATTACTTAAAAAGTAATGACTAAGAGGATAATAAAATAAAAATTACCTACGAATTAACTTCCTTAATAATTGAGCGAATGGTGGCAGCGATCTAGATTGTAGAATTATCTTACCAGGTCCTTCTACCTCAACTACCACCCCTTCACCACCAAAAAGAAATGTTTTCCACCCACCAAATTTTCTAATCCTATATTTTACAGTACCATCCATTGCTACAAAATGAAAGTTATCTACTATCATTTTCTCCCCAGGTTTTAGCTCTACTATATCCATTCCTCCGTAGCTATTAACCCATACTCCACCATAACCACTAGCCTTTAACCAAACTAACTCCCCTTCAGCCAGTAAACCTTTAAATCCCCTCCACGCAACACTTAAGTTAACATCACCATGTGAAGCCAGGTAACTCATGTCTTGAATTAGTAAATCACCAGTTACCTCGATATATTCTATATCTCCAGGTAATGATGGTGCGAACCAAAGCTCAGCCGGCCCCTTAGCTATATACGTATTTAAAAATACAGATTCACCAGCTGCTATAGCTCTAGCTAACGCTCTAAGCACACCCTTAGTTTCAGTTTTAATCTCAAAATCTCCAAATCCAGTTACAAATGCACCGGCCTCTGAAGTAACGCTTTCTCCAGGGTTTAAATTAACCTTTAGTATGCTATATGCTGGTTTAAAGTCAACTTTCCACTTCATAATAAACACCAAAAACGTTTAAAATATACATATTCCCTTCACATAAAAATATTTTCCTCATTTGATATATTGAAGTATTAAGTTATTCTTGGAGGAGCTAAATTAGGATGATCACAATATTAAGTGGAGGCAGAGGAACTCCAAAGCTTATTGAGGGATTAAGAAGACTAATCGATGATTCAAAAATGACAGTAATTGTAAATACAGCTGATGATTTCTGGTGGAATGACCTTTACATCTCCCCAGATCTCGACACCGTAGTTTATTTATTCTCCAACTTACTAGATACAAGTAAGTATTGGGGGGTGAAAAATGATACCTTTAACTTTCTTAATCAAGCTAGGAAGTATGGTATACACTGGGACTGGTTTAATATTGGAGATAAAGACTTAGCTATGCATATAATAAGAACTAATATGTTAAGGCGTGGATATAATCTGACTGAAATAACAAAGTATATTTGTAAAAAGCTTGGCATTAAAGCTAAAATTTATCCCATGAGTAACGATAAAGTCGACACATATGTATACACAGATATCGGGAAAATACACATACAAGAATTTCTGGTGAAATATAAAGCAGATTTAAAAGTAGAAGGTATAGTATTTGAAGGACTAGATGATGCTAGACCTCCCTCAGAAGTTATAAATTCAATAGTAAACTCAAAACTTATACTAATAGGTCCAAGTAATCCGATCAATAGTATAGGACCTATAATTAATATCAATGAAATTAAATCTTCGATTGCTAAGTCTAATGCTATAAGGATTGCGGTTTCCCCTATAATTAGCGGTAGACCTGTTTCCGGGCCTGCCGATAAGTTTATGAGAGCATGTGGATATGAACCGTCTCCTATAGGATTAGCTGAAGTATATAGAGGTTTAATAGATGTCTTGGTTATCGATAACTTAGATAAGCGATATGCAGATATATTGTCAAATCGCTATAATATTAGTACATATACAACTAACATTTTAATGAATACAGATGATGATAAACTTAGATTAGCCGCGGAAATTTTAAAAATCGCAAACATGTAATTAGGAGTATGTCATTGAGTTTTATTTAAGAATTAAGAAGGTGTAGATTTTGAATGTAATAGCGATAGTACCGTATAAGGGTAGTATAAAGTCGAAGAGTAGATTATCCAATATCCTACCGAGTAATATACGTATCCAACTATCAAAAGCGATGTTAATGGACGTATTAAACGCTTTAATTCACTCAAATAAGATAAATAAGGTTATTTTAGTTACGCCAGACTCACGTATAACTAAGGAAATCGGGGAAATTGAGAAGGTTAAGTTGGTAATTGATTATGGAAAGGGACAAATTAAGGCTATTAAGGAGGCCATTAAAATTATAAAGAGTATGGAAGTAGATGCCTTGATGTACTGCGTTGCAGACATGCCATTAGTAAAATCAGAGAACTTTAATGAAATTATAAGACTAATAAGTGGAAGGAATACTATTGTTTTATCACCATCGATAGATGGAGGTACAAATATTATTTTAGAGTATCCTCCAAATTTAATTAACTTAAGGTATGGACCAAACAGTTTCATTAAACATATATATGAAGCTGTTAAGAGGAATTTGAACATTAAACTTTATGCAACTATGGAGACTATCATTGATGTGGATACAATTGACGACTTAATACTTATATCATCACTATGTAAGAGTGGATGTACGTATAATGTCATTAGGACTATAAAGGGAATTTTAGATGAATATATGTATAGTAGGGTGTTATGAAGGATATTAATAAATGTGTTATTTGCGGTAAATATACTGAGGAAGCATATCATTGTAATAATCCTACTAAGCAGTTATTGGATGGTAGGCGAAGATTAAGCTTAAGCAAGTTAATATCTTATATTCTTAGGCATGATCCTAAAGCTATTAACTTAACACTTACAAGTGATGGTTGGGCTAAGATTACGGATTTAATTAATGGAATTAAGTGTTTCTGGAGAAATAGGGATAAATATCAGTGGGTTAGGGAGGAGCATATAATTGCATTAGCAAAGCTAGATCCAAAGAGTAGGTTTGAAGTGAAGGGTGATTTTATCAGAGCTAGATATGGACATGCAAAAGCATTAAATGTAAAAATCAATTATGAGTTAGATTTAATTTCAAAAATACTATATCATGGAACTACCTCTGATAGGCTAAAGTCGATATTATCTGAAGGTATTAAGCCTATGAAGCGAAAATATGTCCATCTATCCGCAGACATTATTAATGCTTATCAAACAGCATTGAGGCATAAGGGTAAGCCCGTAATATTAGTCATTAATTGTGAAATGCTTAGGCAGATGAACATTAAAATATTCATAGCCTCTAAGGTGATTAGACTAGTTAGCTTCGTACCTCCAAAGTGCATTAAGGAAGTTATTAATGAGTTAAGTCTATTTAAGCTAAAAACTTGATTTAAAGCTAGGGTTAAACATCTATTGTGACATTATATGAAACTCTATGTAATTATAAGGGGCTATTACGGTGAGAGAATACTCAATAATATTAGAAGGAGAGCTAGAAAGTGGATCATAGACCATTTTAAGCTTGATATACCTATCCCTAAAATTATTGATGATCCAAAAGGGTTTGTTGATAAAAATTTAAGCTTAAGAAGGGTTGATGCTGATTTACTACTTTACATGCCTGAAACTACAGAAGCTTTCTCACTTCTCCCAGAAATTATGTATAAACTTGATGTTTCAAAGGCTATAGCTCCCATCGACGATTATTACTGGCTACCAAGAGGGTTTGAAAGACAATTAAGCGAAGAATTAAGTGAATATGGATTTAAAGTAGTTTTTCCTAGACCATTCTGTTCATTATCTAAGTCTACAGATCCTATAATTAATAGTTTTGCTAAAAAATTTGGAGCCCCCAGGTTTAAAGTTGAAATAGATAATGGTAAACTAGTTAAAATTAAAGTTATTAGGGGTACTCCATGTAGCTCAGCATATTTTGTATCGAAAAAATTATTGAATGTAGATGTAAAATCTGCTCCTATGTTAGCTGGTCTATATACTCAAGTATATCCATGCTTAGCAACTCACTCTGTAGATCCAGTAATCGGTGAGGAGATGATTCATTTATCCGCGGAGCTGATGAAAAGAGCTATTCAAAATGCTATTAATAAAGCATTAAAATAAACTATATGGGGGTAATAGCGTATCTTTAGGTGACATTTGTGAATAGTGATTTTATAGAGGGTGACTTCATAGAGGATATTAATGGTATAATATTTGACGTTAAAGGTTTTGAGCATCCTCCAGATAAAGTTGTCGCTTATCCAAGATATATCCCAGATAAAACAGGTGATCGAAGGGGATTAAGAGGTAGGTATAGGAAGATTTATGATATAAATGAAAGAATGAGCTATTTAAAGGGAAGACTCAAGGAGTATGTTGTTTACGATGAAGTTTTTGACCGCGTTATGTGTGAAGTTCCAAGGAAGAGGGTTATTCGCCATTACAAGCCAGAGGAAACTTTACGATTACTTGGGAAAGGCTTCTACTGTCTATCAAGGGTTGAAAAGGACGCATATAACCTAGTGAAATTATTGTCTAAAGAGACAGGGTTAAGCTTTAAATTCTTTGGAATAAGCGGGTCAATTATGGTTGGTCTTCATAATGAAAATAGTGATTTAGACATAATCGTATATGGAACCGACGCTTCATGGAGTGTTATAAGAGCCCTATCTAGGCTATTTAAAAATCAAATATTAAGGAGGAGGAGCGAGGAAAAGCTTGAGAGACTATACTATGAAAGGAAAGTCGATAAGATTATGGACTTCGAAACATATAAACTACATGAGTATAGGAAGGTCCAAGAGGGTAATTTTGGAGGGAGAGACTTCTTTATACGCTTTATAAGGGATTGCGATCAGCATCATAAATATGGTTTCTATAGATATAAGAACTTAGGGCGTATTAAAGCTAAGGTGAAAATTTTAGATGACTACGAATCAATATTTACACCGGCAAAATATACGATTAAAGTTCTAGAGATCATAGAGAGTGATTTAAGTGAAATACTAGATATGGATAAAGAGTTTTTAATTTACTCCTTTAGAGGGAGGTATTGTCAGCAAGCATTTAGTGATGAAATAGCTGAGGTATCTGGGAAAGTTGAGAAAATAATTAGAGGAGATAGAACTATAGCGTATAGAATATTACTTGAAGAAGATGGCAGAGATTACATGATTTCATATAGCTTAATGAAAAATAGAGACATATTTAATCATTCAATTATTTAAGCGGAAAAAATATCATGAGAGTTAAAGTTATAAGAAAGCCTTGTAGATTTCTAACTCCAAACTCAAATTTAACTCGAATTATCCTTAAACTATATAGGTATATAATTAGGAGGAATGACTTTATCATAATTTCAGATAAAGCGTTATCTACGGCGTATGGGTACATATATGATGAGGCGAGAATTAACGCTGACCTCATAAATAAAGCTTTCACTTACTTAACATCCCGTATATTTTGGGGTAAAATCTTCTATAAACCATTTTCAAACGAATTATTACACATATTAAGGGAGGCAGATATAGAGCTTTTAACTAAACATAAAAAACTAGCTTTAATTTATGGTGGAGTTAAACATGTTATAAAGCCGGTCTCAGAAGCTGGAATAGATACTACAAATCTACCATATAACTATGTATCTCTACCAATACCATTAAATAGATTAAAGCAGATTATTGACGAACTTTATGAAGAGCTTAATAGAAATCTTAATAAAGATGTGAATGTTTTAGTGATTGACACTGATAAGACGTTTAAACCTAAAACACTTAATTCAATCGCTTTCTCAACTAGACCATCAAATGTTAAAGGTATAATTGATCTTGGTGGAATAGCATATTTTATAGGCAAAAGATTTAGAAGTTATTTTTATGAATATCCAACTCCAGTCGACTATAGAGGCACTAAAATTGGTCTGAATATGCTGCTTCAACTCTCAGGTATCGTTGAAAAATTTAGAGGATATGGATTAGGAAGAAACATTAGAGAAGTGACGCTAAACCTCGGGTATCAGAACTATAGTGCCGTTAAGTGGAGAGATTTATTAAGAGTCAAGCATTACCCCATAGTTATAGCTAGAATATGCACCTAAAAATTAATCATTAATGGTAAATGATATTATGGAGTTGGTGGCTTAAATGAATATAGGAATTTTAACAAGGAGTGCATCTGGATGGGCATCCTCAAAATTGATCGAAGCTACACGTAATCTTGGTCATAACCCTTATCCATTCAGCTTTGGGGATATTATTATTCACTTGGAAAACGGGCAGGCTAAGATTCTAACTAGAGACCTAGACCTAATTAGTGACGTTCCAGCAATTATCGTTAGACCTATTGGTAGATCAACATTGGAGGAGGCGATTTTTAGATTAGATATCCTATATACTCTCGAGGATTATGGCGTTAAAGTTGTTAATTCCGCTAGTTCAATTGAAAAGGCAGTTGATAAATACCGTACGCTTCACATATTAAGTAAGCATGGTATTCCTGTTCCAGATACACTCGTATCCGAAAATCCAAATCTAGCATTTAAAAACCTAGATCTATTAGGACGTAATATCGTAATTAAACCATTATTTGGTTCTAGAGGATTAGGCTCCACTATGTTAAGTGATAGAGATACCATATGGAGGGTAATTCAGCATCTAGCATATATAAGAAATGTAATCTACCTACAGAGATATTTAGAGCATTACCATAGGGATATTAGAGCTTTTATAGTTGGTGGACGTGTTATAGCCGCTATGATTAGAGAAAATCCCACCTCATGGAAGACAAATATTGCTAGAGGGGCAAGGCCGAAACCAATAAAATTAAAAGGTGAATTAGAGGAATTAGCTATTAAATCAGCTGAAATATTAGGATGCGAAGTCGCTGGTGTGGATATACTAATGCACAATGGTAATCCGTATGTTTTAGAAGTAAATAGCCAACCAACCTGGAAAGGGCTACAATCAGTAACACGTGTAAATATTGCGGAGGAAATAGTTAAGTACGTAATTTCTGAAGTTAAAAAGTAGGAAAGAAATGGTGTTTTAAAGTATTTTACCGAGAAATCTCTTCTTCTTAATCTTAAGAGTTAAAACACCATTTAAATACTTCTTTTCAAGAATCTCCTTAGAAGCATCACTAGGTAAATCTATAACTTTATAATATGTGTACTTTCCATATCCTTTAATTACCAGTTTATTATCTCTAAATTCTACATTAATGTCTTCCTCTCTTAAACCTGGTAAATCGGCTGTAATTAAATATTCATTATTAGTTTCAACGATATCAACAGTCACCTCTTTCTCCTTTTCTTCTTCTTTAACCGGTTGAATAGTCGATGGTCCTATCTCCTTAAATACTGGCTTTCCATCCGGACCTATCGTTATTGAAAATCCTCTGATTACAGGAGTGCCAAATCCAAATCCCTTAAATATCTCTTCAATCTCCTTAAATACTTCCTCAAAGAAACTATCAAAATCATCTATTTCCTCAAACTTCTTTTTCTTCTTCCTCCACCAATCGTCAAACCACCACGACATAATAATCAACTACCCCTTAAATTCCATATAATTAGGAGGTAGCATAGTTATTAACTTTTTGTATCATTGCTACTCATTAAATATCTTTAATATATCTGCTTTTGTAACGATTCCCGTAATCTTGCCATTTCTCTGTGTTAATACAGCTTGATATTCCATTAAAATCTCCTTTATGAGTGATAAACTAGTATTTTCTGGAACGATCGGAAAGGATTCATCCATAATCTCCCTAACTATCGTCCTGTTAGGTACTACCCTATTTAAATTCCTAATAATTGTGGACTCAGAAATGCTTCCAACCGGTTTATCCCTCTCAAAAACTGGTAGTTGAGAAACATCATATCTTATCATAATATCAATTGCTTTTTGAACTTTATCATCCGCATTAACATATAGAATTTCCTTAGTTGAAATATCTCCTGCCTTAATACTCCTTTCCCTTTCAGCTTTAACATTCTCTAAGGCAATATAAATCTTCTTAACAGCATCAAAGCTAGGATTAATACTCCCACGTTCAATCTTAGCTATTAATGATTGACTTACCCCAGCTAATTTAGCTAGTTGATGCTGAGTTAAGCCTAGTTTAGTCCTCATCTCCTTAATATACTTAAGATCCCATATCGCTACCATCTTTAGATTCCTATTGGAATAAAATATTATAAATCTTTATTACTATTGAAATATTCACCTCATATTTAGCTATGAAATTTAAAACTATGCTTGTACATGGGCATAAATATTACGATGAACGGAGCGGGCTATTTAAAGTTCCAATACACTTAACAGCTATATATGAACAGTTTGACTGGCTTACTAATTCATTTAGGAAATCAGATAGGGGATATGAACAATTTTACTCACGGGATGAGAATGTTACAGTTAGAGCCTTAGAACGATTATTAGCGAATATTGAACATGGGGTAGACGCATTGGCCTTCTCAAGTGGAATGGCTGCAATATCAACAACTTACTTCTCATTATTAAATTCAGGAGATGAGGTGATCATTAGCTGGGAATGCTACTATCATACAAGAGAGTTACTCCAAAAGTTATCGAAGTTTAAGATTAGAGTGAAGTTGGTAATGCCTGTATCAAGTGATTATATCGAGAGAATTACTAATAAAACTAAACTTGTTATTCTCGAAACGATAACTAATCCTACCGTTAAGGTCTTAGATGTAAGGGAAGTAGTTAAGGCATGCCTAGAAAACAACACATATTGTATTGTAGATAATACGTTTGCGACACCGGTAATTTATAATCCGATTAAAGATGGTGCGGATTTAGTTATTCATAGCCTAACTAAGTACTTAGCTGGGCATAATGATGTCTTAGGAGGCGCTATAATAAGTAAAGAGAAAAGTCTATCGGATAAGTTATGGCTATGGAGAAGTATGTGTGGAGGAATCATAAGTCCATTTGATGCATTTTTAGTAATTAGAGGAATAAATACGTTAGAAACTAGATTTAAATGTGAATGTAGGAATGCTTTAGAGATAGCTGAATATTTAAGTGAGCATCCAAAGGTAGAGGAAGTATTCTATCCTGGCCTTAAAAATAGCCCATATAATTCTCTAGCAAATAAATTGTTTAAGAGTAGGATGTATGGAGCGATAGTTACATTTAAGGTTAAAGGTAAGAGTAATGACGCATTAAAAGTACTTAAAAGCCTTAGAATTATTAAGCAAGCTCCAGGTTTCGGTGGAGTTGAGTCATTAATTTACTATCCAGATAAGTATATTACAGGAATACCAGTTAACATTAGAAGAAAACTGGGAATATCCGAAAATATGCTACGACTTTCGGTTGGTTTAGAGGATGTAGAGGATTTAAAGGAAGATCTCGACAGAGCGCTTAAAGCGATATAGAAAATGAAGTGGATAATAATCGTCGGAGACGGGATGGCTGATTATCCATGTAAAGAGCTTAATGGTAGAACTCCACTTGAAGTAGCTAATCATCCCAATATGGACGAGATAGCTAGAAGAGGATCCGTAGGATTACTTGAAACAATACCTGAGGGGATGTACCCTGGAACAGATATTGCTCATTTATCGATATTAGGATATGATCCTAAAAAGTATTATCCAGGGAGGGCTGCTTTAGAGGCTGCTGACTTAAATATTAAGTTACCTAAGGATAGTTTAATCTTTAGATGTAATTTAGTTTACGTAGATCATAATAAGTTAATTGATTATTCAGCAGGGCACATTTCAGATCAGGAGGCTAAGGAACTAATTAATCATTTGGTTAAAGCTTTAAGTGATGTGCCAATAGAAATATATCACTGCTCAAGTTATAGATCAATCCTTATCTTAAAGGGAAAATTGAATTTAGAAATTCAATGTTACCCTCCTCATGATTATGTAGGTTCAAATATAGAAGATATTATGCCTAAGCCGAAGGTTAAGGATGCAGAGGATGTAGTAAAGTGCATAAGAAGTATAATGCTTAGGTCTCTTAACGTCTTAAGGTCCCACCCTATAAATAAGAGAAGAATTAGTAGAGGATTAAAACCAGCAAATATGGTCTGGCTTTGGGGAGTTGGATCGATACGTAAATTACCATCATTTTACAAAGTTCATGGAATTAAGGGAGCTATTATCTCAGCTACTAATTTAATTAGGGGGATCGGAAGGCTTATAGGAATGTCTATAATTGATGTTCCGGGGATAACTGGATACTATGATACGAATTACGCTGGAAAGGCGGAATATGCTATAAAGGCACTTGCTAACCATGACTTAGTATTGGTGCATGTGGAAGCACCAGACGAAGCTGGCCATGAAGGTAATATTGAAGAAAAAATTAGGGCAATTGAAAATATAGATAAGGAGATTATCGGTAGAATTCTCAACAATACTGAAAACGTAGGTGTAGTTGTATTAACTGACCATTACACTCCAGTATCATTAAGAAGACATGTTGCGCATCCCGTTCCATATGCCATATACGGTATGGACGGAGTTAAAGCAGATAGATTTACTGAGAAGGATATTAAAAAAGTTTCAAGTAAAATATTAAAAGCTACAAATTTAATTAATACGATTATTAGTCGGAAACCACTTTAATTCTTACTATTATTTAATTTACCTATACAAGCATTAACTGAATTCTTAATTAAACTTCATTAAAAGTATTCTTGGTGAATTATCTTGAGAAATTTAGCTCCTCATATATTTAGAAAGAGGGTATTCATTGAAGGATTCTACAATGTAAATGTTAATGCTACGCTAATTAAGGAGATATTAACTGAATTATGTAAAATTCTTAAAATGACTCCTTTAACAGAACCACTAATATTCTCATGTACGGGGAGGGGAAGCGGTAAACATCATGGTATAGGCGGCTATATGGCGTGGGTTGAATCCGGAGTAAGCATATATACTTGGGAAAAGTATAACTTTTTCACAGTAGATATATACTCATGTAAGGACTTTAAGGTAGAAGACGCCGTTAACTTCATTAAGGATAAGCTTAAAAGTAGAGATTTAGAATATGAAGAATTTAGGTACTTATAAATTACTTCATTAGCAAAAGGATTTTACTGTATAATTAATTATTGAGAATTATAATTCTCCATAATTAAGTTGATGAGAAATGACTATTGTTATCCCGGTTATGGATATTTTAGAGGGTAGGGTTGTTTGGGCTAAGCATGGTGATAGAGCTAGTTATAAACCCTTAATAAGTTGGCTATGTAAAACGGCGGATCCGATAGAATTAATAGCTAACTTCTCTAAATTGGGTTTTAATAAGGTGTATGTTGCTGATTTAGATGCAATTTTAGGAAGAAAGGTTAACTATAACATATATGAACAGTTACTTAAATACTCACATATTATGCTAGATAACGGTGTGAAAACTATAGAGAACATTGATCAGTTAATTAACTTAGGCGTTAATGAAGTTATAGTTTCAACTGAATCATCTCCAACGATGGACTTCATATTATCCTCTCTCGATAAATTTACAGCTAAAAAATTAGTGATAAGTATAGATACTTATAATGGTAAGATAATTTCTAAAATTGAGGAATTACATAACTTAAACCCTATAGACTGCTTAAAACTATTTAAAGATTATGGGTTTGAAAAGGCGATATTTTTAGACTTAAAGAGAGTGGGATCGTACTCAGGGGTTGACATTAAAATAATTGAAAAAATGGTGAGTATTGATATTAAGTTAATTATAGGTGGGGGAATAAGAAACATTAATGACATCTTATTACTGAGAAAACTGGGTCTTTATGGAGTTTTAATTGCATCAGCATTACATGAAAGGAAAATATCAATAAATGAGCTAAGAAGATATGACTTGATCTAAAGAAGTGAGTACTAATGAAAATATTGGTTATTGAGGCACTTTTTGCAGGATTACTTAAGGAATTCCCCCCGAGCATTTTACCAGAAGCATTATCAATGTTAACAGCAATTTCAAATGACTTTTCAAGATTAAATCATCAAGTTTCCATAATCATAGATAATCGATTTCTAAAGTTCATACTACCTACAAAATTCTCTAATATTAACATAATTAAGGTTAGCCAGCCGAATATGAGACTAATTAAGAGGATAGCGTCTAATCACGATTATACGTATATCATAGCCCCTGAAGCAGAGAACCTACTTTATAATCTCCTAAGTATTTTAGAGGGTTACCATATAAATCCAAAACCTGAAACTGTCATTAAAGTTTCAGATAAATTTAAAATGATTAAAACACTAACTAAGAGCAACTTATATCTTCCGAGAACAGTCATGATTAATAATTATTCCGATATTAACCAATTAATGTCTGAGTTTAATTTCCCTCTTATAATTAAGCCAGTTATAGGTGTTGGATGTGAAGGGTTAAAATTAGTCAAAAGTAAATCTGATTTAAAAAGCTATCTTTTTAAAGCCTTAAAGAAATTTCCCTCCCTTCTTATTCAGGAGTATATTAGAGGAGTTCCTGCAAGTATTTCATCCATTACCGATGGATGTCGCGTGATTATACTATCGGTTAATAGGCAATTTATCAGCTATAGGAAACAGAGTTACTTAGGTGGATATACGCCGATTAAATACGTTAATTTTAGAGAGATCCAGGATATAATTAAAAAAATTATCACGTTATATAGGGG
>Ga0180302_10001148_pt1 | contig 12439 bp, 22 predicted proteins | sample GuaBasSediGuay17_FD_121794 | JGI IMG/M metagenome (GOLD analysis project Ga0180302, IMG submission 121794) | Subseafloor sediment microbial communities from Guaymas Basin, Gulf of California, Mexico - Guay17, Core 4571-4, 12-15 cm | ecosystem: Environmental > Aquatic > Marine > Hydrothermal... | reverse complement strand
GGGTGATCATTCACTACAAGAATAACAGCACGACAGAGACCAGAACAGCTTTTGTACTTGTGAGAGGAGAGTTAGAGTAGGGTGATGGTATATGGCAAAGATGGAGGAACTTCTTAAACAGGTTAGAGAGCACTACAACGTTGTAGAGCTTACAAGCAGAGGGTACACAGCAGGAGGAAAGATCGCAGAGTTTGACATGTATTATCTTGAGAATGACACGATAAGGTACAAGAGATTGCACATATTTACAGACAAGGAAGGCAACGCATACTGGTATGGAGAGAATCCGATACCGCCAGAGAGAAGGGTCACGTTCGCAGAGGAAATAGACAAGAAAATAAGGGACATTCTGAGCAGGGAAACAAGCGTGAAGTACATAAGATTAGATGACGTGAATGAAAGAGCAGAGAGAGCAATAGCAACCGCAACGATAGAAAAAGAGGGCAAGGTAGAAGAAAAGAGGGTTTTGCTTTACAGGGATGAAGAGGGAAAAATAGCGTACAGGATACTGTAGAGCGTTTTTTGCAAAGACATGGCTCTAAATCCAAGTTCAGGATGGAAGTACAGAAAAAAGCTTGAAATAACGGACACAGCTAATGCGAGCGCAGACTATCAAATTAGGCTAAAGGTATATGCAGGGAATGGAGATGACAACGTAGCTGAAGGCATAGTATATTGTGACAACAAGTGTGAGAACTTCCCCAACGATATCAGATTCGGAACTACAAGCGATCCAGGGACGGCAACACAACTGGCACAGTGGATAGAAAGCCATGATTCAACGCAAGCGACAATCTGGGTTAAATGCCCTTCAGATGGAAGTGATACGTTTTACATGTTTGCAGGGAATTCAGCAGCAACGTTTTATAGCAACGGATCCGAGGTCTGGGATTTCTACGAAGAATGGACAACAGACTACACTGGAGAGTACATCGAGGTAAAAAGAAGTGGCTATCATGATTACGGGCACTACAGGAGCATATCTGGTATATCAATACCATATCGACAGCTCACAAGGATAAAGATAAACACATGGGATCCCGACAAATATGGCTCTGATGCTGGTCAGGGAACCGCAAATGACACTGATAATTATGTACCGACTAATGGTATCTGGACGAGATGGTCTTGCGATACAGATGTTGGTGCAGGAAGTTCAACTGTCGCATGGCGTCCGCTTTCGAGGGTAAATGGTACTACTTACTACACTGATTGGCAAACGTTCCCGCTGCAAACATGGTACAAGAACGAGATAAAGGTCACATCAAGCAAAATCACCGCAACTGTGTATAACGACGATTACTCTTCAAAACTTGCAGAGGCAACATTAAACAACGTTCCATCCGCAACCGGAGCTTACAATTACTATGGAGAGTACACAGCAGATACAAGAGATCCAGGGAAATCGTGGGCTTATCATGGAGATCCAGATTATTGTTTAGGATACGGTGGCTGGAGAGGAAGTATATCGCATATAGAACTGTATTCACCATGGACAGTGATAGGAAAGTATGCTGATCCGGAGCCGGCTTGGAGCTCGTTTGGGGCATGGGAGGAGATTGCACGAAAGCAAATTATCCTACAGCCATCACGATTTTTTATTAAGCGCATGAGAGAAAAGTACTCACGGACGTGACATGACAATCTACGCAAAGAAAATCACCGTAGATGAAAATTCGAGCAAGGAGGAAGAGCTTGAAATAGAAGGTTACGCAATCACGCAACTCAGGCTTCGATTTCCTCCAGGTCCGGAATGGTTGCTCAAGGTTGCTGTCTTTTATGGCACGAAACAGGTCTTTCCCTGGAATGAGGGAGAGTGGTTTATCGGCGACGACGAAATAATCGAGTGGGAGGAGTTCTGGGAGTTGCCGGAGTCCCCATGCAAGCTAAAGATAAAAGCGGTGAATGAGGATCAGGTCTACGAGCACAGCGTTTTTATCACGATCAATGTCAAGAAAAGATGGCAGCTACTTGCAGAGCAGATCGTTAAAGCATTCAGAACAGCGATATCAAGGATGCTAGGATTTTTGAAGGTGTGAACTATTCTGGCATTTGATCAGCATGGATGCGATTACCCACGTTCTGTGCACACTTATCCTTACCCTCCAGGTGACGACTTTTGCAATAATCCTGAAGCACGAAAAGCGAATCGTGAGGATGGAGAGCGACATCTATGAGGATCCTAAAAATCCGATGAAAACGAGCGTGATAGGGAGACTAACGGAAATACAGAGAAGATTGGAGTGCATGGAAGAAAAAATAGAAGAGGTTAGGGATTTGGTTCAGCAGCTTCAGTCCAGGATGTAGTAGTTGCGTACTTTTTTTACCCTCGCTTTTACCATGCTGTCCTGAAGTACCTGCTGCATCTTCTCGAGCTGCTTCATTATAACCTCGGAGGTTGTCCTGTACTCTTCTCCGCTATCAAGCTTAACAACCGCATACTTCCCGAACTTTCCTTCTCCAAAGCGAATCTCCCTGATCACTATTTCCTTCCCTGCGAGCTCCGAAAGAAGCGGAAGGTCAAAATCTCCCCCAGAAAGTCCCAGTTCCTTAATGTCGACTATTTTCTTCTTTTCCTCCTGCATCTCATCACCTTAATATTCCTGCAGTCTAAGAATAGCCTTCAGAATTTCTTCAGTGCGGTCAAGATCTTCGAAGTCACTCCAGCGAACAAGTACGAAGTGGTGACCAGTGTGCTCCTGAATCTCTTCAGCAAGCTCGGTCTCATCTACAGTGAAAACGTTATCGCAAGTGATGCAGACAATAAAGTACGTCTCGCTCATCTTCTTCACCTTCAGCGATCTCCAAACCTAACTTCCTGGACATCCACCCTAAACCCAAACTTGCTCCATCCCTTGCTTGTTATCTCCGCCCCTTCCTTGCTGTTGAACGTCTCCCTGTAAACGAGCTTTCCCTTGTCATCGAAGACCTGCACGACGTACTTTATCCTAGTCGTCATTTCTCCTTTCCCTCCTCTTCGATCATCTTCTTTATAGCCCACAGGTCCTTTTGAATTTGCTTGATCTTGTCCCTGTGCATGTCTAAAGCCGTTTTAAGGTGGAACGCCTGAAAGTCAAGGTCGAGATGTATCTCTGTAAGCGTTGTGATGATCTCTGCGATCTTCTCCTGCACGTCAAACCCAAGCTCATTTGTCTGTACCTTCTTCTCCTTCACTTTCCTCCCTCCTTCTTCCTGGACTTGACTTTCCTTACCAGCGAGTCGATAACTTCCCAGATCCCTTGCCTTCTATGCACCTTGAGCTCCTCCAGCTCCTCTTTTAGCTTCCTGGGGATTCTGACATTTATCCACTCGTCCATCATTTCAACCTCCCTAAAAGCTGCTTTAACTCCTCCATCTCCCATGTCCCCTTGATCTCGATGACCTTCTTGTTGTTGAACAGATGCCAGCCCTTCTTGCTGTTGCCGTTGTAAATTCTTGCCTTAACTCTTATCTCCTCTGCCTGCATGGATCACTCCTCCTCTCCTTCCTCAAACTGAGACAATCCTTGAGCTGTGGTAGATCTCCCACAGCTGTCTCTCCTCCGGGTCGCTTCCCACATACTGCGCGTCTGGGTACATTGGTGCTGTCTCATTCTCGAGAAGGTAGGTAGGATTTATGTTTCCCCAGTTTACAAGTAGCTGAACCCTCTTTAACCTTATTGCAATTCCCCAAACCCTTTCACTCAGATCAACAACGAAGTCCCTGATGCAGTTCCTGATGAAAGCGTCTTCGATAATCCAGCATTTTTCCTGTGCATTCCACCTGCCGTTTGGTTTTATTAACCACTTTAGCTCCTGGTACATTCCATACGTAATCTTTACCTTGTTCCCGTCTATCCTGAGTGAGTTCCTGACAATTTCCCACCTGAATTCTTCTTTCTCTATGTAGTCCTCGACGTAGCCTGTGTTTATCCAGAATTTGTCCTTTGCCCACTTAAGGAATTCTACGTCATTCAGCTGCATTAGTTGCTTTTTCCTCTCCACCAGCTTTTCCAATATCTCTTTCTTTTCCATCATTTTTTCATCACCATTATGTATATACACTTACACCTTTATATACTTTTCTACACATTTCAACACAAGTGAACACATCCAGCAAAGGTTTTTTTAATATCACAGCTTTATATTTTTTGATGGATTTGAAAATCCTTGGAATTAGCGACACCGAGTTTGAAATTCTGAGGTTGCTCTTTAGGAAAAGGCACAGGTTCGTCTCTTTACGGGAAATCGAGTGTGAGCTGTTCCTGAGGCAGCCAGTTGTTTCCTTGCTGACAAAGAAGATGAGGGAGGCAGGTTGGGTCGATCAGAAAGAGGTTAGAAGAAAGGATAGAGGAAGACCTCAGGTGATGATAAGATGGAATGGAAAAGCCAGGGATCACTTGCTCAATCTAGTAAAAAGTAAAATTCAGGGCTTGAAGGAGCTTGAAGAGTACATCGCAGAGACGTTCACTCCCAAATAGCCTTGCCTACCTGAATTCCCAAAGCACTGCCGAAGCCAATTCCGAAACCAATCGCTCCTAGGTTAGCAGGTACAAAGCCAGGAACGATGTTTGCAGCTATGGACCCAAGGACGTAGAGTATAAAGCCTGCTGGAATGCCACTGATGAAGCCGTAGGTTAATCTCTTCAAGAACTTTGGTTTTGCCTCCTCTTCCTTAGCCATCGATGTTGATAAGTGTCAAGGTTGTTTAAATAGTTTTTCGAGGAGCAGGGTTAGTCAAGGACGACGATGTACTCTGGAGTGTCGGAATAGCAGAGCCTGAAGTTGCGTACAAATACTTTCCATGCAGAGTCAGAAGTTCTTGCTCCAAGTTGTATCCTGTCTCCAGGGCTTATCGAAATATCCTCGTACGCATCCTGCCAGTAAATTGAGCTAGTGCTGTGTTCTGATCCAACCGCTGTACCATTTACATAAAGCTGCGTGTAAACCGTTATTACTTCCTCAGCGCAGAACTGCCACCTTACCCTTATGTTTCCCTCCCTGTAAATTGCAATGTCCTTCAGAATCTCGTAGGTAGTAGAATTTGTGGATCTGACCGTATCTGCAGCTGCCTGGATTTCATCGCTCAGCTCTGCTCTCGTTAAAAATCGCTTCGTGTAGGTCCATACATCCCTTGCGGTTGCTCCTGTTGTATAGTCCGGCATTTCCTACCTCCTCAAGCTTTTGCAATTAACCTGACATACACACCTTCAAAATAGTTGCTCGAATCTAGAGTTCCATCCCATCCAACAGCGAGATGCGTGCCCAAGGTAAGACCATGGACCGTAATGTAATCGGCTGTATCCCCTGCCGTTATTTCACTCCCTGCGTAACTCCTTATGACCTTTCCTGAAGATGGCTCAACGACAAGGAGGTAGAAAGTGATTGAAGGGGATCCCGTAGCGCTGCCAACGTAGATGAGAACATCAGTGTGAGTCGCTCCGTAGTTGAAATATGCGTCGCTGTTCCCTTTCGAATCGATCTTCGCATTCTCCAGGACAAGAACATCAAGGAGCAAGGGATAAGGCTGAAAGCGGGGATACTCGGAGGTCATGGACCTACACGCTCCTCTCTATCTTTCCCTGCTTTATCACGATCACCTTCGATTTCCATGTCTGCTTGCCATTCGAAACCTCAGCCTCGAAGGTCATATTATCAGCTCTATAATTCCGTAGATATTTAAGACGTAGTTGACCGTTTCCCTGCTGTTGAAGTTCCAGACCTCGTAGACAGGTCTTTCATTTTCAACCCATCTGTGCGATCTATCACTCGCAACTGCTGCACTTCCGTAGCCATACTTCCATCCAACGCTGTACAACGTGGGATCTCCCTTCTTCTCCTTGAGCACCTTGAGCAATACCAGGCTGTTGACATCTCCCGTGAGCTCCGCAACCTTTAGCACGAACCAATGATCTTCCGGGACCCACTCTTGCGTTGGACTGAAACCCGCTTCTAGGGTAAATTGAGCGTAGCTGAGCGGATCCAGGGAAAAGGTGATGACCCCCCAGTAGTGCGACTGCTCCTTCTTTATCGTGGGCATCACTACCCTGGCAATTGTCGAGCTGAAGTCCGGTCTGCCTGCCTTGAGTGTCATGTGAAGAACTAGACGCTGGCAGGATAAAAACCTTAGGAAAAAAAGGCGGAGAGGTGGTGTGGACGCAAGGCTCCCGGAAGGAAAAGAATGCGTAGGGGAGGCAAGGTCCTGAGAGAGCCGGGAGCCAAAAAGAAAATGGAGAGCTGGGATAAAAGGGTTGCGAAAAATAAAACGTTAAAAGTATCAAATCCTTATTATCAAAAGAGGAGGTAGAGAAAAGATGTTAGCTGGGATGTTTGCAAGCGTTCTGATCTTGTTTTTTCTAGTGCTGGTGTGGTTCATTGGGCTGATCTGGGCTTTGGTGGACATCGCAAGACAGAAGAGGGACACAGGGTATAAGATAATCTGGGCTCTGATCTGCATCTTCTTCGGCTTGGTGGGGATCCTGGTGTATTATCTTGTGGAGGTCAGGAAGAGGAGGAAGAGAGAGGAAAAAGAAGTGTGAAGGGTGTGAAGGGTGTGAAGGGTTTATACAAATACCCCTCAGTTTTATTACTCTGGTTTTTCGCTCTTTCCTTGTGACTTTTATGAAAGTATTAAGAAAAAAATCGTATATTTAATGACCCTTCACACCCTTCACACCCTTCACATCTCTCCCTGTCAGAAGCTGTGAAGGGTTGAAATCAACCCTTCACACCCTTCACACCCTCTTTTTTCTCCCCCTTCGCAATTCTTTTATACTCTCCCGCTTTATCGCATCAAAAAACAGGAGGCGAAAAAAATGAGAGAACAACCCTTAGCCCTAGAAGAGATAAGCTATTGCCGACTATATAAAACTTTTGTTAAGAAATTTTCAGGAAGGAGGGGATGTCAATGAACCCACTCGATAATCTCGATGAGAAACTAAAAGGTTACGTCCTTGATCTTGACCCGGTCCCCATCGATGTCTATGATCCAGATTCAGTAACGAAGAGATCTGACGCAATCCGTAATGTTTCGCAGTTCTTCAAGACAAGAGAATACGAGCAGGTCCTTCCATCCAGCATTTCATGGCTCGATGCCGTTGAGAATGATCCAGCAAATTTCAATGGGCGATCCATTGTCGTTTGTGTGGGCGATAGATTTTTCGAAACGCTCCCGGGCCTTCACATCTGCAAGTACTGCGCAAAGATAGAACAGTACCCTGATGACGAAAGACCATGCATCAATTGTGGCAGGCTAGGACTTTCCCGTCTGACTCCTGCAACACTTACAGAACTCTGGTACCCCTATCCTTTTCCAAGAAGGATAGATCCATGGAGCGACATCTACCTGCAGGTCGAGGAGATCCTGAGACAAACAATCTATTACGACAAGGAGATCTATTACAAGATCCATGCCCTGTGGATAATAGCAACTTACCTCGTTAACTACTTCGACACAGTTCCATACCTTCAGTTTATCGGTCCTGTGCAATCAGGCAAAACAAAAGCACTCGAAGTTACGTCACTTCTCAGCTATCGTGGGGTTTTGCTCTCTTCTGTCTCTCCAGCAGCATTATGCAGAGCGATCGATCAGTACAAAATAACTGCATGTATTGATCAGGCAGAACGCATATTCGATCAGAGGAGAGAGTATGGAATAGAAAACTACAACATCTGGACCTCTGGCTACCGTAGAGATCAGTACTACATGAGGGTCTCCAAGGAAAATACGAAGGAAATTGAGACGAAGAAAGTATTCGGATTCAAAGCACTGGCATCTACGAGAGTTTTTGATGAAGCGATCACAGGAAGGAGCATCATAATAAAGATGAAAGAAGGCTATCCAGAAGTAGACAATCCAAGGCTCATCATGGAAGACATACAGAGGGTGAGGATGCAGCTTCTCTACATGCGTTTTTTCGCTAAGGGAATGATCGACAGCCACATCTACAAGATAAACGACTACGACATCAAGGGTAGACTCAAGGAAATCTATCTTCCCATCATTGCAGTCGCTGACTTCTTTCAGCTTGACCTCGATAATCTCGTGAAGTTTATTGAGAAAGACAGGATTGAGAAGCTCAGGGAATTGCAGGAATCTCTCGAGGGAAGGATAGTCACAGCGATAAAGGAGATAATAGACGAGGACATAGGACAGGAGGCTCTCTCGGGCGAAAAGGTGTGGATTCCTGTCAGAGACATAGCGGAGAAAATCGATGTAGATCCAGCGAAAGTTGGATTAAAACTGAAGGTACTTGATATCCGCAGAACAAGAACGAGAGAAGGGGTAGTGATAGATCTAGCACTCAAAGAAAACCAGGAACAGCTCAAGTATCTTTTCAGAAAATACGGGCTTTCATCAGGTCTCGATTACCTTTAAATACTCCCCTCCCCCTTTCTTTCTATCATGGTTGAAGAAGGAGGAGCCACTTTTAAAATCGTTGACATGAGCAAAGTTCCATCGGCAGAAGCGGGCAGAGCAGGGAAGTACGATCTCATTGTAACTTATCAGGACAGTGCTGGCAGAATGCGGATTGTCACGATCCCCTACGAGGAGTTTGCGGGTAAAAGTGAAGAGGAGCAGATGGAGCTTTTGAGGAAGTACATCAAGATGGAAGAGACCGAAAGGCTCAGGTTTGTAGGTAGAGAAGTCAAGGTCTAACATGCTTGAGGTTTCGGATTACTCACATCTGTCTCCAGAGGAAGCAAGGAAGAAGGTCATTATCCTGTGCAATCGTATCTATGCTGAGCAGTTTCATGAACAGTTTTTCGTCAAGGACATTAGACCAGAATTCTATCTTAAGTACGAGATTGCAGCTTTCCTTGAGGGCAGGATCCAGGAAATTCACGGATGGACAAATCCCCTGGGTCAGGCAGTGGATGCGATAAAGAAGGCGGTGGGCTCAATCTTTGAAAGCATCTACAGGACAGTAATTGAACCAGGCATCAAGGCAATCATTGAAGGATTCAAGTGGATCTGGGATTCTGCGGTTTCTTTTGCAAAGAGCGCCTACGAGCATGCGGTGAGGATCCTGGAAATTATTGCCTATGTGCGTGATTTTCTGATCAGCAAGGTTTTCGATCTACTGGGCAGGATACGTGATGGTTTGATAGGTGCTTATGATTTCGTTGCAAGGAAGGTCTCGGAAGTTGGCTCTGCCGTTCGCTCTGTGTTCATAAAGATCTGGGAAGATTACATCCGTCCAGGAGTCCAGGCAATTATTGGCGGTTTTAGGTGGATCTGGGAAAGAGCGGTGGATTTTGCACAAATGGCAGCGAACTGGGGACAGAGCGTCTTTAACACCCTGCAAAACGTCTGGAATGGGATAGTTCAGACCGTGAGCGGTGCATTCGAAGCGTTGACAAAGCAAATTGCAGCTATCCCTCAAGCAATAGCAAGCGCATTTGGATCCGCTCTCTCTGTCCTGAGCGACATAGCAAAGGCAATCTGGGAGAATGTCCTCGTTCCATTTGGCAAAACTCTCAAGGCTGCTTTCCAGGCTGTCATCTCTGCAATTGAGCGGGTTTTCCTGGAAGTCTGGAACTCTTTTCATCGCATCCTTGAAGGTTTTGCTCCTGTAACTCCAGAACGTGCGGGAGATCTTGGACTTACGCTGCTCAAGATTGCAGGGCTGAGTGCCGGTGGCTTGCTTGCGATGACAGCAGTGTGGGACCTCATGCACCCGATCAAGGACGTTATACCTGGCGAAATTAAGGCGATGTTTTACGACATCACGAACTTCAAGCTCATTCTTGGCGCTCTCGCCGGTTCCTTAGTTTTCGCTGCAATAACGAGACCTGCCAGATATGCGTACAATGCGATGCTCAGACCGATGCTACCAGAGTGGAAAGATGTCATGGAATTGAGAAGCCGCCGATTTATCTCAGATGAGGATTTCGTCAAGATGATGAAATACCACGGGTATGATCCTTCCTGGCGGGAATGGTTTGATGAACTTGCTAACACTCCGGTCCGCTATTTTGCTCTTGCTGCAGTGGCGAGGACCGGATATTATGATGAGGACTTCTTCAAGGAGGAGCTGAATCGTTCGGGGTATGCTGAGAGTGCAAAGAGGATCATGCTGCAGATGTATGCACAGCTGGCAAAAGAGGCGGTGAGGGGTCAGTACGCATCTGTTGTTATAAGGAGATACAGGGCTGGAATCATTGACCTTGATGGGCTAGACAATGAGCTCAACATGCTTGGATATCCAGAGAGGCTCAGAGGTCCATTAAAAACTGGAGCGCAGCTTTACTATGACTTGGACACCGTTGAGGATTACGTCGATGCTTTGAGGTTCGCTTATCGCAGAGGGAAAATAACGATCGATGAGCTGAGGAGTAAACTTGCAAGTCTTGGTATTAGGTCCGACAGGATAGAGAGGATTGTCGCAATCGAGCTGGCAAGGGCTAAGGAAGACGTCTATCAAACGGAAGAGGAGGAAGTAAGGGCATACGGAAGAGGGACAGCAATAAGGAGGTTCAGGGAGGGGATAACGACGGAGGCAGAGCTGGAGCAGGAACTCAGAATTCTTGGTTATTCTCCGCAGTGGATTGAAAGGTTAAAGACGGTTGCAAGGCTGGAGAGGGATTATGATTTCGCCATGACGGTCCTGAAGTACGTTAAGACGGCTTACAGGAAGAGGAAGATTGATGATGTGCGGTTTATCGAGATTTTGAGGTCCTTCGGGTTTGTTGATGAGAGGATAATGCTTGAGTTGGATTTGATGAAACTTGCTTATGGGTTGGGATTAGAAGAGGAGGAGATCGCTTCATGAGGATTGAGGAGATTAAGATTTCGGATATTGTCATTCCCCAGGAGAGGGCAAGAGCAACTTTCACAGATGAGCAACATCAAGAATTGAAGGCAAGCATAGAGAAGAACGGCTTCACGGTCCCGATTCTGGTAAGGAAAAGGGAGGATGGAAAGTACGAATTGATCGATGGGGAGCATAGGATACAGGTCGTGAAAGAGCTGGGATGGGAGAAGATTCCTGCGGTTGTGAGTGAAGTTGATGATGCAAGGGCAACATTGCTTAACGTTCTGGCAAATACAGCGAGAGGTACTCAAAACCCCATGGATGTTGCTGAAGCCTTGAAGAGGGCTCATGATGCAGGTATAAGCGATGAGGAACTTGCTGCAGCGATGGGACACACAAAGAGCTGGGTCAGGCTGTATCTTACACTCACCGAACTTCCCGACGTATACAAGGAAGCACTCCGAAAAGGGGACCTGAAAGTTGGACACATCAAGGAGGCGATGAGACTCAATGATCCTGTGGAGATCGATGCTGCTTTGCAAAGTGTGCTCCATCACGGCTGGAATGTGAACGTTCTTAGGTACTACGTTGACAGGAGGATAGAGGAATTGAGGAAAGCACAGGAAGCAGGGGATAGAGAATTCTTGGATACTCCTCCCACTCCCGAGTATGCTAAGGAGCTCGTAGCCTACGGAGACTGCATGGTCTGCAAAAGGAAAGTTAACAGGAATGATCTGAGCATGCCTACTGTCTGCACCGATTGTCGTACCCTGCTTGAGTACATTGTTGAGCAACTTGGAAATCCTAGGGAAGCTATGCAAACAATTTACAATGCACTCAACCTCTATTTTGACGTGACAAGACGGCAAAAGGAAACGCAGGTCCAGCAGCAGGCAAAACAAGAACAGCAGGTCCAGCTGGTGACTGCCACGAATCCGGGAACGCAGAATCCAAAGAAAGAAGAAATCGAATTCAGTAGTGAGGAGCTCAAATTTATAAAATTGCTCAAATTAGCTAAACAGGAGGGGATAATCTGATTGAGATTGAAAAGCTCGAACTCCTACCGCCTCCTTATGAGATTTACGAGTTTGAGCCATGCAGAGCTGCCTATTTCAAAATTGTCGACTACAAGATTGGAAGAATGACAATAACTCCAAGGTGGCCTGGGGCTCCTCCTTCTAAAGAGATAATTGCGATCCGGATCTACGTCGATCCAAAGACAAAGCCCTACTATCCTCCTTATTACGACATTACTCCCTCCAGGCTGGTCCATCAGCTCGCTGGGATGTTAACGAAGGGAATCCCGGAAGGAATGTGGCTTCGAATACACAGGGATGTCCCGGGACCTAAAGCCCACTTTTCTGTATCCTGGGTTGAATCTCCCCCTTGATCGCATACTGCCCCTCCCCCCATGTGTGAAGCTGTATCTCTTTGTGTAATACTGCGGTACTCCCTGTGAGTGTTGGAAAAATTGCGGTTGAATGGCGGTTCTGAGGACCTCTCTCTCCTTGTCGGTTTTTATAAGACGCTTACATAAAAAGCCGTAGAGCGATTTTTCAAAGCTGACTCGACCTGTGATATTTACTGCCTCGAAAAAAGCGATTCTGAATTTTCTTGCTTTGTCGGAATCTGGATTTTGGCAGCTTCATTTTTCGGCGATAGTGGGACACCAGATTCCGCCCTCCTTGGCTCATCTGAACTTTT